>Ga0325403_1001756_pt1 | contig 18485 bp, 8 predicted proteins | sample PopdelMetagenome_19_FD_205665 | JGI IMG/M metagenome (GOLD analysis project Ga0325403, IMG submission 205665) | Populus deltoides microbial communities from Bellville, Georgia, United States - Xylem-PdKOR-R4 | ecosystem: Host-associated > Plants > Phyllosphere > Stem > Wood/Secondary xylem...
CTCAGGCTCAGTGCACAGCTAAACCCGAGGATGTTGGGTTTAACAACTCTCTAGATCCATGTCTGTTTAGGCTTAGCATGTAGTTAAACCCAAGAATATTGAGTCTGGTGGCTCGTTAAACACATATTAGGCCTGGTGGCATGGCTACCAGACCCTAGGCGTTGGGGTTTGGCATGGCTGTCAGACCCAAGGTGCTCGGGTCAAGCATAGCAGCCAAACCTCGACGCTTGAGTCTGAAAAAACTATCAGACCTAGACGTCATGGGTCTGGCAGGGGTGCCAGACCCAAGTTATTTGGGTTTGGGAGGGGATGTCATACCCAAGTTCCCTCAGCGTCTTGGGTCTGGAAAAACTGCCAGACCTAAACGTCGTGGGTTTAGCAAGGGCGTCAAACTCAAGTTCCTTGGATCTGTGAGGGGATGTCATACCCAAGAAACTTAGGTCTGGCAGTGGCGCCTCTATCAAACCCAAGTTTGTAAATAAATAATCTTTTGAGATTATGTCATTGTAGATATATACAATTTATATAAAATCCAATTAGAAAATATTTAGTTTTGACAGTAAAAATTGACATGCAAAAAGACCTTAATCATTGAAATAAATACGATAGCTTTACAGCACGACCTAATGCTCTTTGGTCTGGAGGTGTAGCCGGACCCAAGTCTCTTGGGTCTAGTGGACCTAATGTTAGACCCAAGGCTCTTGGGTCAGGCTTTGCAGCTGGACCCAAAACTCATGGGTATGGCTTTGCTGCTAGACTCAATACTCTTGGGTCTGGCGTTGAAGCCCAACCCAAGGCTCTTGGGTTTGTCTTCCTACCCGGCCTAAGTTACTTGGGTTTGGTAGGGGCACCAGACCCAAGTAACTTGGGTTTGGCAGGGGCGCCAGACCCAAGTTCTTTAGGTCTTAGGGTCTGGCAGGGGAGCCCGACCCAAGTAACTTGGGTTTGGCATGGTTTCCAGACTCTCTTAAACTTGGGTCAAGCATGTTTAATATTATTAATATAATTATTAATAAATTTGAAAAAAAATCATTACTACTACCCAAAAAAACCATAAATTTGATTTGAATGATAAAATTAAAAATTGTTGTTGTTGTTGTTATTAATAAATTTGAAAAACAATATTATTGTTATTGGGAAAAAACAATAAATTTGATTTGAATGGTAAAATTAAAAACTATAAGAACTTTGAAAAAAAAACCATGGTAAAAAAATAAGAAATCAAAAGTAAAAGGACTGAACTGAAAAGTACTGTAAGTCTGACATGCTTGCCTAACCCAAACAAAAGGAGTCTAGCATGCTTGTTAGACTTATGGAAACATGCGTGTTAATGCAGCTGTTGGAAGAGCTTCATCTTTTTCCTCACTTTTGTATTAAAAAAAATGGAAACGCTTATCCATTTCTATCTATTGAATCATGAGGCTTTTGTGTTGGTGTTTTTATTGTTGGGTTTGTTGGTGTGCTCCAGCAGCATGCATTACTGTTCTATGTATTTTGTCTTCTAATTATGTCAAACATTGCATCATGTAGTGAAAATGGTAAACTTGATTTTAAAATTAACAAAACCTATTACTTGTGTCAATCTTAGAAGATGTTGTTTTTTCACTACCGTTCATTGATATTCATTGATATTCTTTATGAATGGCCGCAACGCAATGCGGGAAATCTAACTAGTATAAGCTAAAGCGCGTGGGGGTGAACATTGTGCAGTCGTGCTGCTCACCCCCTCATGTTTTATTATGGATGCACTATTCATTTTTTTTAATTTTTTTGTGCTATAAATTTAGGGGGGAAATATGTGAGGTGAACAATGTGCAGTCGCTCTATTCACCCCTTTATGTTTACCATAGATGACATTGTTCACTTTTTTTATGTTTACTATAAATTTAAGGGGGGGAATATTAAACTCGGTTGAGTTCATGGTCTGAGTTCACCCTAAATAAACTAAAGCGTGTGGGGTGAACATTATGCAGACGCATTGTTCGCCCCCTCATGTTTTACTGTGGACAACACTAGTTATTGTTTTTTTTTAAGGTTTTATTATAAATTTAAGGGGAAATGAGTTACGTGAATATTGTGCAACTGCACTATTCACCCCCTTATATTTTACCATGGATGACATTGTTTACTCTTTTTTTTAGGTTTACTATAAATTTAAAGGGGAAAAATATCAAACTCTGTTGAGTTCATGGTCAAGATTCACCTTACAAGTTTTACTGTGGACGACAGTGTTCACTTTTTTTTGTTTCTATTTAGATTAATATCCCTTTTCCTTTTTATGTTATTTAAAAAGCCTATTTGAAATGATGATTACTTTTTAATTATGCATTTAATTTTTTAGAAAGTTTTTCTGATTAATCTATATTTGTTTTAATCTTTTGTATAGATGAATTTTATTTTTTAAAATAAAAAAATTTTATTTTCAAATAATATTTCTAATATGTGCAGCCTTGTATATTTTTTTTCTTTTATTTTATTCAATCAATTTAATATTTGTGTCTATTTTTATTATCGTTTAATTGAATAAAAAAATTATTTTAATTAATAAATTTAGCAAACACAACTGCTTAAATGTCACGTCTTGTAAAATTAAATATCTTGATTTACATTTGTCTCTTGATTTTTCTAGTTTTATATTTAGTCATGGTTTATGATTTTTTTCACTTATTAATACACATAATTTTTAATTTATTTGATTATAAATATGTGTAAATTTTTTTTTCACTTAAAATTTTTTAAATAAAAAAACATGTTGAAAAAGTTTATATATAAATTTTTTTATTAAAAAAAAATATTTAAGTTGCAGTGAAGTGAAACACAAAGTCAAATATCTATTGAAAACTAATCATCTTCATCTTGATTGTATTTATTCATCAAATATCGAGGTCAAGCCACCTTAATTTGTCTTCGATGAAAGAAACAAATGGTGACCAATAATACAGTAATATCTTGCAAAGGTTAATGACAAATTAATGATAAAATTAAGAAACATCAATTTTTTATTGAATATAAAACACTTTTGTTGGGGTAAATAGCAATAATACAATTATGATTCATCAACTATAAAAAAACATAATCGTTCTGTCGACGTTTATCCATTATGATAGATCAACTATAAAAAAAAAACTAAAAGTATAAAATAATATTTTAATAAAAATAATTGATTGTTATATTTTCAACCTTGAAATCATGTCAACAGTGTTCAGAAATTGAAATTGATCCCAGTCGATTACATTGACATATCCATTATGATTGATCAACTATAAAAAAAACATAATTGTTCTGTCAACGTTCATCCATTATGATAAATCAACTATAAAAAAAACTAAAAGTATAAAATAATATTTTAATAAAAATAATTGATTTGGTAATCCATCAATTTAGTATTGTTATAGGGGTTATTTTCAAAGTATTTTTTATTTGAAAATATATTATATTAATATTTTTTTTATTTTTTAAAATTCATCTTTCTATCAACCTATCAAAACAATTTAAAAATATTAATTTTTAAAAAATCATTTTTTTAACAAACACACAGTCAGCCAAGCCATGTTATCAAGCATATTCTTATATTCTTTTCCAAATTGATCTTCAAACTGAGTCCAACAACCATGTTTCTAAAAATAAAAAAAATTACATTTGGCTGGGGCATCATTCTCCAGCGAAGACTTAGCTGCCAATGGCAAGTCATCTCGCCACAGTCCAGTTTGCTTATGATTCTACTTTCAGAGCCTGCGGCAATTCAAATTCCATTAACAAAGTAGCAGAAATTCTTAGTGACAGGCAGAGTGACCATACTCCTCCTATATTCAATCACCAAATCATAGAGAAAAAACCTTCCCCTTGCTCAGTTAAATTATGCTTCACTGCATTTTTAACTGAAAATCTAACTCTTGAATTCGATGAAAGAAAAAAACACGTTGCAATTCACCCACATGATACACGAATTTTGCAAGATCCAAATGTCTTGCAAGTGTTTCCAAACTGTTGATATGATAAAAGGTTTTCTATATCAATTTGTGTTTAAAATCCTAATTTAACTAGTTAATTAGAATTTTTATGGAACTATTATTTAGAATCTTTATTGGAATAAAATAATTTAAGATTATCTTCTTCCTATAATCTCTTTATAAATTAAGGACATGTACTTAGAATCTTGTGTGTTGAATATCAATGAATAATAGCTTATAGGGTTAAATACGCTAATTTTACTTATAAAGAGTACTCAAACGTAGTCCCTCATTGCTAAACACTCATTTTGAGATAAGAAAAGGTTTCTGGATTAAAAAGATTTGTGTTTAGAATTATTATTTAATTAGTGAATTAGAACCCTTAAACAAGAAAAGGTTTCTAGATTAAAAAGATTCGTATTTAAATTCTTTTTAATTAATTAATTAGAATCCTATTCTTACTAAATGATTATTTAGAATTTTTATTGGAATATGATAGTTTATTTTATTCTATAATCTATTTATAAAAAAGTTTGTGGGTGATTTGTGATTTCTAAACTTGGTGAAAGACTAAAACAAAGGAGCTTTATGTCTTGCATGATCCAAATGTCTTGCAAGTGAATTCATGAAAATACACATAAAATATGTCACAATAAGATTGTGTTTGGCATGTTAAATAACAATAGACTAGACAAAATAAATTTTTTTGTGAAGTTGTTTGTTCTATCTTTATACAGTACAAAAATTATTTTTTTTTCCTATTCAAGACTGTTCTAGGAAAGAAATTTTTGTATCAATAAAAGGAGTAGAGCAAGCTTGTCCAATTCTCTACACGAGAATTAATCTAGTTGATTTGGGTTAATGCATAGATAAAAATGATTGTAATCATAGTTTTAAAACTCAACTAGAAATCAACCTGGATTACAAGTCAAGTTGATTATGTTATCATAGTTTTAAAACTTAACTCGAAAGTCGAGCCAGGGTTAGACCCGAATTGACCATTGATCCGAGTCAAAATAAGAATAGAAGTGGTTATTATCATAGTTTTAAAACCGACTCAGATGTCAACCAGGGGTCAGGCCCAGGTTGACCATTGACTCAGGTCAATATAAGGATAAAAATAGTTATTATGATAGTTTAAAAACCCAACTAAGAAGTCGACCTGAGGCTAGGCCTAAACCATGGATCGGGATGGTCAACCTGGGTTTATCCGAAGCAATATAAAAATAAAAATGATTATTATCATTGTCTTAAAATCTTAGCCGATATTCACTTGAGGTAAGCCTGGGTTACGGTTTGTGAAGGTCAACCCGAGTTGACCTAAATTGAAAAAAAATCAAATCAACCTCATTATACCAATAATATATATTATCTCAGATTGCAGGTTGACTCGAGTTTTTTACCAGGTCAAGTCAGATCTATCTTTCCTTTATTTTTTTTTAAATTTGGAACGGTCTAAACCTAAGGGAAGCCAAATCTCATCTAATATCTATCAAATACAAAATAAGACATCGTTCAATCCTCTCCAGTCCACTGTAATCAATATTATTCACCATACCAAACACTAACCAACCAACCTAAAAAAGACACAAATTCGGACAGCAGAGACTAGAGCAGTGCTTGAAATATAAATGGACGTTACAAATTGATCGATCAAGATAAGTTTCCACACGATGCAACAGGCAATAACAAAGTAGAAACAATTATTAACTACCTGATCCAAAAACTCCTTTGTTTCCTTAAAATTTAAATGGCACATCCAACCTTCCTTCAGTGCTCGGTTCAATAGCCATAGAGCTTGGGAGGTAAGCGTGGGGTAAGAATAACCTCCAATGGGGTAGCTTTTGGAATGGTTAGACCTGAACTTTCAGTCAAGTCAACAGGCTGGTCCATTGGGGTAGCCAATTCAAAAGAGTGAAGAAGACGGGCAAGTGTCAGGTGAAGGACTTGGAGTGCAAACGACACACCTGGACAGGACCTCCTACCAGAACCAAAAGGAATAAGTTCAAATTGCTGGCCTCTAACATCAACATCTCCATGGCTAGTGAGAAACCTCTCTGGCAGGAATGCAGATGGATTTGTCCAAACTCTCGGATCCCTTTGAATCTTCCATACATTTACTATCAAGCGGGTGCCAGCAGGGACATGGTAACCAGCAACTTTGCAATCCTCCATTGCTTCTCGGGGTCCTAACAAGGGACCAGCTGGATATAGTCGGAGGGTTTCTTTGATGATTGCTTGTAGATAAACAAGATTCTTAACATCTGAATCTTCAACTTGCCGCTCCTTGCCAACATGGAGGTCTAGCTCTTCTTGTGCCTTCTTCAACATGTGGCGATTGTTCAGAAGTAATGAGATGGCCCAGGTTAGTGTGCCTGCTGTGGTGTCACTACCACCAAGGATAAGAGCCTGCACAAAATTATGAACTCAAAAAATTCAGTCATTATCTTCACCTGGAGGAGTCCTACGGACATTTTACAATACTTCGTGAGCATGAATTATGAAATTAATATATTCCAACAGCCACTCCAATTCGCAATTAGTTTTTTTATTCTCATCAACAAAAAAAAATTGCTTGAACTGGCTCTGTAAATTGTATTCCATGGTTATTTTGCATATCAACTTACTAGGCAGGTAGACTTGATGCTGGTATTTGCATCATACTGAAAATTCGACAGTTGGCCTTCCTCCTTAAGTGACAACATCACATCGATGAAGTCCTGCTCACCCTCATCCTTGATTCCAGCAGAAACTCTCCTTTGGCGATGTTCATCCAGCCAGCCTTCGAGAATAGCATCCAACTCTTTGGCTGTATTCTTCATTGCCCTTTCATGTCCCTGCAAATCTAACCACCCAAGAAATGGAAGTGCATCTGAAACCACAAAAATACCAATCAGACGAAAGAACTGATTAATCGCCTTCTGGCACCGTCTTGCCTCTCCATCATCAGAGGCGGCAGCAGAACCAAAATAACGCTTTCCAGCCACCATTCTGACGACCACATTAAGTGTCAAGTCTTCTAGCCATTGTTTAAGTTCAACAACCACCGGACTGGAGCTATTGTTAGCCCACGAATTGTATAGTTCCCTTATCCCTATGTTAACTTCAGAAGCTCGAACATGCTTAAGCATCTCAAGCCGTCGGTTAGAAAGAAGTTCAAGAGTTGCGATCTTTCTCATCTCACGCCAGAAGGAGCTGTATGGAGCAAATCCAAAAACAGCATAGTTGTAGCCCATATGCTTTGCTGCAACTGTAGTCGGACGTGAAGCTAGCGCCTTGTCATTAATTGTGAAGCATTCCTTCACTACCTCCCAACTACTCACCACAAAAGCCCGGCGACTGCCGAGACGGATAGTGAACGCTGAACCATGCTTATCAGCCATTGCTCCAAGAGTTCGGTATAGAAGCTGATCACCCCCACCTAACAGATGTAGATGGCCAATAATTGGCCATGCTCCAGCTGGTTCAGGAGCCTCTTTAATTTGGTTACCTTTAATACTGTTTTTTTTAATCAGTGCATTGTAGAGAAGTATGCATGAAAAAAACAAAGCAATCGCAATTAATTGAGGAGAAGGATCCATGTTCTATAGAGAGATGCACAATTGTGAAACTGACATCCCAGTCAATTTATAAGCCACCTCCAGACAACAATTCAACTAAATTCAGCAAGAAGCAGGCCACTTCCTAACAGTTTGTGGCAAGGGCCATAGCTTGCCCCTGTGAGCGAGTGTGAGAACAGAAAATTCTGATGTATGCTTTCATAATAAATTATCGATCCCCATTTCACTCTTAGTAAGGATTTAAATTTGTTCTGTTTCTCCAACCAACATGTTGACAGATGACTTCTTGCAAGGTGAGAAGAGAAGTTGAAATGCATACGATATCATCAAGTCACTCAACTCAATCTTGCATCAACAAAAAAAAAAAAACAATTAGGTGAAATAGTTTACTCTATTCTAGAGATTATAATTATTGATCCACAATGACTTTGTTTAGTATATTTGATTAAAGAATCTTGTAAGATGATGCTATACAAAAGGTTCATTGTTCTTGGTCAGTGGGTTCAGTTTCTTCACAACATAGGTACTACCTGGGGAGTGAGAGCTGGTCGGCAAATATGACTGATATGCAGGGATCATGCCCACTTTAACATGCCACTATGTTCTTTACATCAGGTTGATTGCTGCAGATACTGCAATGCAATAAAATCTAGGAAAAAAATTTCTTTTCTATATTCAAAGCTCATGCATGTGAGCTACTAATTTAGCGAAAATCACAATGTGGAGAGTTATCATTAAATTAATGACAGTGTAAAATATAAGGCGTTTAAGAGTTAAAACATTCTCTTACAACTCACCCACAATTGCCTGCCTTTGTTTCGACAGTGAGCTATATTTTAATGACATTTGACTATAGCCAGAACATAATGTTTTTGTTCCATCAAATAAGAGGAAATATATTCATACCAAATTACCAATTAAAAAAAAAAAACCAGAGCCCAAAGAGCAATTTGTACAGTCTGGTGTGGGGGGGGGGGGGTCCCGGCCCAAAACAGCAAACCAAACAGCGAAGTTATTTAGTCAGATTTGATGGGCTTTAACCCAAAGGATTGGGTTAGGTGGGAGTTGACTCAAAAGAAAGATAGGACATCAAGCTATCCTTTCATGTGTGGCGAGGCTCGGCCCAAAACACCAAACTGAGCTGCAGTTGCATAAAAGTTTTTTTGAAAATATAATTACGGTATTTTTTTTAAATATTTTTTATTTAGAAATGTATTAAAATAATATTTTTTTATTTTTTAAAATTATTTTTAAAATTATCATATTAAAATGATTTAAAAACATCAAAAAATATTAATTTAAAATAAAAGAATAAATAATTTTAAATTTTTTAAAAAATATTTTTATAATATAAAAACAAACAAAATCACGGAGACCTTGTAAGCATGGCATCACGTCACCTACGAGGGCTTACTTGTCTCGCCAATGAATATATATCTTTCTTGCAATATAGTGCCTACACAGCTTTATTTGCTCGATATAGGTAAAAACAATTATGACTACTCCACACAGTAATCTTATGTGATTAAGGCTAATAAATATTTAGGTCATTAGTTAATAAGACACCACAAGCCACAAAACATCACACAACCATCATAATATTGCAACGCATGTGTAATACCGATTTTATTTTATACCGGATTTTCTTTTGATTTACACCAATTTCACTCGATAGTTGAATCAGCTCAATCTATAATTCCTCTACGATCTAAATTATGAGTTGGATATGCCAACTCATGGTTGATAGATTGACTAAATTTATTGATTTTTTTAATAAAATAATACAAACATTTATTTTTAAAAAAACCGATCAGATCTCCCTGAGATAGAGGGTTAATGCACCTAATCACTAAAAATTTAATAAAATCAACTATCCAAATAATTTAAAAGCAAGTTAGGTCTAGATTAATATATAACTGAATTAATCCATGGAGCCACCGATTTGATAACCAAGGTTTCCGTCTGATGGTTATGGCGGTCCCAGCGGGGGGCGGGTGGGGAGGAAGAAACGTTGAAAGAGTGAATTAAACTGATGGTGGTGGAAGAAAGATGTGGCACAAAAAGATATAATTAGTGAGGCAAACAGAGGTACACATGTTCTGTCACAAGATCTATTACAAGATATCATGTAATGATGCGGGTTGTAGAAATTCAAGGAGGATACCAAAATGTCTGGATTGTCTGGGCTATTTGTTTCTGAGCTATAGCCTATACGTAGGTACCTCAAAAGAGAAATTTCAAGCAAGAGACTACCCCCTTGATGATTGTTGGACCACGCTTTCTTCTTTAATTTGTTTTTTTTTTAAAGAAATTTAACACAATTTTGAAAACAAATATATATTTAGTTAAAACAAAATAAATAAAAATAAGTCTTTGTAAATAAAAAATTTATTATTTTAAATTCTACATAATTGATATTTAAAACATAATTATGTGTTGGACTTGGTACAAAAAAAATATAAATTATTTAGCTAATAAAACTGTTATTTTTGTAAGTTTGTCTGGTATTATAGTTGCATATGAGTTTGATTGCATTTCAAAAGTGTATTTGGAATGAAAAAAAATTAAATTAATAATTTTTTAATATTTTTTTGATGATTTTGGTATGTTGATGTCAAAAAATTTTTAAAAATAATTTATTTTTAAATAAAAATATTTTGAAAAAAACACAAACAATGACATCAATCAAACACTGTATAATTGAATAAAATGCATGCGCTATCCCATTAACAAATGATTTTTTATTATTATTTTTTTTATCATTTCACCCCGGTGACATAATTAGCTGCATTGCAGTTATCCTGAATTGCTTTTTTTTTTTTGTTGCTGCCTCCATAAACTATAATGAGCAAACGATGAAACAATTTAATTTTTTTATTTTAAATTAATTAATATTCTCATATCATTTTACTATACAAATATTAAAAATAATTTTTAAAAATATAAAAAAATATTATTTTATAACAAAAAAATATTTTAAAAAATATATATTAGCCCACCCCAATCCTAAGTGCACATGGTCAAAGACGAAGAAGGCTGGAAATAAGAAAAGGGAAGACTGGGCCCTCAAGTCAGTCCAAAATATTCGTATAGATTAACCCATTAGATGAATCAAGGAGTCATGGGCCAAATGGTGATATTAAAATGGCGTAGCTGATCCACATCCACATTCTTGTTATCTACGTGGTGGTCCTGTCGTAGCTCATAAGTCAGTTTTGGACTATAAACAATAAATGTGAAGTTGAGGTGATGGCGAATTGACAATGCCACCACCATCTCTAATCTCAACTGGGAGCTGGACGTGCACCGTGCGCATGGGTGAGTGGATGAGAAAGCCGAAAAGAAGGTTCCATCTTTTTAGTCTCTATATACTTTCTGTTCTCCATCTTGTCTGCAATCAAAATTCAAAACAAGCGACACAGCATCAATCATTGTGGATTGACAATAAGACACTAAAAGTAATTGTTGGCAATTAACTGTTTCTGTTCTCACTTTTATGACATTTTTGGGTGGATTTTAGGTAAATCTTACGAGAAATTGTAGCTTCAAGTTTTAAAAATGGTCCCAGAGACACAGCTACGTCGAAGGAGAAGACGTCAACAACGCTAACGTGCCTGCACAGTTAATACATATACACCTTGACATTCGACAATATATCAGTACATGCACATGCATGCTTTTGTAGCTTTGTTTCCTCGATGGATCCATCACAATACAAAAGGGCCATTCAAACTTTAAACCTTTCGTTGTTGCTGCTGAGTACTGCCTTGTAAAAAGAAGCTTAAGTTCAAGGAAGCAGAAACATTTAGCACACGCAAATGCAAAGGATTGCACAGTAGTCCATTTTGGCCCCCCTCTTTGCACACGGTATCATCGCTCGAAGATGGCAATGACTATGACAGATTTTATCGGGTCAATGGGTCCTGGGAATTTTTAGGTATTTTCAGGTTATTTTTTTACCTTAGATCAAAGGTCAAATACACCGGTGACGGTACAATAGTGCACACTCAACATACAAGTAAATGATGTAACTTATCAATCCGGACCCTCCGTGGGTACTGTGGCATGGGACAGGCAACGACAAATTAACTAGACCATGTCCCAAAATTATAGTATGTATATGTCGATGGTGATAATTGTTGTATATTTGTTTTAAGCAGATAAATTATGAGTTAATGAGATATTAATTAATTTAAAAAAATTTCTTAGTGTTTTTCTCATAGAATTTTTAATTTTTTTAGATTTAATTTTTAATTTATAGTAGTTAATCAATTATTGATAATGGTGAGAATTAACTCTTATTAATATTTTAATCTTTTAGCTTTTAAATTTTACAATGGATGAAGGAAGAGTTTAACATGTGAGTTTTTTAGATTTTTATACACTTTTCTTTATTTTATATTTTAGTGTTTTATTCTTATTTTATGCTTTGGTTTTCTACTAAAATCTAGAGTTTGAATTCATATTGTAGAGAGATACTTCAGTTTTATATTTTTTTGGTTCAAAGATCTTGGTTTAGAAATGCATCTAAATCAAGATGGTATTCTTGGAATCTTGAAAGGTATATTGTATACCTCGATCTTAGTTGCATAAATGAAGAGTAATAAAATCTTAAAGATAAATTATTTATATTTAAAAAAAATAAAAGATTCATTACTTAATTTAAATTTTTTTAAGAAGTAAATATCATTTTTATTTTAATTGAAGCGTAGTTAATTTAAATTTTTTTTATCTTGAGTTTATAGGTTCATATTACATGTCTAAACTCTAGTTTTTCCTAAAATATCTTTTATTTAGCATGTTTTTATGATAATAAACTACCAATCCAGGCTAATTATTTTTTAATTACAATCTTGTTATGATAAACTAGGCATATGTACATATTATTCTAATATATTTACACCTTGTATCTACACTGATATATTAAGTCAAGGGACATCCCAACAGTTAGAACTTAGGCACTTCGATTAAGAGGTGCTATATACGCACAACCTTTAACGATGATGGGTAGAGATTTAGGACATGGTGAAAGCTACTCCTACTTTATAATTAATTCATGGTTTTTTGAGCATCCCGTTGGAAGGAAAATCTCATTTTCACAATTAATTAACCATATGATAAAGTTGTCTCCTTTTTTCTTTTTTTTTTGTTTCCGCCCTTTCACATTTGAGACAGAATCCAAGAAACATGGAAGATGCATAAAGATTAGTAGATATGTGGTCCATTAAAAGGAGGATTAGATAAATCATAAACTCATAGTTTGTTAGCCTGATTAATTAACACTTGAGAAGGGTTAGCTCATTTGTAGTTTCAGCATAGTCCAATTGCCAACTTGGCCTTCCAAGGGTGAACTCTAGGTTAAGCAACATATCTGAAGATGACGAGGAGCTAGAGTCCAATCTCTCCTTCAAATTAGCAGCCATGTGGAGGGCTTCCGTGTGTCCGTCCTCCTAATTAAGGATAGAAACAGATAATATTATCAGCTAGAAGTTAATTAGGAAGATAATTGATGTGTGTGTGTGTGTGTGTGTGTGTCTAATCCATGAATTTTTTGTTTTTGATGATAAAGTCATATACCTTAGAATGGTCATGTGCTTCGACATTAACATATGTCAGAGCTTCAAGACTTGATATATTTTTCTCATCTCCCTCCATTGATGATGGCCCTGAATTTCTGTTAAAAAAATCACCAAGAAATCAATATTTAATTATTACTAGTGAATACGTTAAAACAAATAATTGTAGGCAAAAAGGTGTCTCCTTTCTCTCGTTTCTTTTCCTTCTACATGTAAGGAAATAAAAAATCATGATATAATCAATTGAGATTTAGGTATGCATATCCAGGCTCACCTACTTGGAAGATTTTGATGTGCAGTGGAAAATCAATGAGAAAAATTGTTCAAAGTTGAATACAATATGCATTAAAAGCTCTTAGAACAAGAAGATGTGAAAGTTACTGCAATATCTCAGAAGTTAAATCATTCTTTTATGTTATCAGCTACTACTAGAGAAGCAATTCCACTACATAGTATAATTTTTGAAGAGAGGATTGATTTTATTTATGCTTTATTTCTCTTATGTCCTGAGTAAGATAGCATAAGGTCATATTGTATAGTTAAGAAAAAAAATATATTAATCCATACTGAAGATTCAAATACGGGAAGCTAAAGTCAGTCTTCTGGTTTTGAATTGATTGTCCACGGGAATTAGTCAACAGAATCCAGCCATCGATGAAATATTAATGACTCGGTGAACTATAAACGTTAACATGACTATTTGAGGTTCTGAGTTGTGCACTGGAAACCAAACCAAAGAACCCTTAGAATAAAGTAGCATTGAGATTGCAACCAAGCCCTTGACTTTTTACATACATTGGGATGAAGAAACATTCATAATCTAACGGATGAAGAGCATGCTAGGGCGCGTATATATTGCTATGAAAGGTACACGTACGTAAATCATACACTTAACCTAGAAACCCTAGGCAAGCTTCATTAATTATGATCTGTGTAGAGATCCTCTATTAGTGAAACCTATTGTCTACACGAATAACTAAGACAGAACATGTTGGACCAAATTGAAGTTCATCACCGAAGGTATTTGTGTGAATGCGTGCATGTATATATGTTTGCGTTGATTTAATGCATTCATTGAATATGGAATTGTACTTTACCGTTTTAAAAAATTTTAGAGGATAAGATGCACCTTATTGTGAAAAAACAAAAGAAGAAACAAGAGATAAGGAGGAAGGAGAAGCACAAGTGACCTTTGATTTTTGTGTGCAGAAGATAGTGGTGGTGGTGGTGGTGGTGGTGGTGGTGGATTATTGAGAGGTTGAGGAAGGTTGTTGGCATCAGCTTTTCCACTAGATAAACCTAAAGCGTCCACCTCAAAAATCCCTGCCCTTTGGCTCAAACCCATATCTGTCAGCTCTTGACCTGCAATCATCATATATTGAACCATTGCTCCAGCTTTATCAGACACTCAGAAAAATAATTCATATATGGACTGATTAATTCAGTCAGTCAGATCCCAACAACATATATTTTTTTAACTCGAAAATAGTAAATCAAATTAATGATAGAGTTTTTGGCCACACTTGAATCACCAAGCTCTCTCTAGCAAGACAATTATTTCACGGAAGAGAGTAAATATCGAGTTCTTAAGGACAATATAATTTACCTGATCCTCTGTCAGTGCTCTTCACTGTTCTATACATCTGCATGAACACCCACAGGAAAAATGAGAAAAAGTCCACATTGTTAAGATTACTTTAGAGATGCCCTTTTGTCCTTACCCCTTGTTTTCCCTCCCCACTACGAATTAGTCACAGCAATACACAGATACATGTAACGATAAAAGTGCTAAAACAAAGTTGAAAAATCTTGAAAATATCCTAAAAAATACACAAATTCAAGGCGCGCAATGCAGATTCAACACTGTAACCCCACCTGCAAGTGACTCTTCACATGAGCTAGGGTAAGATCCTTCACATTCATCAACTCTAAGACTGATTTTGGTGTTGCTCCTGTAACAATATTCGCCAAGAGAAGGTGTAAACTTCTTCTCTTTTATATCAACAAATAATCTCTACTATAGTGTCAAATAATTAAGAAGAGGAAAAACACAGGAAACAAACTTCAGATGCAGAAATGTACTAGTGAGTACAAGTTTTTAAGAATATTACTTTCATGGCCACCAAGAAGCTGGACCGCATGAACAAAATGGGCATGGAGAGTTGTGGTCCATCTCATTCTAGGAGCCCTTACGCTTCTCTTCACTCCATTAATCATTCTTGCACTTCTCTTGAAATCACGCCCATAGATTTGGGGTTGGTGGTGGTGGTGGTGGTGGTGGTGATTAAGATTTCTTGGTAGTTGAAGTGTTTGAGAACTCAAATCTGCCATATCAAACCCTAAGCTCAAAGTTGGTTCACTAGGACCAAGATTATAACTCCTTTCTTGATTGAGAAAGCCATTTTCATGGCTTAAATCACTTCCACTACTACCAGAATCTGTAGTTGAGCTCCTATCACTACAAAGGGCTTTTCTTGCTAATCCTCCATCATAGCCCGTTTCTTTAGCTTCCACTGATGGCGGGCTGATCTGCAGTGAAAGATCAGGAAAAGGTGATACACTTCTCATAATTATGTGTTTTGAACTTGAGAACATGAAGAAGACGGGGATCTATATATCAAATTAAGCCAGGTTTGGGAGTGGCAAGGGAGAAAGAATGAAAGAGTTTTAAAATAGTACAAATAAGGATCGAAATTGTAAAACAGAAAGCAAGTGAATAGGTGAGATCTTTGAAGGAAGAGCTATGGGGATAAGCAGCTTGAAAAGAAAATGGGTCGTTGTGATTATATAATGATTATATCATGAGTGCCTTATGATTTGCATGGGTGTTGAGAGATGAATATATAGAAATGTTAAAGTAGAGAGAAATTCGAAATGATCAGTAGGCTAGCTTTCTTTCAGTAGGATCACTCTAGGGTTGATCCAATAGAAGATCAGAGAAAGAAGTATAAATAGTGAGGTGATTGAAGGCATTGCAGAGAGTGATCAGAGTAGTAGTGAGAGAGATTAAAAAAAGGTGAACGAAAAGAGAAAGTAACACAGTCTCTCCGGGGATGATGGCCTAGATGAAAAGTTTGTAAAAAGAGAAAGTTATGTATTTAAGGATGCAGAAAGGTCAGAGACATTTCTTCAGAGAGAGCTGGAGGAGGGGACCTTTTTTCTTGCCTTAACTTTTATAATTGACAATGAATAAAAGGGAGCTTTGCAGAGGATATATTAATGGCGGTGTTTGCAGGGAAAATGGATGGAATTCTAGATGACAAAAAAAGTACTGTCAAGGTTTATTGGAAGGGAATTGAGTGAGTCTAATTGATGGTGAATTCTTTTTTCTTTTTCTTTTTTCTTTTCTATCTCTCTCTCTTTCTACCTAGCTCTCACCATCTCTATACGTCGATGGATCGTGACCCTTCTAGATTCCCTAGAGCTACTCCCTCCTTATGTTTCCTCCATAAGATTTTTATTTTAGATTTTATTTTAATTTAATCAATGGTGATTTTTGTGAGCTTTTGCTTCAATGAGAATATTCCTGTTTTATTTGGCAGGCCCAAATTAAAAAATATAATAATAATGAAAAAAAATCTTGTTCAAAAGCCGCAATTATATATGGCCTCTTCCATGCTTATTCTTTTATTACAAAGTTTATGCATTAGTTATTTCCCTGGATTTTTTTAAAAAAATATATAGATATAAGGAGGAAAGAAATTTTACTTAGAGATATTTTTATTATTTTTAGAGTCTATTTTTTTTATAAAATATTTTACTGGAAAATATTTTCTAGATTTTCCGTGTTTGTTTTTAGAAAATATTTTTCTATTTTTGTTTCCCATTAAATATTTTACAAGAAAACTTTTCAATATAGATATTTTATATTCAACCTTTAAATTTAGTTCATTTACTGAAAAATATTTTTTGCTCATGAAATTCTACAAAATATTTTACAAATACTAATCTATATTACAATATCATCCAAAAATTTTAAAAATTACTTACCTTCATCTCATTACCACCACCTCTTTACAACCATTGTCATCTCACAATCACCTTCTTTTTCACCATCATCACAACCACCAATACCTCCCCCACCACTTTATCCTTCACCATCGAAAAATACTTTACAAGGAAACATATTATATATATATATATATATATAACACAAAATAAACCGATACTTAATGGATTTTGGATTTGATTTCCTCTCTCCTCCATGTAAAATATATAATTAAATGCCACCACTAGTTATTCCTTGGATCATAAATATTTCCTGCATTTATCTTTGTGTAATTAATAATTAAGAGAAACATAATTAAAAGCTAAACAATGTCTCGAGAATTTAAGAACTAGATGTTCCTTTCTGAGGACGTCAATGGAAATTTATCAAACTTAATTAAATAATTAATACAAGTCATTATCATGACACAGTAAGGATTAGCACGACCGATCCCTTTCCTTCCTCTAAAAAGAATAGCACAATCAATTAATTAAGGTTTTGATCATTTGCAAAGACTTGCATAAGAAAACATCAAACACAATTTGCTCTAGCAGTTCCAACCCAATCTTAATTCCCTTCGCCTAAACCGACCATTATTTAGCCAGCTCGATCGAGTCAAGTCAATCGAGTGTTTGTCTTTAATTTGTCCGACTTCACAATGGACACAAGATAAGCCACGAGGAGGAAGGGGAAGACTCTCTTTAGGTCTCTTCTAGCCTCGGTGCGCACGTAGCAACTAAATTGTCGATAAATATCGAGCTGTACACGTGAGAAGGGCCTTTCAAGCAGGAAAATATACTAGTCTAGTAGGGGGGATTAAAATTGAAATCGGTAAGGGGAATTGTGAGAGAAGAAGGGTGTCAGAGTGGCTAGGGTGTCCGGCGACACCAGGGTCGCAGACCCACATGCAAAACTCTCTCTGACCCACTTTCCCTTTAAATTTCCAAAAAAAAAGTTGATACCCCACGCGCTTTAATTTCTCCAATTAATGCCCCCATGAAAACCTGGGTCAAAATTATTGTACGACCACCCGAGCTTTTGTTTGCTTCGATTATAAGAAAACAAATGTATTTTCTTTTATGAATAGAAGACTGAATTTAGGGTCTGATCCAATTTAGTGCTCCTATCATTGAATTATAGGATTATTTTGCAAGTCATTATATCAGTATGTATCTATATTATTTTTGTTTAAAACAATTTTATTTTAAATTTTTTAAATTATTAGTTTTGACTTTATTGAATTTGATCAATTTAATAAAATTATTAATTTACTTATTGTGTTACTATGTCACTCTAGTTTTAATTAAGTTAATATCAAAACAATTAAAATAAAACCTGATTGAGGTTATATTTTATATCATTAAATCTATCCATTAAACTGGGTTAAATAACCATGGTTTCTATATTTTAA
>Ga0325403_1001757_pt1 | contig 18481 bp, 8 predicted proteins | sample PopdelMetagenome_19_FD_205665 | JGI IMG/M metagenome (GOLD analysis project Ga0325403, IMG submission 205665) | Populus deltoides microbial communities from Bellville, Georgia, United States - Xylem-PdKOR-R4 | ecosystem: Host-associated > Plants > Phyllosphere > Stem > Wood/Secondary xylem...
ATAAGCAGACAAATGTCCATGTTTTTGAGAATAGCTTCGAGCTATTTAATGTTGATGCCTCCATTTATCAAAGGTAATCACATGCCTGGTCAGGTGACTGTTTCGATAAGATGGGATGGCTGGAATGAAAGTGCAGACGCAAGCTGCACCAAATTAGGCTGGTGTGTCTGTCTAATAGAGAAAAAAGCTTGAAGATATCAATGCTCACTGGGTCAAAAGGGTGCGGCTGAAAGCATTGAGAAGTTCAAAGATGGTGTCCATAAAAGAAAGAAAGAAAAGAGGAGATTCACTGGAACCAATTATCAGCTCTCTATTTTATGATCATTAATCCATATCTTATCGTTGTCTTTTTCCTTCTTTTCCTTTTCGACATGAAATACACCACAGTCCATTGCTTCTAACTATCAAAAGCAAATAACAAAGCACCAACGAAGACATCACAAACAAAATCAAAAGATTTTGTCCCCAATTTCAACATTCCCCTACTTTTCAACTTTTCCCCTTCCAGTGCTTGAGTTTTTATTGGATCTAATTGTATCTAAATCCCCTTTTAATCTTCCCTCATGGCTTCTTTATTTGGTTAATGCGACTTAAAACTCTGGGTACTCTCTTTTATGCTCTTCTTTTTCTTCATCTCCCCCTCCGGCCCCCCCAGACCCCAAGATGGCTGTATAGTTAAAAAAAATAATAATAATAACTGCGTGCGTGGCCATTAATTTGAGCAATTTATTGTTGGATATAACCTACTCCAGCTTGAAATGTTCCCCATTTCAATGATAAATCCTCCAAAAAGATTAGAACATGCAGAGAGATAAACATGGAAAAACATACGAGTGTAACATGCTTTATTAATTTAGGGCAAGTTTTTCTAACTATCGCCATTTACGAAAACTACACCTGTCCATGGCATGTTCGAGCTAGAAGACCGAGAATGGCTACAAAATTTGTAGACTATATAGTAGCTCCTACATTCACTGTAGATTTAAAGACTTGGATTCAATAATTTAGTGAGTTTAGTAGCTGGTTAAGCAATTCAGTAATGAATCTAGAGAGCTGTGTTAATTAGGATTGAGAATAAAGCCAAAAGCCATTATTCCCTTTAGTTTAAAGTGGTAGAAAGCACATGCAAGCCTTCTTGACTGAAAGGTGATGGCTTGTATCAAAACTCTTTATTCCTGGAGTTCTGATACATCTGCTTGGCATTCTTTATTCTGGGAAAGATGACTAGAAGTCTAGAAGACAGTACTGAAATACATTACACTTGCCGATTCAATTGCCTCGAGGATCCAAACACTGATCAAGCTTCTAGCATTGTACAATTCATATACATCAAATACATTTGTACTTGAAGTTTCAGCTTGTAAGAAATAATATTGATGTCCATTTATATCCTTATCAAAGGGCAGTTAGCTCTGCTCGTCCATTGACTTTGCCCCGCCCCGTTAGATTGGATTCTTCAGGCTTCTTTATGTTCAAAAGTGTATCATTAAAAAACTCAAAGCTTTTGCGTCAGAATTCAAATTGGCATAAACACCCAGAAGTCTTCAATCTCCCCTGAACAAATTGCATTTTTCGGATTCGTTTGGTAGAATAATGAGATCTAGTTAAAGCTCTGTTTTACCTTAACTACAGTTTTAAAAGTATTTAATTAATCAATACATCATAATTTTATATATATTCCATCGAAAACTCTCTTGACATCTTAATTTATTATAATTTTTTTAAAACTTATTTTTCAAATCATAAACACAAATACTACCACAATTATCAATGTTACAATGTTACTGTCATGTGTCAAAACACCTAGGAAAATGAATTTCTCTCCTAATAGGCAGATCATTCCAAAAAATAAAAGATATCACTATTCTAAATAGTAACAAACTAAATGTCAATTTTTTTAATTATAACGTATATAAACTATGTTATTTCACTTATTTTTTTAATCATTGTTATATCATCAATATTAAAAAAAAATACTGACAAGCAAGAATAAGCCCAGGAAAAGCGAACGTCAAGCATGTGAACAAGGTAACTCTTGGTGATCGCTGGGTGTTACTGACATGAAATTTAGTACTGGTATATATATTCAATAATTTTTATGTACAGATTAGGAATGAAAATGAAAGCTTTTAACCTCTGCATAGAAAGAAAGAGTTGTTTAAGAGCTACGCATAGGAGAAAGTGCTTATAATAAGAAAAAGCAGAACGGACGGTGTTGTTACAGCTGCAAGATTAGCCTCCTCTGTCCGTCTGTCTGATTTATTTAGTGGGTAACATACCGAACACTAGTCATTGGAAAACTGAGCTCTTCCGAAGTGGTCAAACCCCAAAATATTACAAATAAATCACAAAAAATGAAATCCCTGATATTGCCAGTGGCCGACAACATGTTCCTATCCTCACATGCAACAAAATCCCTTGTAATGTATGTTTTCAATTTTCCATTCCCCCCTCCTGGGTTTGGTGTTGTTCATCTTCCCTCCATGATTCTTCTCTTTTTCATCCAACAGGTGGAGACAGTACTGACATGTACTGTTGTTGATCTACGTGAAGCTCAGGGAAAGTACGCGATATTTATTTCTCTATACAGGCTACAAATGAAACTAGCTTTTTAACCGTGTCTAGCCTAGCCGCGGATTGAATGTTTTAAAAAACAATTGAAGTTTTTTCAACACTATTCTAATTTCTAAGTGAAAATTAAAACTTGTAAATATATATATATATATATAATTAAATAAATTCAGAATTACATTTATTAATAAATAAATAAATTATTATTAGTAATGATAAATAAAAATAAAATTTAAAAAATTAAAAAACAGATATAGATCAAGATATTTGATCTTCAACTTGTGCTTTTGATATGGTTGCATTTAATGATTTTATTTTTAAAATTTGATTTTCTATTTAATTAAATGGTAATAAAAATAGATACACATAAAATTAATTTAATAAAATAAAAAAACAAAAAAATTATGCAAAGGTACTAATTTAAATGAATTGAAACGATCTCTTAAGAAATTAAATGCATATAAAATAAATAAATAAATAAATGCATATAAAATAAATAATCATTATTTAAAAAATATTAAATAAGCAAAATAAAAAAGGATACTAATTTAAATATAAACTTCAAAGTTATTTTGAAAAAAAAATACATATAAAAAACCATTAATTAAAAAACATTTAAAAAAAAAAAAAAAAAGAAGTCAAGTGCAATGGGTCTGGCGAGTCAGGCCAACACGCTCGCCAGGCCAGCACGCCTGACCCATCTAGTAAGAGCCTACGCATTTGAATTTTTATTTTTTTAATTTTAGATGATTCACGTGACTTCAATTTTTTTAAAAACAAATTAAATGACGTGTTGTTTGATATTGTCCAGTTTTCAGTCATTGTAATGATTGAAAAATTAAGGTAAAATTTTTTTCGATCAAAAAACTTATTTTTCAACTCTTTTTTCACCAAAAAAAAATCTAGAAAACATCCTATATAACCTAATAAATTCATTCATAACCTTAAAAAATCAAAAATAAAACATTACAAACCCAAAACTAAAAATCATATCTAACTCAGATATGTTTTTCTATAAAATTTCAAGGTAAAAAAAACATTTAATGTGAGTTTCTATTATCAAATGGAATAATTTAACACCAATATAAGTTTTTTTTTGTTTACCAAAAACAGTGCCAACAAATACTCTATCTCACACTAAAATCCAGAACTCCAGCAACTTTCTCAACTTATTCCCTCTTTTTAACTTTGATCCCCCGTTTTTAATCCCACCCTTCATCGAAAAGTTTGCTAATAATTTGGTGTAGAGGCCAAATTAAAATAATAAAAAAAGATATTATGAACAGTCCCTTTACAGTGCGATGGAAAAGATACATAATGCATTTTGTAGAGTGGATTACCTGCAACTTTTAGATTTACTTATAATAATTGACTAATTAATGAATAAGATCACATTATGAGATATTTTATTTATAGAATATGAGAAAATTAAAGGACCTAATGAACTAGGGGGAAAGAGGTCATATTACTACAAGAACTCTTCCTCGTCGTCCCTCTCTGTTTTTTTTTTTTGTTTTCCCTGTTGTTCATTTCCGGATAAAATGCCAACTATCTCTGCTTCCAAATCCCAGGAATCAATTCATATTTCACCGCTCTATGCATCAACCTGGGCTGGAAAAGCGGAGATGCAGGCAACTTAACTTAAACATACAAAAAGCATAACAGTTATTAATGGAACAAAAGATAGTCCATTGGGATGGAGGAATCTTAAGGCACTAGCGAGGACGGCTGAGAAAATCTGTAGTTGCATCATTTAGACTCTGCAGTGCCCTGGTCTTCTTCGACTGAGGTTCCGGTGATGAAGACACCGATGACACCACTGACCATGAATAATTTGAGCTGTCTGAGCTAAAAGACACATCAATCACCCCGTTTGGATGCCTGGAATTGAACTATACTTGCGTTTGCTTGAAAACTTAAAATGGTCTCTGGGAGCCAATTCCATTACGAGCTTGCTACAATCCTCTACCTTGTCCTGTTTGACATAATCGAGATTCAGTACAAAAGTGCATATACAAAGACATTTTCTGATTCAATATGAACAGAAAAGAATGGAAGTCAATGAAGTGAGAGTAAACCTACTAACTTTATCGATTCCAAGAATGCCCAAAAGCTGGCTTTGGTATTCTGCTGCAAGACTGTGTTCTACACCATCAATAATATATAGCATTACGGCAGTAGCCATTACTGAAGGGACATAAAGCATAGACCTAGAATCTGCATATATTCAAGAAACATAACGTAAGTAAAAAATTGAGAGAAATTAAATGAAAGAAGCCGTATCCATGGATGAGGTAAAGGAAAGATTTTGACAACTTGCCTGGCACGACAGAGAGTACTATGCGCTCACACCTCTTGAGAAATTCCAAACAAAGATAATCTTTTAGGCCGAGCCTTCTAGTGATGTAGTCAAGAAATGATATCGGGGTTATTGGATTCATCTTCCATTTAAGAGTAGAAAGAACCAGAATCTCCATTCTCTGGATAGTTTTGGCCTCAAACACATATTTACTGTCCTCCACCTAAACAAGCCAAACATCACACATTTATGAGAAAATCAAGCAAACATATTAATCACAAGCATTTATCAAACGAGGCAATAAGTTTACATCAAGCCAAATACACATATCTACCTGAAAATCCAATAAAAGGGGCGCTTGGGTCTCCTCCACCTTGGCAGCAAGTGATAGACAAGCCACGGCTGCAAGTTGGGCCATCCATGGCTTATCCTTCTCAAGGTGGACACTAAGTAAGAACCTATCAAGATAGTTCACGGCCAAGACTGCAGTTACAGCAGAGAAAGAGTAGTGTACATTGACCTTTAGAATCCACTCTACAGCCTCACAGCGAGCCCTGGCTAAAGATGGGTTGATTTCTAAAATTTTGTACAGCTGATTTTGCTGCTCCTTGGCAAACAAAGAGGAAAGTTCCTCCTCTTCCCAGCTTAAGTCCTGTTGTACGAAGACTGGAAAAGTGTTTCGTTTATTGCTATCAATACTATAAAAATTCTCTCCTTTTACTTCATCTTGAAAATAGTCTTCTCTAACTTCTTTCTCCCAATTCTCTTCGGAACAATAAAGACCATCATAAAGAAATGTAGGGTTTTGCTGATATTGTTGTTGCTCACTTATTTCTGGATTATACCTCGATGTCATCTTCATGACTTTTGCAAGAAGAAGAGGTATAGATCTTGATTCATTACAGAGAAGAAGAGAGGGAGATGACTTTTGCAAAGAGAGCGGAACAGCTAGCTTGAGCCATCTCTCTCTCCTCTTTCGATTTGAACTGTGAAGGAAGGAAAGAGCAAAAAGGGAGGGGACTGGCCAGTGATCCAAAGGTTGTGTTTTATTTGTGGGTTTCGAGCGGGTCGGTGGGTCTTTATCTTATTATCTATTGTCTGTGTCCTACACTTGATCTAGATTGGATGTTCAGCTGTGAATTGGGTTAAGTTGTTTTAATATAAAAAATATTTACACAATACTGGTGTTTTTAAAAATTAAAAAGAATTCAAAATTATTATTGATTTTACTGATTAAATAAGCTTGGATAATTTAAGACAGTAAATAAATTTAATTTGACAAAAAAATTCACAATGATTAAATTAAAAATTCAACACTAGACAACAATAAATAAAAAATATACATATCCTTTGCATATTCTTAAAAGGTCTTCATGATCCAAAGTAAAAATTAGATAATATCATAATAACTATGAAGAAAGAAAAAAATATAAAACTTAATTCTAGCAAATCAAAGATTAAAAGATAAAATTAAAAAAAAATCAAATTAAAAAAAATAAAAAAAACTTGCTTGAGTCTATTAAAGACACTTTGCTAAATCTGCAACCTAGCAATGAAACCAGAATAACTCTATAAAAAGCAAATTGAATAAAACTACAAAGTTCAATTCTTAAATTAACTCAATGTTAAAGGGCGAAACATAAAAAAATTCAATTAAAAAATAACAAGAAAAAGACTCAAGTTAAACCGTCAAGCTTACATTTCAGAACATGAGATTGAGATAAACTCCGTGAAACAAAAAAGTAAAAACAAGCATAAAGCATGATTCTCAGCCAACTTAATGTTAAATGATGAAATAAAAAAAATAACCTAAAAATCAAAGTTATCTCGGATTAATCTCCAGAACTCATGACCCCAGGTCATGAGGCAAGGACTAATCTCATATAATACAAACCTGAAAAAATCACAAAATCAATTTCACAATCAACTCAATGTTAGTTGATGAAATAAAAAAAATCTAAAACAAAACAAATAATAATAAAAAATAAGGACTAAATTTGACTTAAAAATAAAATGAAATAAAATAATAAATAATAAAATTGAAAAAAAAAATTAAAAAATGATCTAAAATAAAATAAAAAACAATTAAAAAAATAAAGATCAAACCTAATACAAAAATAAAATGATAGGACAACTTTTAATTTTAGTAGGCTAACACAGTCATGATGAAAAAAGAGATAAATGAGAAAAAAGAAAAAAATAAATTTAGAAAAAAGCACAATGTAATGCTTCTAACACCATTGCAAAAACCGATGTTTTGTCATGGAGGGACGTCGAAGTGCTAATCAATTTTCACTATCAATTTAACCCAATTTTAATATTTGTTTTGGTTTTAAATTTGTCCCATAAATACTTAATTGTTCTAAAAAATCTAAAATTTATTTTATTTTTTAAAGCCAAACACCAAAAACTTCTCTTAATGCTGCGTGATTTTTATATCAAAACAACCAAAATAAATTATAAAGTTAAATTTCAAATAAATTTAATGTGAAGGGAATATTTAAAAGAAAAGAAGTTAAAGAACCAAAATTAAAAAAAAAAGGGCATGAATCTTCTTTTACCATGAAAATCAATCCTTGATATTAAAAAAAAAAAAAAACTGAATATTTCTTTAAACTTCAAATACGTTCCATGAAGCTCTAATTATTTAAAATTAATAAAATTTTATTTTATTTTGCTAAAACGTGTATTAAACTAACAACATAATATTTCCTTGACGCCTTGAAATTCTCATATGCTGGCAAGAAAAAAAAAATTAGCAATACCAATCATAAATCATAGCAGTTTTAAAGGACCGAATAAGAAGAAGAGGAAGATTCAGAGACCAATTCTTAAAAAATTCTAGAAACTAAAAAGAAAAACATTATTCGAATGAACACTATATCTCCTAACGTACTGCAGTATTTCAGTGTAGCCTTTTAGGTTTTTGTTAATGATACGGGCCATGCAACACAATTACTCGATACGTGACACCTGCACAGCGCTTTTTCATGGCCCCACGGTTTGAAAATTTACTGGGCCCTGCTTGCTGTTTGTGGGATCTCATTATGGATGACTAATATAATAATTATTTTTTAAAAAATATATTAAAATAAAATTATTTTTTATATTATTATATTATAATAATTCAAAAATTATATAAAAAAATTATAAAACACCATTTAAAATATAATTATAAACCGTGTCTTCATAGAAAAAACAAGTTAACTGTCGATTTCTTCTTAATAAACCTTCCATTATTAATATTGTTTAACAATCTTTTAAATCAACGATCAGAAAAGAAAAGAAAAGAATGGAGAATGGTAATACGAGGGATCTGAATTAACTGGTTAGGTTTAAGATTTATTTTTTAGAAGTCATCAGTTTGAGTCCTATAAATTTTAAGGTTGCTGGAAGCTTATATAGTCGTTAACTTCAGGGTTCGTGGGATTAGTCGAGGTACGTATAAACTAACATGAACATCCATGTTAATAAAAAAAATAAAATAAAAAAATGATCAGGAACCATGGCACATTCATGACATTCAACCATCACACTACTATCTCGCAACACTCTTTTAATTTTAGTTGATTTGAATTTTATTTTTGTTTTCTAATCTTTTTTTTCCTCGCTATCTACATATTTATTTGTGTTATAGTTTTTTATGCAGTAGAATTTACCCAAAAAAATAAAAAAAAATGATGTTCATCTGCCAGGCCTAGTAAGTAACCACTTCAGTCGCCCCATGGGTGATGAGTGTAATTTTCTCACTTTTCCTGTGATTTTTTCTATTTCTTTTGTTTTTTCTAATATTTATATGTTTATTTTTTTAGATACCGGTAATTTTAATGTGTAACACACTTAAATTTTATAATCTCAAACTCACATACTTTTCAATCATATTTATGCTATGCAAAATAAATGTACAATACCACATAAACATGGCACACCAATATCTCCTTTAATCAAGTGATAGATACATGACCCACAACACAATATTACACCGATCCTATAGAGCCAACTACTCTCAGATCCACACAATATGTTTTCTGATTTTTCCTTGAATATTACAATGGCAAAAACGTAATTAAAATGATTATGAAATCTATGTGTATTTGAGGACTTGTTTGCATGATTATAAAATTTTAGGACCAAAACATACTTGAACGCTTGTATGTGATTATAAAATTTTAGGACCAAAATTTTATTGTTTAATCAAGGACTTGCTAGCATGATTAAAGTTTTCACCTTCCAATAACTATTTTATATTTTTAACAATTAACATTTAACCTCCCATCTAAGATAATGACTTGGTTTATATGTGGATTTTAGGGAATATCACAAATTTTTTTTTTATTGCATTGGCTTGAAACTTTACTGAAAAGAGATTTTGTCTGAATCCATTTAAGTGGGCTTCAAGATAAAGAATATTAGTCACACTTACAACTTAACAATATTGAGTTATAAAGCATACTTAATTAAAAAAAACTCACAAATATTATAATTATCATGATAAATTAATAAATTAATTATTATTATTATTATTATTATTAGCAATCATTACTATAGCGTACCATCACCACTGCCACGGCACAATTTCACCAATATAAGTAAATGTAGTTTTTATATTTTAATTGAAAATGCATTTTATTTTTATTTTTTATATTAAATTAAGTTCATATAAAATGTCTTCTTGATATAACTACACATAGCAAATAAACAAAAATAGTTTTTGATTATATAAAAACAAAAAACCAAAGGAAATGCCTAAATTTATAAAATATATTTAAACCGTAGTATCGACAATTTAAGAGTATTAAAATAATAATAAAAACAAAAAACAAAAAGAAAATCTCACTCTCAGTTCTGCTCCGCAGAGAACTGTCGGGGATTCCATAACAGGCAAGTCCTTGCAGTTCAAGATACGTTGTCTTTAGATAAGTGTACACAGACTATATAACAACAATAAAATGCAATTCTTTATTTGATAGACTTTTCCTGCATAATTCCTCGTACTTAGTTACAGTGGGATTAAAAAATATATAGATATAAAAATGCCCAAGCAAAGATTATTTTTTTTTACAGTGTAAACTCAATTTAGTAGATAAAACCTAAAATTTCTTGATTATACTTTTTATTCGTTTAGATTTCAAATTAAACTTTATAAAAACTACTCGGATATGATCTGATTAACTTAGAAGATTAAAAAATTCAAATGACTAGTAAAAATATAAGTTGATTTAAAAATACATTCAAGCTGACATCTTTTCTTAAAAAATATTGAAATTGCAACACATTAAATTAACCTAGGTTAACCTGCGCAGCCTGAATCTTGAATTATAAACTCAAATGAGTTTAATAAAAAAAATTAAAAAACATTTTTGTTTAATTACATGATAAAACAAATAGATGCATGCAAAATTATAATAGTATTTATTTTAATTACACGTTGTTAGAGCCACACGTGCCTGCTGCCTAGCCGGGTCATTAGCTTGGGCCAATGACCAAGCTGGGTCGACTGGGTTCATTCCAACCCATGCGGGCTTGACTAGACCCAGTCCTAAAAAAAAAAGTGGGCCAGGTCAGGCTTTAGACCCAATTGGCCCAAATTGTGTTTGTTAAGGGTGCCAAACACACCCTTATGCCTTGACCATAATTTTTATGCCCATTTTAATTTGATATTTGGCCAAATGATTCCTTTTTTGATATTAGAAAATTTCAAAAATATTCGGAGTCTTTGTTGATTTATTTGTGAGTTCCTTACACTTTATTTTTTTTCTTTGTGTTTGTATTTTCTTTTACTTATGTACTCAATCTGTGAACTATTATTGTTAAATGCAAATATGTCGTACAATATTTTTTTTTCATTTAAAAATTGCCAATAATAATAAAGGATAAAAGAAATTTCTTTTATTTTCTTTTAGTTGGAAATATTCGTATGAATTGTTTACTAACGCCAGGGTCAGGAACATGAAATGAATGATAGAAAAGGAAAAGGAGAACAAATTCTTAACAATTTTAGACAAAACTAACAATGCAGCCTGCTTTATGTAGAACGTTTAAGGGGTGATAACATCTTTTCTTTTGCGTAACCAGTCCCCTACCATGAAATCTTTGTTGACCAATTTAGGATTCCTAGTGACCATAATACCAAGTGGCGACTCCTTGAAAAAGATCTTTTTTCCATAAAAGAACAAGATGACGGATATTTATTTTTTTTCATATCGAGAGATAATTTTTAATCGGTCACCGCGATGTCCAGGTGTAACAGTACTCATTGTTCAAAAAATTTCAATTTTTTTCATTCTAGACCTCGAATTTATTTATGGACGGTTGCATCTTTTTAAAGCTAAATTAAAGAACAACTAATTCAATTTTATTGAACACTACAGGATTGAAAGAAGGGAGGACCAATATGGAAAAAACACTAAAAATCAGTGGTGGGTTCAAAGTTCTCATGAAAATTTCAATTTAGTTCTTAAACTTTTCAAAATATACCCATTAGGTCTCTCAATTTATTGCAATTCAATTTCGAAAAACCAATAAAATGGTTGAAGATTCAAATTTTAAATATTTCCCAAAACAAGCCGCAGTACTCTAACTTGTTTTTTTTTTATTTATAAAAAAAACAGAAAGAAATTGAAGGATGGAAAATCATTGGCTTTGGTGAAATCAATTATTTCTTTAAATAAATAAATAAATAAACGTTAACAAGGACGGTGGTTGCCATCAGATTTCGTGGAAGAAATGGATGGATAAATATTGTTTATACTAAAAATAATGATGGCACAAGATTCCAAGCGGGCGACCTTATTTCCCATCATAAACCTCCCTTTCACATCATGGAGCCCTTGCTAACATCATCTGCAGAGATCAAAATCACACGATGGAAAAATGCAAATCAGACCAGGTCAGGAAGAAGAGTGCAGGGTAAACAAATGAGAACCCATCCACTACACGTAAACTCAACAAAGGAGGAGACTATTCCATAAAACCGAATGAAATCCATTTTCAGGTCCGTCTTTGAAAATAAACGAAAAAAAGAAAAAGGCCAATCAAACACTACGAGAGAGAACTGTGCTCCTCCCTCCTAAGCTGAAGCTGCAAATCTACACCGTTCAATCAACCAGTCACCGTGAATGGGCCAGACAACTTCGACGGCTTTAATCACAAGCCGTCGAGACTCGAATCTCAGCAGCCAGCGCTCAAAACCCAAATTCAATGACCCCATCATTCCGATGCAAGTAGAAGAACAAACCGAATACGTCCTCGTGGAAGCACCTGATTACATCTCAGATCTTCCTGATGAATGCTTAGCTTGTATTTTCCAGTCACTTAGTTCCCGCGACCGGAAAAGCTGCTCTTTAGTTTGTCGGAGATGGTTAAGAATCGAAGGACAGAGCCGTCACCGACTCTCTCTCAACGCCCAATCAGATCTCCTTCCTTTCGTATCATCTCTCTTCTCTCGCTTCGACGCTGTAACTAAGCTCGCTCTCAAATGTGAACGTAGATCCGTTAGCATCGGCGACGAGGCGCTAGTTGCAATATCTATTCGTTGCCGTAACATCACGCGCCTCAAGCTCCGCGCATGTAGAGAAATCACAGACGCAGGCATGGCAGCTTTCGCTAAAAATTGTAAAGCATTGAAGAAGTTATCGTGTGGATCTTGCGCCTTCGGAGCCAAAGGAATGAACGCGATCCTTGATAATTGCGCGTCGCTCGAGGATTTATCGGTAAAACGGCTTCGAGGAATTACGGATGGCGCGACGGCTGAGCCGATTGGACCGGGTTTAGCTGCGGCTTCACTTAAAACGATTTGCTTAAAGGAACTTTACAATGGACAGTGTTTTGGCCCGCTTATAATCGGGTCAAAGAATTTGAAAACTTTGAAGCTTTTTAGATGCTCTGGCGATTGGGATAAGCTTCTTCAAGTTATTGCGGATCGGGTTACTGGTATGGTTGAGATCCATTTAGAGAGGCTCCAAGTTAGCGACACTGGCCTTGTAGCCATCTCTAACTGTTCGAATTTAGAGATTTTGCATCTAGTTAAAACCCCGGAGTGTACTGATATTGGACTTGTTTCCATTGCGGAGCGATGTAGGTTACTAAGAAAGCTTCATATTGATGGTTGGAAGGCACATCGGATCGGTGATGATGGGTTAATGGCAGTTGCCAAGTATTGTCTTAATTTGCAAGAGTTGGTGCTGATCGGGGTGAATCCTACACAGATTAGTTTAGAATTGATAGCTTCAAATTGTCAGAATCTAGAGCGGCTAGCATTGTGTGGGAGTGATACTGTTGGTGACGTGGAGATTTCTTGTATTGCAGCCAAATGTGTGGCATTGAAAAAGCTCTGTATTAAGAGTTGTCCTGTATCGGATCATGGATTGGAAGCGCTTGCAAATGGGTGCCCGAATTTGGTTAAAGTGAAGGTGAAGAAGTGTAGAGCAGTTACTTATGAGTGTGCTGATTTGTTGAGAATGAAGAGGGGATCTTTGGCGGTCAATTTGGATAGTGGGGAACCCGAGCATCAGGATGCCAGTGCTAGTGATGGTGGGGTGCAGGAAAATGTAGGTGAGTTTCATTCAGTCCCTAATCAAATGCCGCTGCCTAGCATTGCACCGAGCAGTACTGGACGATCGACTTCTTTCAAGTCAAGATTAGGGCTTTGGAGTGGGAAAAGTTTCGCGGCTTGCACATTTAGAGGATGGGCGAGTGGTAATAGCAGTTCTCGAGGATAATGAGACGGTGAACCTGAAATTTGAACTATTGAAAAACTTTTATTGTCCTTGGTCAGTTTGGATTAGTTTGGATTGTATTACCTGATTCTGCCTTTCATGTAATTAATTTGACTTTGTGTGCTGTTTATTGCCTTTCCTATTGAACATTCTATAAAAAAAGTTATCGTTTTCTTATTTCTTGGATTGCTGCTCACTTCGCCTTTGTGTTTTTTATGCTGTGAGTTGTATAACACGCTTCTAGTTTACATTTGTGATTGTTCCTATTTATATAACTTGTATCTTCTCTGAGAAGATGGTACACATGAGAAGATTCTTAAGGTTTTAGTCCTGGGAATTACATCTTTGCATTATACTATTGTTTGTTGAAAATTAACTGTTTGGTTTGTTAATACGATCCAGGTTGTGCCTAGTTATACTATTTTGTTGTCTCCTAGTCTCTGTTCACCTAGTTATACATTTACAATTGCTGCATAAGCTGCATCATGCAAGTCCAAGTCTAATTCTTGAAGTGACAGATTTCTATCATTTATTTAATATATATGGCAATGACTCAATGAAAAGCTGATTGCCGTGAGTTACGCCAGATTGTCTTGATGCTGGATCAATCATTATGCAGTCTATAAATCTCCAAACACTGTTTTGTCTATCATCAGATTCTCGCGTGCCTTGCTCAATGAATGGGAGATCAGGAAGTGAATCTGTAGTAAATGGTAATTTACCTTTGTTTTATGCAATCTCTCAGGAAGTGAGTCTGTCATAAGTGGTAATTTACTTTTGTTTTATGAAACTTCTCTCTAAAACACACAGATTGACACCCGAACACTGTATATTTGTTGGAATTTATTTCCCATACAGTCTTTGATCCTTTAGCTTCTCGAAGGCAGTGTAGACTAATTAGTTACTTGTTAGGATTGATTACAAGTGTTACTAGTGTGGTATAACAACCGCGCACACAACCCGCACACTAACATATGTTATAACACTAGACTAATAATATATTTGTTGGGATTTGTAACCCAAATAGGCCTTGACCCTTCAGCTTCTTGCATGCAGTTTTGTGCGAGGATCTTTATACTTCGAGCATATGGTGCAAGCAAGCTCTGTGCTGACTTAATCATTTTTGTTGGCTCAATCGGCAAAACACTACAATTGCTCGATTTGCTATTTCTCTGCTGTGACAGCTATTTCAGCACTGTAGAAGTGCTAGGCTTCTTTGGCTGTACGATGGTATTTCACTCAACCAAAAGGTTCAGTGTGCTTCAGTTCTTGTGTTTTTTTCACCGAGATGTTTTGCATTTGAAACCATTTTCTTCCATGGTTTGGTGAGTAATTGTAAATGTAAGTGCCACATAGATTAATCTATTATTGTTTAGAGGTGCGGTGAATTAATCGATTAAGGAAACGTTTGGTACTGCGTTTCCTTCAAATTTGAATTTTTTTTTTTTTGCTAAAATTGAGTGCGGTTTGTACTTTTTGGATCGTTTTGATGTGCTGATGTCAAAAATGATTTTTAAAAAATAAAAAAACATCATTGGCATGCATTTCGGCACGAAAAGCTATTTGAAAAGCACCCGCAACCACACTGCCAAACACGCTCTAAATGAAGGAATGTGTTTTGTATTCTCAGATTGATTTGTTATTTTTGCGAGGCATAGGAATCGAAAGACTCTCTTTCTTGTTTGCGGGGGTGATTAAAGCAATCAGCATGCGAAACAAAGTTATGCATCCGTAGACTTGCAGACATTGGTCATTGCACATGCCACAGGATGGAATATCTTTCAAGGGAACTGGTTAGTTCTTACATGGAAGTCAAGGTATAGCTTCCTGTATTGATTGGGAGTAACATCTGACTTCATTTATCTAACTGGAAACGGTCTGCAAAGACATGCCATGCCATTCATTGTTATTATTATTTTTTTGAAAAAATTTGTGTTTTCTCCCGTGCAGAAAATCAACCATACCTTGTTTGTGGCGAGACTTCCACATTAGAAGCGAAAGTGTTCTCCTTGTTAATCGGATGGTACCCAGTTTGGGAGCTGTCGGTGTTAAATGTAAACGGGCAATGTGAGTTTGAAGGCGATTACTTTATTAGGCTCACGCGCGGGCACTTTTAAAGAATCGAGTCTTCAGAGAGACCTTGATTCCCTCTTTGCCTCCAACTTTTGATGTTTTTTACTTGATCTGGAAGAAACCCTTTTGGGGATAAAAAGAACTTTGATTTCAATGGCTAAACATTTGAGAAAGCCTGCCGCCCTTTGGAATGAACGTTACTACCGTCCGATGCGATTCACAATCATGGTTTTAAAAAACGAGCGCAGTACTCATAACGCAATGGAAAAGTTTGCACCTGGGAGACCTCGAGGTTGAAATGGCTGTTTGTTTAGTTGATGTATTTTTTGTTTGATAATTTATTAAAATAATATATTTTTTATTTTTTAAAATTTATAAGAGAATAATTTGAAAAAAAAATAAAAACTTTTTAAAAGAACGGATAGACACAAATACTGCTATGGTGGTGTCGCGGTCGTTGCTAACGTAACATTATATTATTCAATTAAAAAACAATTGTTGATATGAGTGCAAGATATTTTATAGGCCACACAACTGTAATGGTTAGCTCCTGGGATATCCTGTTTGATTGAAACCGCAATTTAAAACCGTGTTCACTAGCCTAATTTCCTTTTTTTTTTTTTTTGTTCTCGTGTTGAAAAACCATGATCAAAGTTTAACTTCAATCCTTTTTTCCTAGTGCAGGCATAAAATCCCTCGTTTTTTAATTTATGGGCAGAATAAGTATATGATGAAGGAGTGGAAAAACTATAGAATATAGATTTTTTTTTTTTATGGTTGCATCTTGGTTGAGCTGGTGAAATAATGAGCTTGAACTTTTCTCTCTAGCCTTGTGTAAAGAGCTTGTACTAAAAGCAGCTCTTGCTTGTATGGCATGAGAGTGACTTGTATGATCTAAAGCTGGCCTGGAACTTGGACGCTTTGTATGGTCAAGGGTGAACTTGGTTTTCTTACATGGTGATTGGGTCTTTACCATTGGTTGTAAAGCTGGGAATCCACTAGAGAAGACAAAGAACTGCTTGTCGATGCTATTTGGTGCTTTTCGTTGAAGAAAAGTCATTGGCTAGCTATAGTGACCGTTGGTTGTGTCATGTCGTGTTTAGTGAAAATTCCTGTCACGGTTAGTGTCATTAGTGTAAGAGATACCTCTTATGCACATAAAAAGTTGTGTGCGTATTTTAAAAAATTATACATAAGAATTAAGTTTAATTCTAGCCGTTTGGGCTAGCTCATACAGCTGGCTGTATATATATATATATATTTTTATTTTTTTTTTGAGACTGCCAAGTGTCGTCTAGTAGCACTAGTCCTTTATTTTAACACTGGCCCACTCAGGGCAGCGGTTTAGCGAAGTAAATTGTTTTTAAAAAAAATTTAAATTTTTTGTTTAAAATATTTTTTTATATTTTTATATTTTTTTAATGAGCAAATATTAAAAATATTTTTTAAAATAAAATAATTTTATTTTAATATATTTTTAAATAAAAAATATTTTTAACCCCAACCATTCAACCCGACGAGACTAATCCTACGTCTAAGCAGAGCTCGTTTGAGCTGTCTCCTCTTAGTTTACTTTCTTCTCTTTCTTGGTTTAGGCTTTTGGTAAAGTGTTATTAAAATAAAATAGGGTTAATAATCGACCTCCAATTGTTTTTTCATTCTTTTGCTTTACGTGTTCTTTTACAAATTGTACTTTATATTATAAAGTTTATTACATACTGTTAAAAAAATCAATATCAAGTTATTTATAAGATTGTTATTATATTTTATTTAATGAATAAAAAATTCTTATAATTATTATTATAACTTTGTCATCGAACTAAAAAACCCCCAGCTGCCGCCCCCTTTTTGTTTTTTTTTCTTATTCTATTTTTTTTTTCTTTTCCTTTCAATTGCACAAAAAGCCTGGGTGGTTGGTTAATAAACGAACAACATTTTCAATCCCAAATCCAGCAAGAAATCCAAGCAACACATCACACCCCCTCAACAACCTAATTCAACCAGGCAGTCTTCTTCATCTTTCTCACCAGCTCCACCATAAAATCACACATTTTCCAATCTAAATTATAACTCCAAATCAATTAGATTGCTGTTGCACATTGACTTGAACAACCCTGACAGATCAATTTTTAACCAGAGATTGATTTTTATATTAATTTCTTACATGCAAGAAAGAGATTGGTTGGAGTTTATTTTCTGATTTTGAAATCTAGTGGGACTCTTTTGCTCCTTTTTGTTTTTTCCTTGTCCCTGGGCTTATTTTCCAAAGTAAAAGTAGGTGGCAGTAGGAGTTGAAGCACGGGATGTAGGTTCTGTTGGTTATGATGATTGATTGATCTTTTGTTGCTCAGAAAGGGAGGGTCATGTAGATTAGTCAAGAATGTTCAAGTCAGGAACAGAGGATTTCAAAAATCAACACCAGGGCCTCCTAGCATAGCGGTCAATCCTTGTGATATTTCATTAATCTATTATTGCTTAATCTATTTTCACCATACTAGTGGGTGGGAATCTCACTCTCGGTATCCAGTAAAAAATAGCAAGATTTATGAAGAAAATTGGAGTACAAAAAATATAAATCAACACCAGTTGAAATTCTGTGCCTTTTGTTTTTTCTTAATTAAATATGTTTTTGGTTAGTGTTAATTGGGTTTAAAGTTGTGGTTTATGTGTTTGTGCTGTGTCGTGTTCCTGAATTTATCATATGATGATGTGAGGTGAATTGTTGTTGCGTGTACACGAGTTTTTAATATGTTGTTTGGTTTAATTTTACATGTATATATTATATATGAGAGTAATTTGATTATTTTATCTAATTTAAAAA
>Ga0325403_1001759_pt1 | contig 18475 bp, 6 predicted proteins | sample PopdelMetagenome_19_FD_205665 | JGI IMG/M metagenome (GOLD analysis project Ga0325403, IMG submission 205665) | Populus deltoides microbial communities from Bellville, Georgia, United States - Xylem-PdKOR-R4 | ecosystem: Host-associated > Plants > Phyllosphere > Stem > Wood/Secondary xylem...
CAAGAGTTTCCTGTATGCCAAGAAAAAGAGTCTTGTTTCATGTCATTACTGCTTAAAAAATTGAGGCAAAAAGGACACCAATGGTGCTGCACAGGAAACCATCAAAACAGCACAGACCATCCAATAATAAGAGACTGTCAGCCTACTCTGCAACCCTATGGTCTTGTTTTAAGATCCAAAAGTTACAGGTGAAACTGGATGGTTTAGCTCGCTATTCATTATTAAGCTCAGGCCTCAGCATGTAAAGAAATATATCAATCTTTACACAATAATGCATCACCCAACACCAGCAGAACGACAATCAAGTCATACATGCCTGTAGGATTTATAACAGGCCATATCATTCAGAACAAGTTTTTGAACCATGTTGAGGACCTAGTTGGATCTAAAGCCTCCTAAATGAACCAATACACTCCATGTTTGCAAAGAGCACCAAATAGCCCCATCTGGTTCCGTTGCCATGCTCTTTATCAAGATGTCTGCTTATAGAACTGTTCTATTGAATGAGATGGATGCTGTATTATAAAAGTTAATGAATCCTGACATTCTAGCAAAATAAGAATGACAAATACTGATAATACATGTGAATGATGATAGTCTGAATGAAGAATTTTAATGGGATCTAATTAAAGAATTACTGCCACACAGTCCCTTGGCGGGTTTGTGCACAAGGGCTATTTAATTTGATCTTAGTCAAAGTAACCATAATAGGATTTGTCAATGCCAGAGCTTCATGCAGAACCCAGATGGCACAACTGATGATCTCCTGCTGGAAATACATTCCGAAAAGGTGTCCACGATTTGTTCTGCTAGAGAAGCAGGATCTTCAATAAAGGTATCAACGAATGTCTTCACAACCCTTACCTCTTGCTCTGTTGCCCTCAAGCCATACCAAGTCAAGAATTTCTGCCGGAAATTCTTCTCAATATGTCCCTCACACTCTAACCATCTGATTATCTTCACGTAATACTCAAAGTCCCTATCTGAATTACCATTTGCCATGCACTCCTCGTCTCGCCTTTCCCCACTTCTCTTCTTTGAAGTGCTGCCATCTTGGGGCTCCTCCCCTTTTCCAGACCCATTTACTATGTCTTTGTCACTGGATTTAAATCTTCCATTTCTTCCTTGCCCATCCTTGTGCATTTCCAGTTTGCAGGGAGTAATGGGCAAGCTAGCTTCAGATTTGCTCACAAATGGCATGCATTCCATGGCAGTCTGGACAGGGGCATCTGACCCATTATCGGTAATTAACTCAATGATTTGACCCTCTGTCAAGCGCTTCTTATCAAGCATTTGCATATCAGAATTGAGCTTGGAACTTACCACCTGTGTGGCATGTTCCTCATCTAGCAAGGGAATTGCATCTGCAAGGGTGCCAGAGAAATTTAAAGCACCATTGGACTTGATGGCAGAAACAATTTTATCACTGTCCTTCAAACAAGTACGATAATTGTCTGCTCGATTGACAATCTGATCATTGCATGGTGGATTGTTATTTGTTTCATCCTCCACAGAAGACGGATTAGAGAGGCTGCTACAATTGGTATTTGGGCTTTGACTTCTTTCTACTATTGAATAGTTTAGGACTTCTTCCTGAGTCATTCCGGTTGAGCACTGAACTTCACACGTACCCAATTCTCTTACACCATTGAACGGAACAACTTTAAAATGATACTCTGTGGCTGGAGATAGACCTGCGACAACATATCTTGTATTTGGCAAGAACAGTCTGCAAGTAGGTTCTGCTGGATAATCCAGATCATGACCTTTACGATGCCACAAAGTATAACCAACAATATCATCAGCTGAAGAATCTTCATAACCCAAAACCAAGGCAAGGGAAGTCGAATGTACATCTTCAAAGTTTACTGTGATTGGAGCAATCATGTTTGAATCTGTAGAGACATGAGAACACCTAAAGGTTATTAATGCTTCCCTAAGAGTCAATACCTCAAAAAACCAGCATTTTGGACAACAGAAAATATTTCCAACAGCAACGACCTAACTTTCCATGATCAAAAGTGCCCATGTTTCCATGATGCATTCTGGAATTACCAGTCCTTGGATAAAAATCTAACTTTTTGCAACAAGTAAATATATTATGCTTCATGTAACACATGCAAAGTTTTTGGAATGTGCTCGTTTTTTTATGTGTTCGATGACATGTGCTCCTTGGTACTGTTCTCTAATGCATTGTGTTTTAGAGATGGTTGCTTAATTCTCCAGTTGAACTAATTTTGCTCTTTCTCGGTGAAATCCGTATGTCACAACAGGAAAACACAAAAACCAATGGTTACCTTGCATCTTCGGATCAGGCAATGGATGTGAAATGGTGTTTGAAAGCATTTTGTCCAGTGACTCCAAAGCAAAAGTGCAGAGTTTCTGAACCTCCGATCCTGAAGAAAGCCTGTTCACAATACCTCTACCCATCTTTACAGGTAAACCAATTAAAGGACCCACTTCAGCCTCAAGTTTCGTTGCAGCTTCACCAACAATCTCAAGAAGCTTCTGATACTTTTCAGTCCCATTCAGAAGTTTCTGGCTTAAGGATACACGATAGCACAGAATGTCTACCCTCCTGGTATCTTTAGCCATCATCAATTGTTTTCTCCAGCATCTGAATAAATTCAAGAGAGCAACACAATTAATCAAAACTTTATCCTTCAAATTCAAAATTTATGTTTGTGTCAATATCATGTGCCATTCAAAATCAGATATTGCAAAGGACATGACATATCAGGATTGTTCTATACTGTGATTTTCCAAGACTAGCAGTACATTTGGTCGAACATTTGCTACTTGCACTAAATTTATGGCAGACATAATTCTCAGGTTGCATGAAGAATGTCTTATCCATAGCCCATGTACAATTGTCAGAACTATTGTGGATGTTCATGCTGGCTAGAGCAGGTGGTATTAAGAAAGATAACCAATTTAACAAATCCAATAACTAAAAAGTAAATTGTCTCACACTATGGAATTAGTCTGTTAAACATGATGTGGAAACTATAGTTTTACTCTATAGCTCTGATAATGGATGTGGAATATATGAAAGGGCTATGATTCCGCAGGAGGGAAGGAAAAACAGCAACTTAATTTGCTACCAAATGTGTCATGATACCCACAAACTGTTTAAAAATCAGAATTCCATTGATGAAGAAGGGGAGAAAACAGTACATAGGGCCGAAAGTACTCCAAGAATTACCAAACACCAGTATGAACTGTCTCAAAAGAGAAACATACCCACCAAATGTAAACATGCCAGACAGCGAGGGGAAAAAAAACAGAAGTAAAATGCCAAATAAAAGAGAGAGGGAATAAATACCCTAGCAAATCGTTAACTTTCCCACAAGAAAAACAGCGAAAGCTCCCATCAAGTCTACCATGATGTCCATTTTTCCCTATACCAGAACTTTCCTGTTTTAAGGCACAATCAAGATGGCATGACATGCTACAGGCAACACCTTGAAAAGGAGGCTCTGAGCTGCAAATTAACCACAGGCTGGGATCTTTGTTGTCATCGTACTGACGACAGATACAACATGAACACCTCTTGCAAAATGTGTCAGCTGGTCTTAAGGTAGCTCTACATGCCGAGTTTTTGCAGTATACAGTATTGCCTTGATCACTGATCCCATTGTTGGTTGCAACACAGCTCAATGAAACAGGTACCCGAGAGGGGTTATCAGTTTTCCTCTGCCTTTTGGAAGCTCCCTGAATGGATGCAGCAGATATTTTGGTCTCGAGATCAGGTGAGGCCTCACATTCCCCAGATTTTTTTTCAGATACAAGTTTTAAAAGGTGCTCTATGATTTTCAACTTTGTCAAGCCTGTATATTTTCTTTCTTTTCCCATCTCTGCACATAGGATCTGCAGAATCTCCTGACGGCTCCATGACTGTAGTCTTTCAGATGCACCTGGCCACTTTGATAATTGATAGACAAGTTCTCTCTTTTCATTCATACTTAACTTACTGCATTTTGACGGATCAAGAGCACCTCCTGTGTCGCATGGGAAAAAAAACAAAGATTGAAAGAAAATATGTCTCAGAACAGACTTTAGATTAGTTAAAAGAAGAATCAAAGAATAAGGAGACACGATGCTATATTTGTTAAAAAACAAAACGGAGCAAAGGTAGAATGTCAAACTGCATGTAAAAACACATTAAAGCATGCTTTGCATTATAAACTAATGTAAATCTTAAATTTGCAGTAAATTAGAATGACTTAGACCAATTTGCTTTATATGTCAAAACAGAAGAAAGCAGAGAAAATGATGATCTTACATGAAAGACTGCTTAACCAACCACATGTAACCAGCTTGGAGTCAGCATGTTTCCATTAACAACCAGTTGGGAGACTTATTTGAAAAGCTTGATCTAAATTTCTTTTCCTTTCTCTCGATACTATTAAACAACTTGTTACCATTTTTCAATAAGCTACATCAAAACATACAACAAGATAGTTGACTGAAATTAAAAGAGACATTCCAACTACATCAAATAATCAAAGACTTTCACAAAGAATGCTCTGATATAATTAATTAAAATCACCAATCATGCACGCGTGAATTATAGAATCACACAAAACTTGATTTGACTTCGAAATGTCTCTGCCTCTGGGCTTTTCACAAAAGTCATTGGAAGTGTTACTTCAAACAGTGGCGTGCCCGAAAGATAACAATCCATTATATAATATATAAACTTGCTTCTTCAATATAAATGCATACAGATTCTACATAATGCAGAGAAAGAAACCACTTTCATTATAGAATCAAACAAAAATGCAGTTTACCAGCCTTGAAAACACACCCACCAAAGTCTATTTTCATAAACATAAAACTGAATATCAGTAAAAAGACTGGTGATCACAAGTTCAACCACTACTCTTAACCAGCGTCCATAAAGCTGTAATTTTGTCGTCACATATAAAAAACCCAAGAAAAGAAACACTAATCGACACCCAAATCTTAAAACAAAAAGTACTTTTTTTTTTCAAATTAATTACCATGCAGATTACAAATCCATAACTAGATTCTGACTTTAGCCCATGAAAAACAACAGACAAGAGAAACATTTAATGGCTCACATCACAAATCTTCCCAAATCCAAACCAAAACCTCAAAAAAGAATGAAATCCAACACAATTAAATCAAAACACAATAAAACTTACCCTCAAAAGGCAAATCCATTGTAGAATTATCAAAGAACAAAAACCCACTTAGCACATCACATTACCAACGTAACCCCAACCTGCAAAAGAGAGAAAATCCCTAACACATCATCACATAAAACAGCACTAGCTAGCTATACACAGAAAACGAAAAACGGAAACTTTGTATATATAACAAATAAAAATAAAACAAACCCATATAAAAGAAAGAAAGAAAAACTGTGTATTTGTTGTGTGATAGGGAGAGAGAGTGAACGGGAAGGGAAGCAAAGATACCCAAGAAAAGGGCACTTGGAAATTCTACCACAACAAGCGAATCCATGGATAAATAGACATGCTCTTCTCTTCTTCTCTGCTCTGCTCTTCTCTATATATGTCTAAAAAATAGATAGAGAGATATTATTATTATTATTATTATTATTCTCTCTCTCTCTCTCTCTCTCTCTCTCTCTCTCTCTCTCTCTATCTGTGCAGTGTAGGACTATAGGTCAGTTTTTAATATGGTGAGTGAGGGTGTATGGGTCCTCCTTTAGTTTTCAGGACCCCAAAGCTGTGCAGTGAAAGGAGATTCGAGGAGGAGTTGTTTTTGCTGGAGAGAGAGAGGGAGAGAGGGAGGAAATAAAAAGAAGAGAAAAAAAAAAACAAGTAAATAGTCCTGTGGGGGAAGATACGCCATGTAAAGCGGGTGCATGCCATCTTCTTTTTCTACCCTCTCAACCACCTTCCCTTCTTATTTATTTATTCTTTGCTTGTGCGAGTAAAAGACAGGGTATTATGCCATCATTTACGACTGACAGCATCCCGTCGTGATACAGTAAAATGTTTTAGATCCAGAATTCTTATTTTTGTTTTTTATTTTTGATGTGTATAATATAACTTGAATCTTACATCTAAACGCGACATCCTTTATAACATGGTATGAAACACGATCCTGTTATTGAAACTAATAATACAACGTTGTCTGTACTATGGAAGTTATCTTTCAAGTTTCATCCGCAGTTAAAAAAAAAAAAAAAACACTTGGATCGCAGATGGGAACAAACAGAACATTACATGTTGATATTTTGACTTGTGTTCCTCTCCTTTACCTATGCTAACCTATCATCCATGCCTTCAGAGTCCCAAAGCCAACGGTGTCATATTCTTTTATTGGCATTTCAGCAGCGACAATCCCCTCTAATATGTGATGTTTTTGGCCATGCTAGAGAGTGATGAGGTGTAAATTATCTCATTAAAACGATTTGTTTTTATTAACATGGTTGTCCGGATTAATTTACGCGTGCTTTGACTAATCTCACGGGTTTTGAAATTAACAACTATATAAACCTCTAGTAATCATGAGAGTACTCAAACTCGTTATCATTAAAAAAGAAATTAGTTAAGTTATCTCTTAGAAATTAAAATAAAAAACCATTTTGAAATGGGAGATGATGGCAAGAAGAGGGGATTCGGTGGATTTGCCTGCACCGATATTGAAAGGGGTAAATTAGCCAGCCCAGAGGAAGTTGCTCGCAAATATAAGTGCCGAAAGGCAAGACATGATTTCTGAAAGTTAATTTGTTCCCTTGTTTGCCCAAGTGATAATACTCTACGAGTGAATTATTTGACTGCACCTCTATAAAATAAATAATAGTGATGCTTTCCATGGTAGGTGGTTTTCCTCATTCAGCAAATGAAAGAAGCCCTTCCTTCCTTCCATTTTCTATTATATTCCCATCTCGAATGATTTCTTTCTTTAGATATATAACATAATTGAGGCGAAAGTGGAATACTTCAAAGCATTGTGCATATTTTAATCCCCTCAAGAAACCAAATAATTAACACACACCTTTCCCTTTCTCTATCGCCATGGTGCCTCAAAAAGCTATAACCTAACCATCTAGATGGTGATCTAGTGGTAAAAGTTTGAGATCAAGAGGTTTGCTTTCTCTATGGTTTTAGGTTTGAGCCCTATGGTTGCTCATATGATGACCACTGGAGATTTACATGATCGTTAACTTCAGGGCCCGTGGGATTAGTCGAGGTGCGCGCAAACTGGCCCGGACACTCACGTTAAACTAAAAAAAAAAAAGCTACAACCTTGATTTTTTTATTTTTATTTTTTGAAATATTTCTTGATAAACTATAGGTTTTTTAATTTGTGACAATACAAAGATGCATTAATCAGAACCTCTGCAAGAAGTTGACCTAAGTTAATTTATTAAAACCTAAAACATTGTTTAATTGTTGCTGGAATGTAGTTTTGTTGGTAATTAACTGCCCTAAATCTCCAAAAGGAGAGATTTGATTTTCTCCCCCAAGGTGCTCATTTTTATTATTTGCAAAGAGGTCCCTTTTTAAAAAAAAATAATAATAATAATATGAAAGTCAACATGTTTTAGAATCTTGAGTTTTTCATCTAAAAAAATTAATCTCGGTTGGTCTAACAAAGTCTTTTTACCATATAATAAGAAGAAATGAATTCCTGCTCGCATATTATGTGAGAACCGCATGAAATATAATTTTTATATTACAAGCAGGAGAATCACAATCATTGATATATGATGTGAACGCAAAAGCGGTTCATGAAGCATAATCAAAAGATAAATTGGATACGTTTCTATTTGGAATTGTAATGTGAATATTAAAATGGTTAAAGAAACATGATCAAAAGATAAAAAAAGTATTTGTTAGGGGTTATAATAAGATTATTATTATTATATGTTGGTGGTTGTTTTTAAAAATAATTTTTATGTGAAAATAATGTATTTTTAAAATTTATTTTTAATATTGACACATTAAAATTATTTAAAAATATAAAAACATAATTTAAAGTAAAAAAATAATTTTGTTTAAAAACACTTTTAAAACACAAAAATAAACTCTAACTAAATTTAGAATTATTTAAAAAGTCAAAAGGTGACGAACGATGTCATTGTTTATACAATGACAAATATATGGTAATTTTAACGAATATGTCTGTTTTCCATATTAATTATGGTATTAAAAAAAGTAATAAAATCTATTTGTTTTTCAGAAAAACAAATCAAAACCAGTTCAAATCGACCGGTTTCGGTTTGGTTATTTTAGAAAAAAAATAGGGTTTTTTTGTTTCGCTCAGTTTTTTCGGTTTGGCTCATTTTTTTGTTTCGGTTTGGTTTTTTTAGTTTCATACTTATAAAACCGAAACCGAACCGGTCGGTTTTTTAAAAATTCTATTCGGTTTAATTAGTTTTTTTCATGGTTCAATTTTTTCGGTTATTTTTTTTAATTTTCTCAAGTTAATCAGTTTTTTGATTTTCTTACTCACCCCTCCATCCAACCCATTGAATTTTATATCATGTTGATCATAATCCTGAAGCTTCCTAGCTTCTTCTCTTTTTTTTTCTTTTTTTTTTTTAGCAACAAATGATGGATCATAGTTTCACACCTTTTCGTATTTGTGCCCCACACACCCCCACACACCCCCACACACACACCCACGCACGCACGCACGCACTTCTACCTCTTGATCTTTTGCTCCTTCCGGCCTGCTACCTAGACTCTAGCCATTTGGGTGGTGAAGTTGAGAGTCAATTTATTGGTTGCTGTTGAATGGTCGTAATTAACCCCACACTAACATGTTGGCATGATTTTCAAAACAATAGTTCACAGCTATATTATTCAAAGACTCAATTACATCGCTGCTGCTTGCATATGTAAACGAAGCTCGTCTTTCCTTATATACCACAATTAATTTAATAGTTTTCCTAGAAAACAACACAAGACTCTCAAGAGCCTAGACAAATGACATAGGGCCCTCCCGATCACGTTCTACAAACATGTCGAGCCAAATATTAATGGAAAATCTAGAGAACGGGGTTTTTATTATTATTATTATTATAACAATCATTTTGCTTTTCTCAAATAAAAACAATTAAATTAATATCATCTTTTCATGAGGTTTCATTAATTATAAAATGAGAAATAAAATATTGATATCTTGGTCTACATTTCACGCATTAAAAGTTTAGAATATCAATCCAAATTTTAAAAAATTAACTTGATTTTGATTAGTTTTTTTTTATTTAAACTTATATTTTTTTAGTTTCATTCTTCAATATTTATTTAATTGAAGATTGAGTTATTTTATTTTTTATCTACTTTTTATAGATTTTCTCATTGATTTTGAAAATATCTCTAATTATCTTGAGTATTTTTATTTTTATTTTTATTTTTTATTCTTTATTAAATTTAGCTTTTTTAAAAGAAATTAAACAGACCCAGACACATGGGTTACCCTGGCCTCACACGCTTGGACCTTTTTAGCCTTCCTTTTTCTTTTCATTCTTTCATTGGTTTTTTTTTCAATTTGATCCTTCACAATTAGAACTTCATTGATTTTTTTATTTAGTTTTTTTTCAATTCCATCCTTTAATATTTTGTTAATTTTTAATTAGACAACATAATTTATTTTGGTTTGATGTTTTTACGTTTACCATGACCTCAAACAAACACCATGATATTTAGTTAGTTTTTAATTTAATGAGTGTCTATTTTTTTATCAATAGTTAAATAAAAATTTATTAAAAAATAAATTATTGAACCTGATTAAGTCTATGACTTGAGTCACGAGTTTGAATGGGTAACTTCAATTGGTTAGAAACTGAACTTCATAATTTTTTTCGACTGTACAAATAATTACTAATTTACTTAATTACCTGCGTGCATAAACTTTTAAATTTATGATTGAGATTTTTATGTCAAAAAACATATATAAAATATCATCATATTTATTTATTTTTTGTTGGAAAGCGCAAGTGAAATAGCTAATATATCCAACAACTTATGAAATTCTAGCTAAAGTAATAATGGTTTTTTATTTCTTTCTAGGAGGTCATGGGTTTGATTTTTATTAAAGTTTGTAAATATAAGCTTATTTACAAAAATAAAAATAAAATCAAAATTCATCCTTCACCCTAAAATACTAGCCTTAAATTTAAATCCAAAAATTTAAAGAATGAAACATAACTCTTTAATCATTAAACTAATTATTTATTGTATATCAACTTTTTGCATTATTATCACCTAATCTATCATTGTTGTGTCGACCATCACCATCATTACCACTGTATGATGATTTTTTTTATATAAATTATTATATTTTTACTTGTTGGTTACTAGTTTATATCAAAATTCATTATATAAATACTTGAAAAAATATTTTATTTTTTTTAATATGAAATTGGAAGCCCATCAACATATATATTTTATATTCACAAGAAAAAAAACTGTATTTTTTTAATATGAAATAAAAAATTTTTTTGGTTTAAATACTTCAACTTAAAAGAAGAAGATAATATCTTTTTAATATAAAATTAAAAAAAATTTAAAATAATTTTTGAAATTTTATTATTTATTACATGTAATTAGCTGGTTTAACAACTATTAATATAGCTAACGATTCACGAGAAGACCAGAGCATGAGAGATAAAGGAGATAATCTAATGGGGCGCCGACATAATAAAATTTGTCAAAGAGAACAGCATCAAAATATGAATCGATATGGCTAAGGTTCTTTGTTGTGTGATCTCTAGGGACGGTACAATTGACGTCTAGTTATTTGCCACCTGGATTTCTAGCATGCCTAATGCTGTGATTAATCATTTGATCAGACGGCCGTCTTACCATTATCGGCTTCAAGTCAACAGCCCCAATTGTGTTTGACATTCAACTTTGTACTTGCGTTATTGGGAACTTCGAGCAGGCCTGAGATGGACCGGGGTTATTGATAGCGTGACTATACCTTTAAATTTCTTAGATGTTTAGTAACGTGGGGTATACTTTTTTTTTTTAAGTGTTTTTTTATTTAAAAAATTTTGTTTTTAATTTTTAACATTACCATATTAAGACTCAAAAAATATTAATAAAAAAAAATTAATTTAATATTTTTTCAAATAAAATAAACTTTTAAAAAATATATAAAAAATAAACATTACTACACTTTCAAATACCAGATTAGATTATGAGCTAGAATTCAAGCACTCTCTTATGTCTAGCTTGATATAGTTTTTCACCAGTCTTATTAAACTTAATCTAATTTAACAGGTGAACTCAGTGATTTGATAATCTGAAACCTGTCATAATCGGGTTTTATATTAAATCTAGTGAGAATTAACTTTTTCAAATCTAGTCAGTTTGGTAAGTTAATTTTCATCTTGATCGACGTGGTCAAAATCCATGTGAAATTCGATTTGATATATATATCTCTGGTAGGTTAATATTTCAAATCCAGTCAACCTGATAGGTCAATCTGTGACTCGATAAATCCAATTAAAATTCAGGTGAGATTTAATTTGATTTGATTTTTTTATTTTAAAAAATAAAATAATATCATTTTAAATTAACCAAAATCAATTTAAATTAATCTATTTAACTTAAGTTAATAACTTTGTTTTTTAGTGCGGGTGCATCTATATATAATGTGTATATATAAAGATATATATTTTTTTATGTATACTATTTGGTGGTTCTATCTTTCCTGCATGTCTTTCTCAAGCATGTTAGGGATAACATGATATAACGTTTGATAAAATCCAGATATTTGATTTGATTTGAATTGAATTTTAATAATTAAGAATTAATTTTTTAATTTTTAAAAGTTATTGAGTTTTATCTTATAATAATGATAATAATGATAATAATAATAATAAAAGCTCGGTTACAACATTAGATTGAGATAATACAGATAGGGTTTGTTGATAAAGAATTAATTAGTCTCATAATTAAAAATTAAGGATTAAAACTTACAGAGTTGGACGATCAAGTTCTTCAGTTAATCCCCCACTATCGAAGACAAAGGAAAAAGAAACGCACGATGGAAACCATGCTTGATAGTCTAGAAGTTCCAAAATTCAGCATGCAATAATTTCTTTTTTTTTTCTACTTTTGAAGGTAGGTGATGGATGGGTCAATAACCTACTTTTCTTTTACGGCAGAATACATGGTGCTGCTTTTTTGCACACCAAGACTATGTTCTATTTCTCAATCCACATCAATCCTCGTACATTAAATTAATCAAATTCGATAGTTTTTATTCGAAAAAAAAAAAAACTATTTACGCTAGGAATTCATAAAGATTTATTCAGCATACTCTACGTCCCCATTATAAAATTATATAAAACACTCTCAATTCATTGAATATCCACGAGAGAGCTCGTGAAAAATACAATTATTGGGAACAATTTTGGAAGGTAATGGTGAATATTTATGATATGAATAGACAGAAGAAGATGTGCCTTATTGGCATAGGATCTTCAGCCCAACTTGCATTTTGTTGATGCAAAAAGGAGTGTTCAACCGCTTATAATGATAGGAAAGAAAATGCTTGAAGAAAAGAACAAATACTAGTCGAAAGTTTTGATGACGAGGAACCCACTTATGGGGGTGAATAATCTCATGCATGCTTGAGCAACGATCCTTAAATATCTCAATACCAGGAGACCATGTCCCTATAATTAATGAATAATATTGCAATCTTAGTTGAAATCTCGACCCCCTCCTCGGCGTGAAAAAGAAACAGAGAGGAGAATCCGAATATATGAAGTAGGGTTTTTCTTGGGAGGAGAGAAGAATAGCTGCTGAGTTATTTGTTTTTAGAGGTTTTTAAGGAACACAATACTAGAAATTCATGCATCATGATGGCACGAGAAATTAACTACATACACATGATGTCTGGATTTGATAGGAGCACATGAACAACACTACTAAAATATGCCTCAAAATCCCAATGTGATATGGACGGCAAATATGTCCAATCCTAGCCACCGTCTGCTCCAGAAAACAACAACAAAATAAGGATAAGGCGTAAGGTCATGCATGGACGGTCTCTGACTTAATTGGCTCGGTTGAGGTTTGTTTTCCGTTTTGGTCACGTAATTTGGAACTGTTCGAGTATTTCTTCTCGTGCTTATGGAAAATGTAATGATGTTAATATATGCGTTGTCAATAAAATTGTTTTTTTTTTTTTTATAGGAATTGGAAGTTGTGCTTAATTAGGATTAAATATGTCTAGTGTTTGAGTTTTACAAAAATTAAAATTAAAATAAAGAAAACAATAAAATGAATGCAAAAGTAATTGGTTTCCAAGCGAAAGGGTAGCTCAAGTTTTTAAAATACAAAATTTTAAAAAATTCTAAAAAGGACATAGGTTTGTCCTTGTAGTTATCATCTACTTCACAAAATGGATAAAAGCCAATTCATATGTTCATGTAGCATAGAAGGTAATAAAAATGTTTGTAGAAAAGAACTTGATATATTGATATGGTCTGTCGAAAAATTAAGATAATTATTGATTATGCTCAGAACTTCAACGGTAATATGATAGTGGAGCTCTGTGCCAAATAAAGAATCAAGTCTTCCAATTCCTCACAATATAGACCGAAATTAATGGTGTTGTAGAAATTGCCAACAAGAATGTTAAGAAGATTATTCAGAAGATGGTACTCACCTATAAATATTGGCATAAAATGTTATCATTTGCCCTTTACGCATATCGCATAATAGTCAAAACTTCAACAAGAGCCGCCCTATATTCTTTGGTATATAGAATAAAGATAACGATGCTTCTAGAAATGAAAATCCTATTATTAAAGGTTTTGGTATATTCTAAGCTAGAACAAACGAAGTGGGAAAAGGTGAGATATAAATAGCTAAACATGATAACTGAAAAGAGGATAACTATGTTTTGTCATTACCAACTATACCAGAAAATAATGGCTCAAGCATATGACAAGAAGTTTCGACCTCGAGTGCTCCAGAAAGAAGATCTAGTGCTGATATTGCACTTACCAAGGGAGGACCGGAGTAAATGGGCACCAAACTATAGGGATCTTTACATGGTGAAGAAAGCTTTCTCAAGGAGAGCTCTAATGCTGGATAGAATGGATGGAAAAGATCTAGCTAGACCCGTGAATTCCGATTCTATAACGATATACTATGTATCATATATTTAGTTTCTTTTAAAGTAATAAAGTGAAATTTGGCTATGAATTCTTGGTATAAAAAACTTTTCTTTATAAATTGTATGATCTCAAAACATTTGAAATCCTTTTCCTAAAAAAAAATCTTAATGATGTGTATTTGAAATGAAGAAAGACCATTTTTATCTATCATCATAAAGAGGTTATCCCTTACAGTCCCATTTTTAAGTCTGATTGTATTCTTGAAAAGAAAAAACCAGACTTTGATCACACCCAACACTGAGAGCAAGAAAGAAATGTGTAAGTAAACAAAGCAAATTGCTGAAATGCATACATGGATCTATAAAAGTTAGAACCTAACACTAAGGGGCATCATCATAAAAAAAAGAACAAAAACTAAAAAGAGGAAGCAAAAAGAAAGAAGAAAAGAAAGAAGTGAAAGAAAAGAAATGATGGTTTGATGATGCTCCAAAACTAAATAACATAAGAAAGATCAAAGATCTTAAAGTGAGACTTTTCATCAAGAAAGATAATTTATCCAAATAAAGTCTATAAGATGACTTCACTAAAAGAAAAGAGGCAGGAGAAAAAGTGATTTTAAGTCCTTAAAAACCTTTTTTAACCTCAAAACATCCATTTCTTTCATAGCCCATAGCTATAGTCTGCATTACATACGTTTAAAAGTCATTTCTAATCAAGCATACACAACTTAGGTTGATAAACGGTTATCTTACATTTCACGCAAAGTGATAAAATGAGTAGCAGCTCGCTGTTATTCATGCAAGGAAAATGTAAATTCTAATAGAAGGCAAACTTTGATTCTATACAAATTTTCAAGTAAATGCTTGAAACTTATTTGAAAATTAGAATAAAATGTCACCTTCAATAAAAGTTTGACCTAAGACAACCTACACTCTAAAACTGATAAAACCTTTAGGAGAATTGCTTGAAACATAGTTTTGATGCATATATTGAAAGTTTCAATTTTCATGAACAAAACCAAGTCTTTTAAAGATTTTTTCTTGGAAAAAGGATTTTAGTGCTAAAACAAAACCAAAAAGCCCTTAAAATGAAAAAGGTAATTAAAACATTGATAAAAACATGATGGAGAGTAATGTCAAACCACATATTCAATGGAGCAAGAAAGGACCCTACAAGAAATAAAAGTTGAAGACTTTTCCCAAGAATCAAGGCGGTAAGAAACGTAGCACATAAAAAAGATTATAGATCGAGAAGATGAAATTCAAGCAAAAAATCAAGCTCATACAAGAAAACATAGAGCTTATAAAAAAAAGGGACTTATGTTTCCAAATTAGGTAAGGATACATGCATCTAACTCAAATCATTGTACAATGTTTTATTTTATAGGAACAATTCCTTGAAATGAGACTTGAATGAGTTAAAGATTGACAAAGAAATTATCATTGAGCTGGGAAATCAAGAAAAGGGAAGTTAGCCCTACAATTAGAAAAGGAACTAGCCTTGTGAACAAAATGTTTAAGATTCAATCAAAACAATTAAGATGCCTTTGGACAGTTTTAGTTGAAGGAGATCGCTGAGATACAGGATTGCAAGTCAACTAAGTTAAAAATAAGAGTCGTTGAGATGACAAGACTCTATTAGAAAAACATTTATATAGAAGAAGAGATGTGAGAATATGGTTCTCCTAGTAGCTATAAAACTAAGTTTAAGTTGAAGGGAATCGTTAACATGTAAGATTTCAGGTTAACTAGGCTAAAAAACAAGAGTCGTTGAGATAACAGAACTTTACAATAAAATAGTTGCACATGAAAATAGCTATAAGAATATGGTTATACTTGAAGGGAATTGCTAAGATTTAAGATTTTAGGTCGACTAAGATGTAAACAAGGGTTGCTGAGACAACATAACTCTTTTCTAAACAAGAATAGTTGAAACCAAAGTTCTACTTAAAGGGAATTGTTGAGCTTCAGGGTTTCGAGTCAGTTAAGCTAAAAATAAAAGTTGTCAAGTTGACAGAATTCATCTCTTAGCAAAAAAAAAAAAAAATTGAATCATAATTCTAGTTGAAGGAGATCGTTATGAAGACAGAGTTCAGGTCAACTAAATTAAAGCTTTGAGAAGATTAGATTTGCAGAACAATTTGTTTGTGCCTACAAACTTATTACGCAAAGCACTTAACAAGTCTTAGTTCCGTAACTATTGTAGAGAGAGGGCATATGTAGTTACTTATTTTGAGACCCCATATAAATATATAAAAAATCAAAAAATAGAACAAACCAAAAAATTAGAAAAAGGAATACCAATAAATAAATAAAAAATCAGTGGAGAGATCATGAATAACACCCATAAAATTGTTAAAGACTGGTTGGGGAGGATAAAATATACAAGGTTAGAAAAATTAATATTCCAATATGGACAGATAAAGGCTCTATTGACAAGAAAAAATTAATTTTGAAAGAAAAATTCAAAGTTAGATGTTTAAAAACTCAATTGGAGTTTTTCAAGGTTTAATTGAATTTATTGAGAGTATAATTGCAAGAAATATTGGTTTTTGAGTTTAATTTGGGCTTTAATTGGGAGAGATTGAAGTCTGGGGGTTAAATTGAAATTTTAAAAAGTTAATTTGATCAAATCAGGAGTTAATTATATAAATATTAAAGTTTAATGCACAATTAAGGACTTGATTAAAAAAATTCAAAACTAATGACCAATTTGTAAAAGATGCGAGACTTCAGGGACTAGCATTGGTTTAATCAATGGTCAAATTGAATAAGATTGGTAGTATATTAATCAAATAAGGTTCAAAAATGCATAAATTGATAATCAAAGATCAAATTGAAAAAGACACTAAACTTTGAGGCTGACAATTGAGTTTGGTAGGGGTAAATTGATCTTTAGCCATATTCCAAATTAAAAGCTCAAATTTCTCAATGTTTTAGTTAGATGACACGTTGTCTGGTTCATATTCAAAATGTATCGTTCAGAATAGAGGTCAGACAACATGTCATCTATCCACTATTCCTCTTTGTCTTTGGCAATTATATGTTGATTGAGTTGATATCTTCACACAAATGAGTATGAAGACCTTTGACTTGAGCAAGGTTGGATCCAAATGAAAGATGTGCACCCCATCTACCAACATTAGGTGGCCTATGATGACGATGACATCGAAGTTGCTCCGACAAGGCTTCGAAAGTGGTTGACTTAGTTAGCTATGACTGTGACACCTATTTTGTAAAACCACTAGATTTTTTATATGTTCACTCTGTCGCACCCGACATCGCGGCGGCCTTAAAAAAATAACTTTAGATTAGGGAAAAAGAACAGATTTTTGGCATCTTGTTCTTTTAGAAAAAAGGTCTTGTTTAAGGAGTCGCCATCTAGTATTATGGTCACTAGGAACCCTAACTGGTCAATAAAGATTCTATAGTTCGGGACTGGTTACTTAAAAGGGAAGATATTATCACCCCTTAAACGTTCTGCCTAAGGCAAACTGCATTGCTGTTTTTTGGTCTTAAATTGCTAAATCTTTATTGGTTTACGTTCTGATGATTTATTCACAATATTCCTGACTCTGGCGTCAGTGAATATTCAACTACGGATAAGTCCAACTCTGGCGTTGGTAACTATTGCGTAGCTATAAAATATAAAACATCAATGCAGTTTGCCTTAGACAGAACGTTTAATGGGTGATAATATCTTCCCTTTTACGTAACCAGTCTCGAACTATAGAATCTCTGTTGACCAGTTAGGGTTCCTAGTGACCATAATACTAGGTGGCGACTCCTTAAACAAGACCTTTTTCCTAAAAGAACAAGATGCCAAAAATCTGTTCTTTTTCCCTAATCTAGAGTTATTTTTTTAAGGCCGCCGCGATGTCGGGTGCGATAAAATGGCGACTCCACTAGGGACTAGGACTAAGCTTTTTTTTTTTGTTTTCTTATTGCTAAATATGTTTTTTTTTTTTGTGTTGTTGGTGTTTATCAAGTTTTTTTTTGTTGTTTTATTTATTTATTTATTATTTATTATGTATTCTTGTGTATTTTATTATTATTATTATTATTATTATTTTTGTTCTTTTTACTGTTTTAGCATGCATAATTATTCATATTTATCACGCATATATGTTAATATGAACATCATTCAAGTTCGTTTGTTTTATATACATGTGGTACCAACTTTAAGATAAGTGGAGGAGTAACGGCACCCCAATGGCTTTAGCCTGGGTAAGGCTCGCGAAACTATCCAGCTCTCGTATGATTTGTTTGCTCGATAGTGGTTGATATGCCAAACTGATTTTACTCAGGGCCTCTATCTTCACGCTGCTTGTAAACCTCATATCAACCTTTCGAGGGCGATCACTGAGCATGCGAAAGACCTTTG
>Ga0325403_1001760_pt1 | contig 18470 bp, 3 predicted proteins | sample PopdelMetagenome_19_FD_205665 | JGI IMG/M metagenome (GOLD analysis project Ga0325403, IMG submission 205665) | Populus deltoides microbial communities from Bellville, Georgia, United States - Xylem-PdKOR-R4 | ecosystem: Host-associated > Plants > Phyllosphere > Stem > Wood/Secondary xylem...
TTTTTATGGTGTTTTCGGGTAAAATAAACTTGAAAATTAGAGTTTTAGGGTTTATAAACTTTGAAAATGATTTTTTAATGGCTAAAAACATTACATTAGGTGAAAGGTTGTTTGCCACTACAAGCGACGTGTCATCTAATTAATATTTTTTCTAATACAAGCGCGTAGGGTTGGCCCATCAGCGAATGATTTTTTTTTTTAATTAATGTTTGAAAAACTCTAATTAATACCCTTCCTATTTCTCGTGTATTTTTTTAACTTTTCATTAATTTTTTTATTTAAATCTCAATTAATATTATCTCTGCGTGATTTTTTAAAAAAGTTTTTTAGTTTATTTTTAAAAATATTAGTTATTTAAAAAATTATTTGTATTTTTATAATATTTCTATTATAACCTATCTTTAATTTTCTTCTATATCTGGTACAAATAAAATTTATTTTCATGATTTATTTATAAAAATAGAAATAATTTATTCTTGGTAAGAAAAAACAATCTCTAAGATAAAAAAAAATAATAAAAAAAAAGTTTATGTTAAATATTTTATTTTTAGAAGAAATATTAGCTTTTCATTTCAGTATTTAATTAACATTAATAACTCTTTGATGATGTATTGATACTTATATTTTTTCTAATTTATTTAATTAAATTTAAATAACATTTCTGTATTTCTTAATTAAAAAATATGATATAATAAAATACATCTCTACATTAAAAATTAACTCCAAATTATTGCAATTGCCAATTCTTTTACCATTCTACTTTTAAGTTTTAACCTTTTGGTGGTCTAAATTAATCCTTGTAATAAACATTAAATAAACTACTTATAATTTAAAGTGTGTAGAGTGAATATTATGTAGTTGTACTGTTCATCCCCATGTTTTACTATTCATATTTTTTTAGGTTTTGTAATAAATTTAAGGGGAAAATATGTGAGATGAACATTATGCAGTCGTATTATTTATCTTCTCATGTTTTATCATAGACAACATTTTGCGTCCGCATTGTTAATCCCATCACGTTTTACTGTGGACAATATTGGTTGGTCACTATTTTGTTTTAAGGTTTTGCTTTAAATTTAAAGGAAAAATATGTGAGGTGAACATTGTGCACCCGCACTGTTCATCTCCTCATATTTTACCATAGACCACATTGTTTATTTTTTTTTAGGTTTGCTATAAATTTAAGGGGAAAACAATATTAAACTCGTTTGAGTTCATGATCCAGATTCACCCCACAAGTTTTATTATCAATAACAGTATTCACTTTATTTTTGTTTAAGAATTTTTTTTGTTTCTATTTTTTAAAAATCAATCTAAATCTAAATCTTATTTTTATTTATATTTAGATTAATATCCTTTCTCTTTTTTATGTTATTTAGAAAGTCTATATTAAATGATGATTATATTTTAATTACACATTTAATTTTTTAGGATGTTTTTTGATTAATCTATATTTTTTTAATTTTTTGTATAGATGAACTTTATTTTTAAAAATAAAAAGAAATTTATTTTCAAATAATATTTCTAATATTTGCAACCTTACATATTATTTTTTTCCTTTTATTTTATTCAATCAATTTAATGTGTGTCTATTTTTATTATTGTTTGATTGAATAAAAAAATTATTTTAATTAATAAATTTAGCAAACACAACCCCGTAAATATCATGTTTTTTAAAATTAAATTTCTTGATTTACACTTATCTCTTGATTGTTTTAATTTTTATTGTTTATGGTTTTTTTCTACTTATTAACATATATAGTTCTCGATTTATTTGATTATATCTATATATATAAACTTTTTAATTTTTACTTAGAATTTTTTAAAATCTATAAACATGTTAAAAACATTTATATATAAATTTTTTATTAAAAAAAATGTAACCCAAGATAACACTGGTGAAATATCTAGTATATAGTATTACTAGTTTGCATTACACACTACGGAGTAGCTCATCCTTTTCCATGTTGATTTCTTGTCTCGTCCACTCATTCACCATTTTAACTACCAGCCAGCCGGCCAAACCGACCATGAAATACATCTTCCTCCCTCCCATGTGTCTTGCACGTTGGACTACGAAATTTGTGAATTCGATGTCTCCACGGCTGCACGAGGGAAACACAAAATCACACTCTATCTATTCTTTTCTTTCTTTATGCTTTTCACTTTCCAGGTCATCTGCATATAATATAATATAAGCCATAACCAGGGAACAATGTTCTGATCTAGGGAGCAAGATTGATTTACATTGGGATTTATGTGATTTTTTTTATATATATTTCTTTTCTCATCTTTTTTTTTATAAGAACAATTCTTGTCCATTGTCATATCAGAAAAAAAATAAGGTGAAATCGATTGTGAGTAATATGATTAATCAAATCAAAGGTAAGGAAAACAAAATAATGATTGACTAGTTAATTAGAGTCACGATTGATCAAGAGAAAGCAATTAGTCATAAGAGTTTGAACGTGTATGAAGAATTATAAGACTTAATTCTATTTAGAATAGGATTTCTCAACAAAATAACTAATTAAAATTTATAAATTAACTTAGGATTCATATGAATATCAATATAGGAGAGTTTAGTTTGTGTTAGAAATTGATAAAGTTTTCTTATATGATACCAATATCTGTATATGATTAAAGCTACGTGTTTAGATAAGATTCAAATTCTATACTAATATAAATAGAGCTATATAACTATTGCAAATGATGGCCAGTTGCATGTATGCAATTTGAATTCAACTTATATTTCTTTCTAGCTTTTATCGCTTTTATCTATTATTTTTTTTTTATCTATTGTTGTTCTAGTGCCTTTTATTTCTTTTATTGCAATTTCCCTCTCTTCTTATTTACACGTTTTCTTCCATTTGTGATGATAGACGAAACAAATAACCTTTTTAGAGCCTTGCTGGGCTAAGGACCTTACAGGGTCCTTATTTGTTGGAGTCTTGCAAGACTCTTGCTTTAAAACCTTTCTGGGTTTTTAATCAGTGAAAGCCTTGCTGGACTCAAAACCTTGTTGGATTCTACTTTGCTGCAGTCTTGCTAAAGTTTTTTTTTTTTTTTACTGGAACCTTGCTAGGTTTTTAATCAAATAGAGCCTTTATTGGCTTAGAACCTTATCGGTTTTAATTTTCTGGAGTCTTGCTGAAATCTTTTTTTTACTTGAACCTTGCTGGGTTTTAATCAAATGGAGCCTTTCTGGGCTCAAAACCTTGTCAGGTCCTAATTTGTTGGAGTCTTGTTGAACTCTTTCTTTATTAAAACCTTGTTATGTTTTAGATCAACGGAAACCTTGTTGGGTTCTTTTTTTATAAAGTCTTGCTGCACATTTTCTCATTAAACCTTAATGGGTTTAGGATTATCTTGAGCATTGCTGGGCTTTATAACTTTGTTGGATACCTTCTTTACTGAAGCCTTGTTGGGCTTTAAAAATCAAATCGAGTCTTATTAGGTTCCTGTTTGTTGGAGTTTTGCTAGACTTCACTAAAGATTATTTCCTATGTAATTCCTGTGCAAAAATTTATACAATGCTTTTAAATGTTATCTATGCATCTTTACCTAGTTTTGAAATATAGGCTCTCCTTCTTGCAAGTCATCTTTTGATTGGTGGAAAGGTTTGTTATTATTGATCTGGCATCTTGGTTGCTTAATTTAACTTTTCAACCTATTCGGGTTTTGCCCTTGTGATCAATGTGTTTGATTGTTTTTTTGTTGCATTAACTTATTCGGGTTTTGCCCATCTGATTAATGTGTTTGATTACCTCTTTGTTGTATAGCATAGACTTTAACACAATAAATGAAGTTCTGCTTAGTTAACCATTCTTTGAGAAGTGACAAACTTTCTTAGCCATAATGTTGCCCCCTAGTTAGATGATGTACCCTAATTTGTGATATTCTTGCATCATTACCCACTCATTTTATTTTAAGGGAGAAGCAATGTCCCATTATTCTCACTTTTCTAAAGGAGTTTATCAAATCATCTATTGTCAATGATTGCTGCATATTTTCTTTAACTGATGCATTCATGTGGTAACACTTTTCATGCATCATAGTGTAATCCGTGAGGCTCGTTGGCCAAAGCGGACAATATCTTGCTAGTGAGGTGAGGTGTTACACATAGCCACCCTTTAAAAGGTAAACCCCATTTTTATACATGAAGATGCCCTCCCAAGTGTAGCATTACTCTCAACTGTTAATGGAATCCATCAAGTAACCCTTTGTCTCTAAGCATAATGCTTTTATCTTATCTAGCTTTACTTATTCTTATGACTATCATCAATAGTTATTTATTAGATGTTATTCATAGCTTTGATGGATTTTACTGAATCATCATTTGACTATATGTTTCTTTGCCCCCTAGATGATTTAGATATTGTTTATTATCCCTTTTAGGATCCATTGCATTGCCCTTTGGCTGCCCAAATTTTTTAGGATGACTCACGAGAAATGTCAATGTCATTTATATCTAGGACTATACAAACTCGGTCAATAACCTCTTTTGTTTGAAAATCACTTTCTTATTTTGGAATCACTTTATAAATTTCAAGAATCATGTCCATTCAAGTCTAATTATTGTAAAGAAATCATGAGATGTAATTTTGAAAATGTTTTTTTTATTGTAACCCTGAGATATGTCATGCATCTTTTATGTGTTTCTAGCTAAGAATTGACAAGGTAAAGTTTGAGAAAGAAATGTTAACTCAAAGTTGGGCTATTTATGACTTAAATGAATTAATTCCTTATATTTTAAAAACAAAAATTTACTTGATGTAAACTTAAAACAATTTCATTTCGAATTACTTACAATTGCCAAGGGGTTTGATCTTTAGAGAAATGATAATTTGATGTTTTATTTAAGTAAATTGGTACCTAACTACTACCTCTGATCGTACATGATCATAAGTGTCTTATTCAAATCATATAATTTTAGTAAAGTATGACCTAATTTATATAACATTAAACATATCTAATATAAAATAATGTTGTTTAACTCAACAAATTAATCATAAATTAACTCTCATTTTATACTTATAAATTAGAAGGCAATAAATCATGTTCTTAACATATAAATATATTAATGAGGGATTTGTTTTATTAATTAGGTCTAATACTTTGGCATGATTATTATATCATATATAAAAAGTATATATAAATATACATATATGGCATGTTATTCTAACTGAATGATTGTGGACATATCTAAACTAATTTTCTCGAACCATAAAAAGAAGTGAGGTGGTCAAAATTAAAATAGTTACGATACATCTTTATAAGTTCATGCAAGCACCATAGGTGTATCATTTGGCATGAATTTTTTTATTTGAATTCCCACATTTTTAAATTAAATAAAGTTTATATAATTGAATAATAAATCTCAAGTTAAATTCGAGAAAAATTAGATAAGAAAAGAATTTTACATCCAATAAGAAAAATAGAGAAAAAGCAGGGCATTTAGTCCTTTTTTAGTATGAGACCATTCAAAACATAATCATATTGGTCTTTTAATATCCATAATCATACACCATGCATTAACCACATTAAAACACACACACACACACAATGCATGCTTCAATTCTAATTATTAACTTTTTATATGTAATTTTTAAAGTAATATTTCTAACATTTAGAAATATTAAATCAAACTCAATTTGATAAATTCCTAATAAATTTTATTTATTTTGTTTTCTTTGAAAAATATTTTTTTGACTTTTAATAATAAAATAACCATATTAAAATTCTTACTAACATTCTTAACTTTTTAAGATCAATTAGATAAAATTTTTGGAGTTTAAAAAAAACTCTTTTTATTTAGAAAATCTATTTTTCTTATTTTAATTAAGTGTTGTAATTTAAATCATAATCCAATTAGAATATTTAATACTATAATTAAATTAATTTTGTGTTTTAATTTTTAATATAAAATCAATAATTTATAGTTCTAAGGGTAGAACTGTAAATCTGCCCTTTTCCCTTATGGTGGAAATATGCATACTACCCACTACATGTTGGTCTGATGTGTAAGGTAGTAGCATTGAGTAGGCCATGATGTTAACGTCATCATTGGTTGAAGTAACAACCTTCTTTCTAATTGTTTTATGAGAAATCAGGTTATCTCTAGCCTAAACAGTAACTCTTTTTTTTTTTTTTTGAAAATCTATATAAGGAAAAGAAATTTTTGAAAAATCATTTTTTTCCATAAAAATAATTCATAATTAACCCTAATAATAATGATTAAGACATGCAATTAAATACCTTAATTATTTAACGATAACTCCACCACCATTATTAGGTTTCCCAAACGACATGAACATAGTGAAATGGTATTTTAAAACTTTTTAGGGGTATCATTGATCTTGTTAGACAATATACAATTATTTAAGGTTTGTGTGAAGATTACATAAGTTCAATTTTTTCTTAGAGTTCGATCAAATCTTCAAGGCTAACAAGTTTTTTAAGATACAAGGATTGTTACCTCGAGCGCTAGTTGTTTTATTTTCTTTTTGTTCTTACATCTACTCTATTATATTTTTGTACTTTGAACTCTTTTTTTTAACTCATTAAAAAAATATGAGATATAACATTCTATTTATAAGAAAAACCTAATGTCTAAGTAATGGTAAAATATTTCTTTGTCCCCTAAAAAATATTGTATATCTTATTTTAAAACAATTATTAGAAAGTTATGCAATCAAGTCCTTACTTGATTTTTTTAGGTTTAGAATTGTAATCTCCTTTATTAATTACATTCTAGACCTTAATTTCTAAAACTTATTTATTATTTAGTCATACTTGATTAATCATCCCAATTGAATTTCTTACAAATGATTCTTAATGTGTGTGACCACTAGGTTCCTAATATATTGTTCCAAATTAAATCATAAGCCCAATTAAAACAAGATCAATTAAATTAAAAAAAACAAATTATAATTAATTCAACAAATTAATTGATTTATATTTAAAAATCAAGTACAACATCAAGCAACATGACATGATCTCCTAAATATTAGAAAAGTCATACGTGGTTTAACTTAGTCTTTTAGTTATTAGTTTCTTAATGTAACTATTATCCCTTCATCTAGAATATTTTTATTTAGACCATTGAGTATGAAATGTGTTTATCATATCAAATTATATGTTTTCTTAATACCTCAGGCTTTGATTATTTGAATAAGATTTGAAACCCTTTTTAGATCTCATTTTACCTTGCATAAGAATTTCATAATCAATGTTATTTAAAAACATGTGGAATAATTTTTCTAAATCACCTAGGGTGACAAATCTTCTCTTAATCACTTAAATACATCAATATAGTTTATATATTAATTAATATCTACCCATTTTTTACCTTTGATTAAGTCACCATATAGTCAGGATCAAAACATGTTGTTCCTTATATAAGATAACTTGATGATCTCAAATATAAGAATCACTTACACAACTTCTATATGAGTCTTTCCATATACATAGGTAATATCTTCGTATAGAATTAGGGGTGAGCCAAAAACCTAAAAAATAGATTAAACTGAAAAAACTGAAAAAAAATTAACCGAAAAAACCGAACCGAGAAAAAAAATAACTTAACCGATTAGAAAACCCAAAAGAATTTCCAGCTCAGTTTGGTTTGGTTTTAAATGCCTAAAACCGATTGAACCGAAATGAACTGAATCGGTTCAACCACATAACTCTAAAAAAAAGACTATAAAAGATAATATAAACAATCACTAACATAAACCCTAAAACAACACTCCAACACTTGCAGCCGCCACAGTCTTTCATATCCCGACTCTTTTCAAAAAAAAAACGCAACACATTCTCGATAGACACCACATGGTTTGTACTCATGTGAAAGGCAATTCAAGGCAGCAACAAGCAAATATCCTCGCGGCAGAGGTCTTGCCTATGCCACGAGGACCATGGAAGAGATATAAAGAGGTTATCCTTCCTTTATAAATGGCACCCAATAGAGATCTTACCACTACATTTTGTCCCAACAATTCATTAAAGGAGTTTGGCCTAAATTTCTGACTCAAACTCCTAGGAGTTTCATTTGTAGTGTGCTTCCAGCTCCTCTTCCCATGAGGAGTTGTCTTAGCTACATCTCTGGACAATAATGGATTGCCTTCTGCCTCGGAATATGGATTTGAATCTCTGATTCTTGGAGTTTTTGTCTAGTAGTAGCTTATCCCATATCCACGATCATTTTGAACCATGAAATCAGCAGAAACGGGATTTGATTCTCGATTTTACTGGTTTTTTAACAACAAAAAACAAATTAAAACCGATCGGTTTGAACCGATTTTGGTTTTAAATTTTTAAAAATAATAATTTTGGTTTGGTTAATTTTTTCTTGTGAAAACCGAATCAAACCAAAAATGATCACCCCTATATAAAATCATGCAGGATAGTTTAGTGTACATGTCATTTATTAAGCATTTACCTATTAGTTTCAAATATCCCTCATACTCTAATTTATCATAATAATCACTTTTTTTTTAAGAAATAATATTTTATGTATCAATCTTAATAGATCTAATTAATATCCAATTATAATAAAGCAGTGACTAGGAATATTTAAGAGTAATGCTTTGATGTAGTATAATTTTTTATAATTATAACCACTTTATAATTTTCTTTGTAAAATATTATTGTCCAAAGGATTTTGTTTGTACTTTAGACACATTATTCAAACTTAAATGAATATTAAAGATAAAAATATTCATTTATAAATAAAAATACATGTTTTGAATTAATAAAATCAATGCCAAATACAACCACCTGATTGGCTACAGGGAACAACAATAATTAAAAAAGGAAAAAAAAGTTGCAATCGATCATGAATCACCAAAATCAACTAAGCTATAAGATTTATTGATTGACTAGGAGAGTTAAAAAGGTAGTGGACTAGTCAACCAAGCGATAAAAAGTCATAATCGACCAAAAAAAGTGATTGACCAAGAAAATATGAATGCACAATAACTAGAAAATACAATTCTATTTAAACTGGGAGTTCTTAATTGAATAACTAATTAGAATTTAAAGATTAATTTAGAATTCACGTGTGTATCATTAAAAGAGGGGTTTAGTTTATATTAAGATATAACAAACCTCTTTATCTACTACCAATATTTGTAGAGGATTATAATTACATATGACAATAGGATTTAAACTTGTAATAGTATAAATAAGGCTAAATGCTATTGTAAATATTGGTTAACCCTATATAATGAATTTATACAATTTTTATCTATTTTCTTTTTGCTTTAAAGTGTTTTATTGCTTTCATTTATTTACAACTTTCTCTTGATTGCTTTCATTATTTTTTTGTGTTAGAGATTCTTACAATCCCATTGTCCATTAAACTCATATATTTCTTAACATAGTGATGATTCTAAGAACAAATAACCCTTTTATATGGGTCAAAGTCTATAAACTTACTTCTTGTTTGATTGAGATCATTATCGCCTTATAACATGTTCAATCCTAAATAAAATTAATTAGCAACATCTATATTTATAGTTGTAAACTCTAGGTTTAATGGTGTAAATCCTAATTAAAACTAGTAGATATGAGGAAATTTCTACTGTTAATGGTATAAACCCCCTGTTTTGTTTTGTATACCCGAGTCAATTAGTGTAAACCTGAACAAGAAAAAAATAATTAGAGGAATAAGAGTAAAATAGTAATTGATGGAAAACAAATCTGCAATATTTAGGCCAAATATTTTAGAAAGAGAGGGAGAGCTTACAAAACTTGGTGTTCTTCTTCTTTTTCTTTAAACTAAATGGTATAGGTAGATAAGAGTGTTTTATATGAAGATTAGTGAAGAAAATCTTACATAAACTTACCTAAGAGTGGGAGAAATGAAGGGATAAACATTTAGTTAGATAAAGAAAGAAATTTGAAGAGGAAAGAAAGGAAGTAGAAGAAAATTGCAAGGAGTTCCCTATTTTTATCCTAAATCATCGGGTAAGGTGTTCTAGTAACCCGATTTCTTGTCAATGTTTGTTTTTATGCTTAAAGAAAGTAATTCTCAAATTATCAATGTTAAGGTTTTTGAGTAATTTAGGAAAAATATGTGTTTTTATGTTAAATGCTTAAATAAATAAGGAATAAATTACTAGATAGAGTATGATAATGAAGAGAAATTAAAGGAAAGTTATGGGTAACCCTAAACCTAGGCTTGGCCATGAGAAAGGGTTTATGAAAGGGAATAATTAAGCTTAAGTTATGTAAAATTGTTTGATATTTTGATGTATATGTATGAGAAATATGATATGAGATAAGTATTTAATTGAAAATATAATTGGTGCTATAAAACTTCATAAGGAATATAAGTTATGTGTTATGGAAGTTAAAAGGAAAAATATTGAGTTGTGAAATTGGAAAAGTACGAGGAATAGAAGCTATATTCAGTGCAATTGAGTTAAAAAAATAAAAATAAAAAATCATGGAATAGTTGTTAGGCTTAAGGCCGACCATAAGTAATATAAAGGAAATGGAAGATTAAATGGAAACTGATGTAACTCTATGTCAGTTGATAAAATTGCATGGAAAGTAGGTTGTGAGATTGATGTTAGGGTTGAGTATGTGTGTCATACTATTTGACTTGTTAGGAAACTTGGCAAAGGTTTTATAAGGTTGTTGAGTTATTAATTGTTTAAATTACTAGATTATTGGTATTTATATTGGGTATAATTTGAAAATAAATTAAACTGGTGTAGAAAAGTAAAATAAGAAAATGAAAGATGGATGAAACATGAAAAATGAAATATTATATATGTTGTAAAGTATAAATCATGCAGATTATAATACATGTGTTAAATTTTATGAGCAAGAATGAAGTTGGAAAGTAATGGGTGTTAGTTAAGGTGAGGTGTTGGAAAGTATTAATGCGAAGTTTACAATCTTAGAAGTTGAAACATTAAGTAGGAGTAATGGAAATAGAGAATTAATTAGTAGGCAATAAGAAAAGTGGATTAAAATGGAACATAAAAACTTGATATGGAAATTAACCTTATGCTTGGGAATCTGATGACCACATACATATGTCAGGAAGATAATATAAATGCTATCCATATGCACTAAAAGTGAAAAAAGATTAATTAATGTTGTTGTGTAATTATATCAATATAAAGGTTATGAACCAAAGTTAACTGGAAACTTTAATGTAAGGAAATATTAAATGGGTATTGTATATATCGACAAATAAGGGATTAAATATAAAGGTGATGGAAATAAGAAATGAATTAATTTAAAAACTTGAAAATTAAAGTAAATGGAATATGAAATATATTATACTAATGTGAATTGAAAAAGGGTAACATTAATGCATATTCATGAAATTTGAAAATTTTAAATTTGATTTCAACATCTCTTTTTTTATGAGGAGAGGTACTAATAGCTAGACCCTCAGTATGAAGATCTAAAATTTCAGGAGGAGCATGTAGACGCTCTCCACCTTACACTTTTTATTTAAAAGAATGTTGTCTTTAAATTCCTTATAATTATTGTATTTTCCAATTCAAACAATAAAGATGAATGAGAAATACCAAAAAAAGAAAAGAAATGAGAAATATCAAAGAATCATAAAAGATATTGTTAAGCCAATCAAATGAGTGAGGGATACTGATAAGAAATGGATAAGTCAAACACATATGTGGGGGGCTACTGATCAGAAAAGGGATAAGTTGTTATTCATATGAGTAGGGGTTACTGTGTTTGGTATTGTGGTAGCTTTTGTGGTTTGAAAACAAGTTGTTTTACAAAAAGCATTTTTGGTTGAGATTGATTTAGTATTTATATATATTTGGTTAAAACTGTGGTTGAAATTGAGATTTAACAAAAGGTAGTTTAATATGTTTAGTTAAGAATGCTTTTCAAATTAAGATTATAAAATAACTAAAAAAGATATATATTAATATTGATAGTTTTTAATTTAAATATTGTAAATTTAACTACTGCTATTATATCATGAAATAAATAATACTTTATATAAAATATTTTTATTGTTCCATTAAACTATATGCAATTCCATTATGTATGAAATTCATCCGATAATGACCACAATTTCCATGGTTTCTTGAGCGTGCAACAACATCATATAAAATATCATCAGGAACAAAAATGGGATTGCGATCAAATTCTGCAAATGCTATATTATCATGCGTTCTCCTTCTAATTTATATAGTGTCATTGAATAATGTTAAACACTAGTTTTTTAAATAAAACACAAATTAAAAATAAAAAAAATTGATTTTTTTATTTTACTGGATTGGACCCGGTCCAATGCATTTAAGTTTGAGTCGGACCCGGTCCAACCATGAACAGTGGAGACGTTCTCCACTGTTCACTTTTGCAAAGTGAATGGAGAGTGAAATTCCCCACTGTTCACGTGGAGAGTGAATTAATTCACTCTTTACTGTTAAGTGGAGACGACAGAAGAAGGAGAAGCAGCTTGAAACTGTTTTCGGTTACCTGTATTTCAAATGTAAATTATACTGGGTCCCACAAACAGTAAATTACGTTTAATAATTAATTAAATGGCTTATTTTTGTGGTCTACTTTAAAAGCAGAAGCATCTACAGAAACAAACACTCTCAATTAGAATTAGGTAAGCTGGTCACATGTGTGGGGGCTATTAATTATAGTTGGGATATTGACCATATGAGTGGGGGATAAATACTCGGGGTTTTATGAATAGTTGCCAAAGTGAGGGCCAATAGACCTGATATCCTTTAGATGATCCCAAAAAAAAGAAACTTAAAGACATTGAAATGAACTATGTTAACCATACGAATTAGGCCATAACCTTAATGACCCAATGAAACATATGATATAAAGTTATAAGTGAGATGTAATCATAAGTGTGTGCAAAAACAATGAATTATAGGAATAGAATTAGAAGTGGTGAGCTAATAAATAGATAATATGATCAAAACAAGACCAATAGAAAATTCAAGAAATTGTGTTTTGATGATGGTAAATATGGAATAGTCGTGGTGAATTCCCCATTTATGAAATTAGTTGTATATTACCAAATTGATTGCATAATTAAACGATAGCTAACCTTATGTATATATGTTTTAGCTCCATCCCATTTGATTAAAATATCAACAAATTACCTATAACATCTAAAAGAGTTGGGGTGTCAACTTATCTCCTTCATTATTCATATGTATATTGAAGGACATGACCCTTTCTTTTCATTTTCCATTTTTTATTTGTATTTCCCACTCGTTTTTCTTTTATTTTCATCTTTTTTTTCTCGATTTTGTTATTCAATATTTTTTTAATTTTAAATTTATATTCATAAATTGTTTTAGTTTGGTTTCTATTATGTTATTGTAGTCTTAAACAAACATTTTAAAATTGGTTTTGTTCTTGGTTTTACGAACGTCTATTTATGTTATTGTATGATTATGTAAAAAATATTCTTAAAAAAACAAAATTTTTAAACTCAGTGGAGTCCATCACCCGGATTGCGAATTAGTGGTGTTAAGCCATGAAACTCAGGTTAATCCAATATATTGATGTCTTAAAATTTTAAAAAAGGTCATCTTTAATTTTTTTTTAAAAACCAAACGATGCCTTTTACTAGTCATTCGGGTTGCCTTTAGGTTTGTCAAGTCGATTGTGTGACGTTAGAGTAATTCCCATACGATTTAATTTTAAACCTAAGTTAGGCAAAAGTCTGGTCAATAAGTTTCAATGTTGACCAATTGGATTAAGTTTACTAACAATGCCAAATAATTCTTTATTACCTGAATATTTTTATTACGTTTAAACTTTTTATTCAACCCGCAATGTAACTTGGGCATGTAAACTAGTTATTTCTAAATGATATTTTGGAATAAGGTTCCTATCTTTATAAAGATGTCGTATTATATGATGTTATCTTAATTAGAATAAAAACTTGATAGGTGGCCCATACTATGCTGCAATCCTGCCCGATCTTTTTCGACTTAAAAAAAAGATGTTAAGGCAATATAAGCATTCTTAAAAAAAAAATATGAGACTTGGATCATTAACTTCACTAAGTTTAATAAGCTCATCTAATTTAAATAATATGAATAAAAAAAATACAATGACAATAAATAAATTGACATAAAATTGACAATGAAAATAATGTAAAAACATCCGACTCGAGCTCATCCGGGTTAACATGCCAAACATAAGACATGGTCATGATACCAGGCTAACCCAATCAAAAATAAATTGAATAAAATTATGAAATTCAATTACCAAACAACTCAATGTTAAAAGATGAAACTGAAAAAGAAAATAATCTAATTTAAAAAAGAACTACGTCAAACCGGGTTATCCTGTTAACCCTATGAAATGGGCATAAGATTGGAATGACCCCATAGAAAGGAAATTAAAAAAAAAAAAGCACAAAGATCAATTCTCAATCAATTAAATCCTGAAGGATGGAATTAAAAAAAAACTCTAAAAAAATTAAATATTGAAAGATCTTATTTGATAACAAACCAAAAATTAAATGAGAACGTGGTAACCCCATTGAAAGAAAAATACAAAAAAAATTAATTTCTAGCAAATAAAATGTTCAAGGATGAAATAAAAAATAAATAATTAAAAAGGTTGAAAAAACCCTGACCCAAGTGTACTCGATTTAGCATGCGAAATTTATAACTCGGTAGTGATATCACGATAACCTTGTTAACAAAAAATTGAATAAAACAATAAAAATCAATTATCAAACATCCTAATATTTAGGGGTGAAATTTTTTAAAAATAACTTTTAACTTTAAACGCATCCTAAATGATCATAAAAAAATTGAGAGTAAGTTAGAAAATTGAAAACAAAAAGGATGGAATTAAAATAAAAATAAATAACAAATAAATAAAAAAGAGAAAAAAAAAGAAAGGCACTACTTCACTATTCATATGAACAATGAAGCTGGTGCATTGCACCCCAAATCTTTTAATAGATTGAAGTAATTTCTATTGAATTTTTTAAAACTTAAAGATCTTTCCCTTAAATCATTAAATATTTCAATACTATTTGTAATGTCATGATACCTTAGGAAGGAAAGACATATTATTAACAAGAGTAAGTCAAGAAGGGGAAATCATTCTTCCCCTCCTCATAAAATATTGTTTATTGAAATAGAACTTTGTTATTTTTTTGTTTTCCAATTTTAATTTTTAATTTCATAATTTAATACTATATTTATTAGGAATTGAAATTCATAATATATTTTATTTTGCTTTTTATAAGATTATCCTAATTTCATGACTCGAGTCATAAGTTTTGCAGGTTAACCTAGTTGATGTAGGTTTTTTGGGTCATTTTTGTAATTGATTTTCTTTTTTCAGTTTTATCTTTTACCATTTGGGTTGATTGATAATTATGCTTAATAATTTATTTTAGTTTGCTTTTTATGAGGTTGTCATAGTCTTATGACTCGATTCAGGGATTTGATGAATTAAATTGGGTTGATTCGAGTCTTTTTATTTCAATTGATTTTCTTCAATTTCATTCAATGTTGGATTGATTGAGAATTGAGCTTCATAATTTATTTTGATTTACTTTTCTATTGGGTTATTCCAGTCTCATGATCAAAGTTTGACAAGTTAATCTAAATTGATTTAAGCTTTTTTAATCCTTTTTTAATTTTTTTTTCAATTTCATTATTTAACATTGGATTGATTGAGAATTGAGATTTAATAAATTTTTTATTTGTTTTCTATGAGGTTATCATAGTTTCACGACTTAGAACATAAATTTTACATGTTAACATGGATTGATTTAGAACGATCCAATATATTGTAGTTCTATTTTTTTTTATAAAAAAGATATCATCTTATATTTTTTTAGTTAAATTATGTTTTTGTTCCAGTTGTTCAGGTGTTTTTAGACATACCAAGTTAACCAGGTTATATTACGTCAATCTCTACACAATTTATTTTTTTAAAAAAATATGTTAGTAATACTTGAATATATTTTTTAGTTTTTTTTAAATAATCCAACTTTCTACATAATGTAAATAAAATTATCTAGTGATCTATACTATTATACATATGATGTTTTTATCAAATTTCATACGATAAAAAACAATAACCCAATGTGATATTGAAAAATTACAAAAAATACTACCTTAAAGATTTAAAAATCTCCTTTAATGTTCAAGAAAATATTATAAAAATCTCATTTTCTATGCAAATTCTTATATTATTTTCAAATAACTCTATTTAACAATTTCCCAAAAATTTTAAAGTTTTAGACATGTACTATATTAAGTTCAAAAATTTCCCATTTTCCGAAAAAAAGAAAAAGAAGAAGTGACAGCAAAAATTCTCAATACAAATGGCCTTTCGATGTCGGTTTTTTTTTTTTTCATTTTGTTTTTTTCCTTTTTTTTTTTTGGGAAAGTGAGTTTTTCCATAACTATGTCGTTTTGTTATCAATTTTTCGTTTTTTTTTTTTGGAAAGTGGGCTTTCCAATAACTGTGTCTTTTTCCTATCATTTTTTCTTTTTCTTTTTCATTTTACTTTTTCCCTAAATTTATGTCCATCTTCAATATTTAAAAAAATATATTTTTGATTGGACGTTTAACTTTTAGGAAATGTTTAGAACAAAGAACACATATCAATACAAGGACACATTCGTCGAAGATTGAGGATCTTTGATCAGCCGCACTAACAAAAAAAAAAAAAAAGATTTAATTGAAATAAAATTTTAACATATAAGGATGAAATTAATTAAAAAAAAAACTATAGATGGATGTTATAGTTGTAAGATGGCTTTCCAAGCGAGTGTATATATATATATATATATATTTAATTTATAATTATATAATATGGTAAATTTATAATCCTAACAAAAACTAGCATATTTACGAATAAATATACAAATTTATGTAAAAGATTAAAAAAATACTTGTTGAAGAATAAAGGGATTTTAATAAATTTTGTTTGTTTTTACGTTCTAAAATTATTTTTAAAAATTTTATTATTTTTATTTTAAATTAAAATTTTTGATATTTTTTAATTATTTTGATGTGTTAATATAAAATATAATTTTTAAAAATAAAAAATATTTTAAAATATAATCACGAGTCACAACTATACTACACTCCAGAACAAGTAATAACTCAGTGCCGAAGGAAAGTTGAAGTGATCATGTGACATTCAAATTTGCATCTGGAGGAATCCATGTTCCACGCTGGTTACAACGGCCATGTAATTTGAAATAGTTTTGGATGGACAATCTTGTCCCCACCTTCCCTTCTTCTCCTTTTTTTTTTTTTTTTTTTTCCGGCCTTTTTCAAGGAGCGGCTCGCGATGCTGATAAGCTAGTGAAAGTTGGAGCCCTTGATGGGAAAAACTTGAAATGTCAATTATTTCTTTTACACTATTTTGTAAGAAACTTAAACAATTAAATACAAAAGACTCAATTACTAATTACTAGAAACTATATCATATTTATTAGTTTTTTCTAATTATATCATATCCATTTGATCTTTAAGATTATTTGGAAAAATTTTAAATTTTAATTTATTGGTAATACCTTATTATAAGAATATAGGTTTTTTTTTTTGTTTTTTTAAAATTTTTCTTTTCTTCTTTGTTATTTTATTTTCGCTATTAAGTGTGTGTTTATTATTATATTTTTTTATTTTAAAATATATTAAAATATTTATTTTTAATTTTTATGTTTTTTACATTGAATAACATTTCTAAAGGGAAATTGGATAAAATTGCGGGGATATTGATTAAAATTTAGTTTTTAGGTTTAAAATAATTTTTTTATATTTTTAGATCATTTCAATAAGTTAATGTTAAAATAATTTTTTTTAAAAAGTATTTTTTAATATATTTTAAATAAAAAATACTTTAAAAAACAATTATTACTGTAATCTCAAATACCCGGAATCGTAGTACCCGTCACCACTCCCGAATGCACAAAACCAACCCCTAAGAGCATCTACAACGAGAAAGCTAAATGAAAAGACAAATTAAAAAAAAATTATACTTTTAGATTTTGTTTATGTTTTTATTCACTCCAACGGCTATTCATTATTTGAAGAGCCATTTCTCTATAAAAATAGCAAAAGAAAATGATCGTTGACCAATGATTATTTTTATAGCCGTTAGTCAATAGTTTAATTTTTTTCTTTAAAAGCAGAAGAAAAGAAACTTGTAAATTTTAAAATCTTATATTGTGCCTCACCCTTCTTTTAAATTTAGAAAAACAAGAATCAATTATTTTCTGGTTAATTAATAACATCGGTTGTGTTAATTAAATTTTTAACAGTAATATAAAACTGAAAATTAAAAATATTCATATGAATAAATTTTAAATTATATCTTTTAACTTTCATATTACTTTATTAATTTTATATTACTTTATAAATTACTCAAAGTAATTATATAATTAATAACATCATAATTATATTATATATAAAAATCTAAATTAGTTATATAATTATATTAAAATTAA
>Ga0325403_1001765_pt1 | contig 18445 bp, 7 predicted proteins | sample PopdelMetagenome_19_FD_205665 | JGI IMG/M metagenome (GOLD analysis project Ga0325403, IMG submission 205665) | Populus deltoides microbial communities from Bellville, Georgia, United States - Xylem-PdKOR-R4 | ecosystem: Host-associated > Plants > Phyllosphere > Stem > Wood/Secondary xylem...
TTATTTTTGGAAGACTGTTAAGTGGTTTAGTTGGAGTTCCTGCTTGCTGATTTCTAAATGTGATATTTTTGAACTATTGATCCAAAAAAATATACAAAAGAATTGAAGTATTAGTAATGGTTTTTTTTATGACTCTCTTCTTGGAGCTTGTGGGTTTCATCTTTTATTTGGATTTTATTTTCGTTGCTATTGCCAGATGGTGTGCTTTTTCATGCTCTTTTTTCTATTTGGTTGATTCAAAGCGTGCGGTTTGTTTATGTATTGACTAGTCGAATTGTGCTGCTATATCTTGCTTTCTTTATGCCTTTATCTGCTGCATGTGTTGTAGTTTTTCAAAGTGCCATAATTGTTTTTCTTCTGTAGTTTGTGTGTTCTAGCATAGACTCGATTGAAAAAGGGTTAGAGAAGTGCTTTATATGTATGTATACATGCACACAGACACTTCGACTTTTACAAGCTGGATTTTATTGATTTGATATTCTCTCTACGCTTATTGAATTTTTTAGCTTAAAGGTTAAAGTTAATTTTTTTTTTAATTGAATTTTCAACCTTTAAGGTTGAAGTTAATTATTATTTTTTTCTTTTCTCCCCCATGAAAGAGGACCAAAGCAAAGCCTGGTTTTCTCATGTCTTGTGTGTGCAGGGCACAAGTTGTGGGATGGCCACCAATTCGCTCATTTCGAAAGAATACAATGGCTTCTCATCTTTCAAAGAATGATGATGGTGCAGAAGTCAAGTCAGGATCAGGGTGTTTGTATGTCAAGGTCAGTATGGATGGTGCCCCTTATCTGAGGAAAGTTGATCTGAAAACATTTGGCAGCTACATGGAACTCTCTTCGGCACTGGAAAAGATGTTTAGCTGCTTTACAATAGGTAACTCTCTCTATACCATGCCCATGTCAGCATATTTTCAACTTCCAATCTCCATTTGTTTCTCTTTTCCCTGCTCATAATAACTTAATGATTTAAGTAGTTTTCGTGATGCCTGAGATATGATAAAGCTGTAAAGAACATTTACTTTTCAGTTGAAAAAAGATATTGATTCTCTTGCGCTTGAAAGTGGGCAAGTTACTGAGTGAACTCTGAAAATTTAGGCTATCTAATTGGAAGAATAACATGTAGATGTTATTCTAGAAATCTCTTTTCTAAATTATACAAAGGCAAAATGCTCATGAAAAACAAAATCGATCCATCTGGAGTTTTATGCAAAATGATATGATATCTCTTAATAAATGATATTTCTTAGTTTAAATATGGCAGTGGTATTCAAATTTTAATTAAAAAGTTAAATAGAGCAACTTAACTGTGAGATTTAACTTGGAAATGCTTCTTAGGAAATTATTTTTCTAATCACAACAGGCAACACTTATGGTTCTTTTAGCCTTGCAGTAAATGACATCCAAGTATATGCATGCATGTCACAAAATGCAGCAGCCTATACTTTGGTCTACAATCCTGCCATCCATGTTCTTTCTCTCCATGAAAAATTCCAATTGTGTGTTTTGACTGAAGGACGTTGTTTTTTGTTGATAAATGGTTGGCACAGGCCAGTGTGGCTCTCATGTAGTTCCTGGCCAAGATGGGTTGAGTGAGAGTCGATTAATGGATCTCCTGCATGGTTCAGAATATGTTCTCACCTACGAAGACAAGGACAATGATTGGATGCTTGTTGGTGACGTGCCTTGGAAGTAAGTGTCGTTCCCAACTCATAAATATTGCAGATATCAAATCAAAAGTGATCTGCAGATTATTATCTGATAGGGCTTGGTTTTTTGAGTTCCCTCGCATTGTTGATTATTATATTGGGGAGTATTATTTAAATTAATGCAATGCCATTATACTATTTTTACTCACTTGTGAGATCATGAAGTGAAATGCAAGTTAAACATATTTTTACTGGGGAATCTCAGCAAGTTCTTCTAATCCTTGGTGTTGCAGGATGTTCACCGACTCTTGTAGAAGGCTGAGGATTATGAAGGGTTCAGAGGCAATTGGCCTTGGTATGTTCTATCACACAAAATGCGATGGACTGATTCCTCTTTTCATAAATATTCTTCAAATGTTCTGATGCAATGACCTTGTAGCTTCCACTTCTTGTTTTGTTAATTACACTGGACAACTGGCTGGATGGGCGTTTACTCCATTGTTTAGCAATGAAATGCCCATCAGTTTTGGCGATCATTTGATATTTCCAATCTTGACGATTGGAAGAGCAGGATTTCCCAGTTGCCGGGAATTTGTAACCCACCCTCAACTTTTGTTATATGATAGAGTTGTTCTTTCTGTTGTTATAATTAGATATAGCCTTGCTTTTAAATGTTTACATAACTACTTCTTGCAGCCCCAAGAGCCATGGAGAAGTGCAAAAGTCGTAACTAGTATGGTGTGTTCTCTAGATGGATCAAATCCTCTGTGCAAAAGATAATGCAGGTTGCTATATTCCATCGTTGAAAGCCTTTAACGGGTCTCAGATATCGGTCCCCTGTTTCTTATTTGCGTATGAATATCGTACCAAGACTTGTATAATAAATCTCTTGTAGGCTAACACTATCAGCTTTTATAGGATTGTCCGCTCACTTGTATTCTGAATTCTGGATGATCTAGCTACAATATTCTGTATAAAATGGTCTGAGTGTTACAAAATCACAAGATCTTTGACACGTTTATGATCTCTAAACGGCGGTACGAGCCATCATGATACTCGATTTTGAAATAAAAAACCAGAGAAAAAGTTCAAGCACTTGTAGATTAAGACCCTGTTTGGCGAAAAAAAAGTATTTTTTTTAAAGGCACTGTTTATGCAGCGTCTTTTTAACATATTTTGCTGCAAGGTTTTGCTAAATTCGATTTTGGTCCTTTTTGTTTGATAGTCTTGTTTTAGGTTCTTTAAGTTTGATGCCTTTTCATTTTGATTTAAAATTTATTTTTTGAATTTTTCAGTTTTTAGTTTCAAGATCGAGGAGAGAAAGTAGATGGCTGTTTAAATTATGGCGGCAAAACAAGCTGTTTGTAATATTATTTGATAAGAAAAGTATATTGAGGTTGACAATGAATTCTTTCAACTTATTGTGTTTTTTTTGTTAATTCAGAGGAGTTTTGGGGTGATAAATTAATTTTTTCTTGAGGTCATAAAGATATTTATTTTTTATGTTAAAATAGATTGAAAATTAATTGCCATAGAATATGACATGTTTGTTTTTTTTTTCACCAAAGGGCAGGGCATGATCTGGCTTTGCAGTAGGCCAAGCGCTTGAATCTTTTTAACTTTGATTTTTCTTTTTTTATTTAAATTTAAATAGATTAATTAAAGATACGTGTGGAATGTTCTTCTTTAACTTTGATTTTTCTTTTTTTTATTTAAATTTGAATAAGTTAATTAAAGATATATGTGGAATGCTTGACCCGACATTTATTTAATTTTAGTTGAAATTAATTAAAATAAGTTAATTGCAAATGTTTTTGTGATAGTGTTTAACAAAATACCATTTAATTTACTTAAGTTTCGAATAAATTGTAATTTTTTCTAATATTAGCAGACATTTTGTTTTGTTGCTCATCCATACATAATTGTTTTCACTAAATCTTATTCAATCATTTTCTTATGCTTGTTTATTTTTATTATTATTTAATTATATAAATAATTATTTTTTAAAAATAAGTTATTAAGTCCATGATTTATGTTGTAAGATAAATATTTTAATTTGTATTTATCTCTAAGTTTTCAATTTAGCATGTAGTTGGTGTCAACAACTTTTTTTGGCATTTATTAGCATATAATTATCAATTTATTTTATTACATGTATTAGTTTTTCAATTCATAATTAATTCTTTTAGTTCAAGAATCATGTTGTAAACTCTAGCGCATTTATTTTTTAAATTAAAAAAACTTTTGATTCAACTTGTATTGAAGTGGTGGGTCAACTAATTAGTTAACAAAATGCTAAAAGATTCCTCGCAATTAATGGAATCTCACAATGAATTTCTTTTTTTTTTTTCATATTGGTTATCAAGCTTTTTCTCTCATCAATTGCGTCTTTGGCCAAATTGAAGGCCAATTACATCCATTTTAAAAAATAATCATTATATAATGATATAATAATTAATATATTAGCCCATGCTCCTTAGAGGGTTAATAACAATTTTTTTTTCAAATGTAAAAATATTTAAGTTGGGTAACAAACACGGAACATATTTGCACCACCATCATCTTCAAATTAAGTGTTTTTACAGTAGCACCATGAATAACGCATAGCAGAGTAGCGCTCAATACACCGACAACTAATTTCTTTCCCTTTAATTTTTTTCCTCTTTAATTTTTTTTTCATTTCTCTTATTTAATTTTTTTTTCCATATAGTAAAGAGAAAATACATTGATGAGAAATTTTTTATATTGTACAAAAGTTAGGTGATGATAATTTATTTTTCATTTGAGAGTCGGTTGAATTTCTTTATTATAGCAAGTTTGTTTTTGTGTTTATAAAATGCTTTTAAAAAATTAATTTTTTTAATTTTTTTTCTTTAATTCATATTAATATTTTTTGATGTTTTTGTATTATTTTTATGTGATGATATAAAAAATAAATTTTAACAAAAAAAAAAAATATTATCAGAATAAATTTTTTAAAACAATATTTTAAAAAATAAACATTACGTACTAGCATATTAGCTCGCGCTCCGCAACAGATCATTAACAATTTATTTTTTAAATGTAAAAATGCTTGAGTTGGGTTAAAAGTATGGAATGTATTTGTAGAACCACCATCTTCAAATAAAGTGTTTTCTAAAATAGCACCATGAATAACGCATAGTAGAGCAGCGCCCAATACACTGACAACTAATTTCTTTCCCTTTAATTGTTTTTCCGTTTAAGATATTTCTAATTTTATTTCTTTTCCTCTTGAAATTCTTTTCCTCTCTTATTTAATTTTGTTTTTCATACTGTAAAGAGGAAATAAATTGAAGTGGTTTTTTTTATATTGTATAAAAGTTGGGTTATGATAGTTTTTTTTCATTTGAGGTTGGGTTGAATTTCCTTTTTAAAGCAAGTTTATTTTTTGTGTTTCAAAAAAGTTTTAAGAACAATGAAATTTTTTTAATTTTTTCTTTAATTCAAATTAATAATTTTTTATTTTTTGTATTATTTTGATGTGATGATATAAAAATCATTTTTAACAAATAAAAAAATATTATCTGAATGAATTTTTTTTAAAAAAATATTTTAAAAAATAATCATTACATTATAATATAATAACTAGCATATTAGCCCGCGCTCTGCTGCGGGTTAATAACAATTTTTTTAAAAAAATTTGAAAATGCTTGAGTTGGGTTAAAAGCACAGAATGTATTTGCACCACCACCATTTTAAAATAAAGTATTTTTTACAATAGCACCATAAATAACGCATAGTAAAGCATCATCCAATGTACTGAAAACTACAATAGAAGTATTAATTGTGTTATGAATATTATTATTTTCACTATAATCAAAAGTATTAATATTAAAAATATTATCTTTTGTGTTATAAGTATTATTATTTTTATAACAATTAATATTATTAATAAAATAATTATTAAATTAAAAACCAATTATTCTTAATATTGAAAAACACTCATAGATTTGATTTGAAAGATTAAACTAAAAATTACTATTAGTATTATTATTATTATCATCATTAATAAATTTTAAAAAACTGTTATTAATAGCGAAGAAAAACCACATGGGGACACGTGGTGTTTGGGCTGCTGTTTGGGGCTGGGCACATCCCCTGTGCCCACGTAACGCTTGGGTCCTGCCTTAGTGTTGTACACACCCCTACGCATACTTGGCACTTGGGCCGCCTGCTTGGGGGCTTGGCACACCCACAGCGCATACATGGTGCTTGGGCACGCCAAGACCCAACTATCCTTGGGCCCCGCTTTCTGCAGAACCCAAAATAGTCTTGGGTCATTGGTTGTGCAGGGCCCAAAATAGACTTGGGCTCCTGCCTCAATCCCTGCGCACACGTGGCCCTTGGGCTGCTTGCTTAGGCCTGGGCCTGCGCACACATGATGCTTGGGCTGCGTTGGGCATGTCCATGCCCGCGCCCCACTTGGGCACACCTGGTGCTTGGGTCATGCAGCTGGACCCAAACGGAATGGGTCCAGCGTCACGACCTAAGATCAATAGGTCGTGCGTAAGGACCTAATTCTAAATATTATTATTTATTTTAGAAATATTATTATTTTTATTTTAATTAATATAATTAATAAAATAATTAATAAATTTCAAAGAAAATATTACTATTAATATTGAAAACATATTATTATTTATATTATAAATTTTTATGGTGTTTTTTATAAAAATAAAAAGTGAGCCCGCGGCGTAGTATTATTAAAAGTATTCAACAATTCTAGGTATTAATATAAAAAAATATTATAATTTACGTTGTAAATATTATTATTTTTCTTAGAATACAAAGTATTCATCTAAAACATATTATTATTTAAAGTATTCATATCAAAGTATTATTATTTTTCTTATAATTCAACATATTCATATTAAAGATATTATTATTTGTGTTATAATATTATTATTTTTATAAGAATTCAAATTTTTAATATAAAAAGTACTATTATTTGCATTCTAAATATTCTTGAAATGAAAAATACTATTATTTGTGTTCTAAATATTATTATTTTAACTATAATCAAAAGTATTAATATTAAAAATATTATCTTTTGTGTTATAAATATTATTATTTTTATAATAATTAATATTATTAATAAAATAATTAGAAAATTAGAAAAATATTATTCTTAATATTGAAAAACACCCATATATTTTATTCAAAATGTAAAACTAAAACATATTATTATTATTATTATTATTATTATTATTATTAAATTTTAAAAAACTTTTATTACTATCGAAGAAAACCACGTGGAGACACGTGGTGCTTGGGCTGTTGCTGGGGGCTGGGCACACCCCCTGCGCCCACGTGACACTTGAGTCCTGCTTCAGTGTTGTGCACACCCCTGCGCACACTTGGTGTTTGGACTGCCTGCCTGGGGGCTAGGCACACCTACAACGCGCACATGGTGCTTGGGCACGCCCCGCATTCCTCATAACTCAAAATAGCCTTGAGTCATTGGTTATGCAGGGCCTAAAATAGACTTGGATCCAAAGGGATGCCGTATCAAATAGAAGGGCCTGTGCAGGACCCAAATAGCCTTGGGTCCTGCCAGCGTCAGGACCCAACTTTTTAAGAAAATAAAAGGTGAGCTTCCGACATAGCGCGGGCCACTTAATTAGTAATATACTAAAACAAGCAAGAAAAATATAACAATAAGAAATATTACTTTCCCCACATGTTTTGGTGAGTTAACTAGGTTAGCTAGAGTTTATTTTCTTTTTAAAACTTTTTTTTTCTAATTTCATCTTTTAATATTGGGTTAATTAAGAATTAAGTTTCATGATTTATTCTATATGCTTTCTATTAGGTTATTCTGGTCTCGTGACTAGGAATAGTTCTTAACCGGTTAACCTAAGTTGACTTAGATTGTTTTTTGTGTTTTTTTAATTGAAATATTTTCTAGTTTTATCATTCAATATTGGTCGGTTGGGAATTAAGTTTTATAATATATTTTGATTTATTTATTGTGGGGATATCCGCAGTCACTAAATCACAATTTTTTTTCAAATGTAAAAATACTTGAGTTGGGTTAAAAGCACGGAATATATTTGCACCATCACCTTCTTCAAATAAAGTATTTTCTACAGTAGCACCATAAATAACGCATAGTAGAACAGCGCCCTATTCACCGACAACTAATTTCTTTCCATTTAATTTTTTTCCTTTGAAAATATTTCTAATTTTATTGTTTTTCCTCTGTAATTCCTTTTCTTTTCTCTTAATTAATTTTTTTTTCATACTGTAAAGAGAAAATAAATTGATATGACTTTTTTATATATTGTACAGACGTTGGGTTATGATAATTTTTTTTCATTTGAAGCCGGGTTTAATTCTTTTTTAAAGCATGTTTATTTTTCTTGTTTCAAAAATGTTTTAAATTTTTTTTGAAATCTTTAATTTTTTTTCTTTAATTCAAATTAATAGTTTTTGATGTTTTTGTATTATTTTGATGTGATAATATACAAAATCAATTTTAAAAAATTAAAAAATATCATATGAATAAATGTTTTAAAAACAATATTTGAAAAACTAATCATTACATAATAATATAATAACTAGCATATTAGCCGGTCCTCTGCAACGGGTCAAAAATAATATTTTTTTCAAATGTAAAAATGTTCGAGTTGGGTTAAAAACACAGAATGTATTTGCACTACCACCATCTTCAAATAAAGTATTTTCTATACTAGCACCATGAATAGCACATAACAGAGCAGCACCCCATATATCGGAAACTAATTTTATTCCCATTAATTTTTTTTCTTTTAAGATATTTCTAATTTTTTTTCCTCTTTAATTTTTTTCTTTTCTCTTATTTAAATTTGTTTTTCATACTGTAAAGAAGAAATAAATTAATGGGACTCTTTCTATATTCTAAAAAAGTTGGATTATAATAATTGTTTTTTATTTGAGACTGAGTTGAATTTTTTTTTTAAAGTATGTTTGTTTTTTACGTTTCAAAAATGCTTTAAAAACATTTGAAATCCTTTTATTTTTTTTAATTCAAATTAATATTTTTAATGTTTTTTTTTTTATTTTGAAGTGATGATATAAAAAATCAATTAAAAAAAATATTATCCTAATATATATTTTTTAAAAACAATATTTGAAAAAATAATCATTACGTAATAATATAATAACTAAAATATTGGTCCACGTTTTATAACGGGTCAATAACAATTTTTTTTTCAAATGTAAAAATGCTTGAATTAGATTAAAAGTATGAAATGTATTTGCACCATCACCATATTTAAATAAAGTGTTTTTAGCAATAACACCGCGAATAGCGCATAACAGAGTAACTCCCAATACACCGATAACTATTTTTTTTTCTTTTAAGATATTTTTTTCTTTTTTCTTTTGTCTTATTTAATTTCATTTTTCATACTGTAAAGTGAAAATAAATTGATGGAACTTTTTTTTATATTGTACTAAAGTTGGGTGATTATAATTTTTTTTTTCATTTGAGGTTGAGTTGAATTTCCTTATTAAAACATATTTGTTTTTGCTTTGCAAAAATGCTTTTAAAAATTTTGATTTTTTTTTACTTCAAAGAAATATTTTTTGAAGTTTTTTCTATTATTTTGATGTGATTATATAAAAAATAGATTTTACAAAATAAAAAAAATATTATCTCAATATATATATATTTTTAAAATATTTTAAGATATTTTCAATTTTTGTTTTTAGGATATTAGGTTTGACTGGGCAGTCAGACCCAAACCCAATGCTTTTGAGTCTAGTTGGGCAGCCATACATAAGGCTTTATTGTCTGGCTGACAACGAGATCTAATGATATTAGGTCTGGCTATACAGTCCAAACTAGGGATATTGGGTTTGGCGCCACAACCAGACCCAAGGATATTTTCAATTTCTTTCCTTTTATTTTTTTTCCTTTTAAGATATTTTCAATTTTATTTTTTTTCCTCTTTAGATTTTTTTTCTTTTCTCTTATTTAATTTTTTTTCGTACTACAAAGAGAAAATAAATTGATGAGACTTTTTTATATTGTACAAAAGTTGGATGATGATAATTTTTTTTCTTAAGGCTAGGTTGAATATCCTTGTTAAAACATATTTGTTTTTGCATTTAAAAAAAGCTTTAAAAAATTTAAAATCTTTTTTTCTTTAATTCAAATTAATATTTTTTGATATTTTTGTATATTTTGATGTGATGATATAAAAAAATTAATTTTAAAAAATAAAAAATATTATCCTAATATATTTTTTTTGAAAAATATTTTAAAAAATAACTATTGAGTAATAATATAATAACTAGTATATTAGCCTGCGCTTCGCAGCGGGTCAATAACAATTGTTTTTTTCAAATGTAAACAAGCTTCAGTTGGGTTAAAAGCACGAAATATATTTGCATCATCACCATATTCAAATAAAGTGTTTTCAACAGTAGCACCATGAATAACGTATAGTAGAGCAGCACCCAATACTCTGGCAATTAACTTCTTTCCCTTTAATTTTTTTCCTTTTAAGATATTTTCAAATTTTTTAAGTTTTTTTTCTTTTCTCTTAGTTAATTTCTTTTTCCATACTGTAAAAAAGAAATAAATTGATGAGACCTTTTCTATATTGTATAAAAGTTGGGTGATGATAATTGTTTTTCATTTGAGTTTGGGTTGAATTTTTTTTATTAAAGCATGTTTGATTGTTGCGTTTCAAAAATGCTTTAAATTTTTTTGAAATTCTGTTTATTTTTTTAATTCAATTTTTTTTTTATGTTTGTATATTATTTTGATGTGATGATACAAAAAATCAATGTTAAAAAATAAAAAAATATATTATGTCAATATATTTTTAAAAACATTATTTTAACAAATAATCATTACATAATAATATAATAACTAGCATATTGACTTGGCTCTGCAGCGGGTCAATAACATTTTTTTTCAAATAGAAAAATGCTTGAGTTGTGTTAAAAGCGCGGATTGTATTTGCATCACCACCATCTTCAAATAAAATATTTTCTACAATAGCACCGTGAATTGCGCATAGCCAAGCAACGCCCAATACATCGATAACTAATTTCTTTCCCTTTAATTTTTTTTCCTTTTAAGATATTTTCAATTTGAGTTTTTTCCTCTTTAATTTTTTTTATTGAATTGTTTTTCCATACTATAAAGACAAAATAAATTAAGATGACTTTTTTTTTATATTGTACAAAAGTTGGATTATGATAATTGTTTTTTTATTTAAGGTTGGGTTGAATTTCCTTTTTAAAGCATGTTTGTTTTTTGCGTTCCAAAAACGCTTTAAAAAAATTTGAAATCTTTTTATTTTTTGATGTGATGAAATAAAAAATCAATTTAAAAAAATTAAAAATATTATCTAAATATATTTTTTAAAAAAAAATATTTTAAAAAATAACAATTACATAATAATATAACTAGCATATTGGTACGCGCTTCGCAGGGGTTTAATAACAATTTTTTTTTCAAATGTGAAAAATACTCGAGTTGGGTTAGAAACACAAGATGTATTTACTTCAAATAAATATTTTATGATGTATTTGTATTATTTTGATGTGATGATATAAAAAATACATTTTAAAAAATAATACAAATATCATCTTAATATATATTTTTAAAAATATATTTTAAGAAATTTTTAATTTTATTTTCTTAGGATATTGGGTTTGACTCGACTACAAGATCCAATTGAGTTAGGTCCTGTTGCCCAGCAGTACCCAATAGAGTTGGGACTTGCTTCCCAGCAGGAGCTAATACAGTTGAGCCCTACTGCTAGCATGACCCAATGGAGTTAGGCCATGTTGTCCAGCCGGATCTAATAGAGTTGGACCGAATGCTATTGGGTCCATTTTACAATTAGATCCAAGACACTTAATATATTTTCTATACTTTTCATATTTTTTTACATTAAATTTTGTTTTGTTATTAACCCTCCGTTGAACTTAAGCAATTATGCTAATTATATTCTAAACCATGTTCCTAAGGAACAAGTCAAGATTTTAATTCAATCAATGTTTTTCCATAATATTTCATATTACTTTAATGAGCCTAAAATCTCATATATAAAGTAACTAATATATTTGAGTTATATTAATCACCTAAAATCTCAATTCGTCAAACTCATGACCCAGTTCATGAGACCGAGATAACCTTAAAGAAAAAAAAACGACTTGATTTAACCTAGATAAACTTGTCAAATCCGCGACTCTGGTTATGAGACTAAGATAACCCCATAAAAAATAAATTAAAATAAATTATGAAGCTTAATTCATAATTGATCCTATTGAACCCAATATTGAACAATGAACATTGTAAAAATTTCAATTAAAAAAATGACACAAAAAATGAGTCAAGTTAATATGGGTTAACCCGTTAAGTACTATTCTTGGGTCATGATAAGATAATTTTTTTTCATTTTTTAAAATTAATTTTTTATATCATCACATGAATCCTAGGAACCTTGGGCCAGTGCCATGACCCAAGCGCCAGGTGTCCTCAAGTGGCACACATGACTCACTCCTAGCGCAGCCTTAGCGTTATGTGTGCTCTGGGGGTGCCCAACCCCCATACAGACATCTGAAGGGCCACGCGTGCACATGGTGTGCCCAACTCCTAGACATGTATCCCAAAGCCATGTGGGCGCATGAGTATGCCTAGCACTGAGACAAGAGTCCAAGCGCCACTTGTGCGTTTGGTCTATTAGTACACAAGTAGGCAATCTAAGCGCCATGTGTGCGCTGTGGATGCCCAGCTTTCAGGCAGGTAGCCCAAGCACCACGCGTGCGCCCTAGGGGGCGCGCCTCCAGCCTAACGCTTGGGGCCTGCTGGCTGCAGCCTCACACATTTGTCCACCAAACAGTGCAGTCCACAATGAATTCAGTACTTACAGTGCACAATACTTGCGCTAAAGTGTAGAACAGTACAATCCACAGTGAATTAAGTTATATTAAATAATAATTAACGCTGCAGTGAAACACTGATCAGTTTTAGTTATATTTAATTAATATTAATTAATTAATTAATGTTAATTAATATTAATATAGGTGTGGTGCGGGTTTTTCTAGATAAAAAGGCTGTCCCATGTGGATGCAATATTATGTGTTAGAAAGGAGATAACCTATCAACCTTTTTCATTTTTTTATGATAAAAAAGCATTCTCCCATTTGATAAAATAATTTTTGGGTTTTTCTAACATATGCTAGGTATACTGGGTTAGTGTCTTAGTATAACAAAATAAATATATTTTTAAGATAATTTAAAATGAATTTTTATATTTTTAAAATAAAAATTATTTTAAAATAGAAACTAGTGGAGATAGTTTCTATCTGTATTACAGTAATTTTATTATATAAGCTTTAATAATTCTAATATTTTTCTCAAGATAAAAAAAATAACCTTTAACAACAACAATAATAAAGAAAATGTTAGAGATTTTTTAGCTACTCTGATTCTTTCCATTCCCACACATGAGAAAGGAGACAATAATATGTTTAGAGGTAATGAAATCACTGCTACCTCTTAACAGGTTTTTCTTAACCTCTATAAAAAAAGAAATGTGCAAGGGTGTTTTTTATATACATTTTACAAAACAAACAAATAAAATAGTAAAAAATCTGTTGTTATTTTTTTAAAGCATATATTACATAGCATCTAGTTAATGTCACATGACAGAAAAGATAGAGACAATGAAGACATAAATATATTTGGTTAAAAAAACAAAAATATAAAAATAAAACTATTTTTAGAATAATTTTAGAGTAAATTTTTCTATTTTCAAAATAAAAGGTATAAAAAGGATATGTCTTCAGAGATAATACTTATTATTTTTTATTCCTAAAATATCCTTGTAAAAAACTCTCAATTTTAAAATTGTCCAATTAATACATGTAAGAATAAAAATGGTTATTATTATAATTTTAAAACCCAACTTGTTACTGGTTGAGGTCTGGGTTATGAGTCGGATTGACCCGAGTTAATGTAAAAATAAAAATAATTAGTATCATAGTTTAAAAACCCGAATTGAATTGATTGTCTACCCATGCCTTAATACTACTTAGAACACTTTATTTTTTTTTGATTAACGTGGGTGTCCGGGTCAGCTTGCGCGTATCTTGACTAATCCCACGGGCCCTGAAGTTAACAACCGTATAAGCTTCTAGTTGTCCTGAGGGGACTCGAACTCATGACTGTTAGGAAACAAATCTAAAGTTTAACCAGTTGAGCTACCCTGAATGTAAGAACCCTCTATTTTCTTCAATTTTCCTTTTGTTTCTTCGGTTTTCATGTCTTGTCTATTATTTGTTATAGAGCTTTAGATTCTTATCATGAAGAGGGAATATGAGTCTTTTTTATATGTTCACAGGCCTTGATTGACAAGTGCAACTTTCGAAACATGTGTTGTTGAAATTCTAAAAGACTATCTGTATACAATTTATTTACACTGAGTAATGAGCAAGTTAACCTTAATAACAAATGGTACAATCAATGTATTCCATTTTCTATTTATTCGTTTGAAGTTTACTAACAAGCAAGTATACACATGCCTTCCATTGCTTTTCTTACAATTAGCTAACAGATCCTAAACTGTTTAGTAATAAAAATAATTACTTGAAAACACGAATACTTTCTTACAAAAATGATATATGAAATAATAGTACTTAAAAACAAAAGGAAGAACCAAAACATCACATGGTTTCTTTAAGTAAATAGAAATACTTTCTTACTTGATTTAATTAATTAAGAACATTCATATATTCTTTGCTAGTAATTTTGTTATTTAAAATTCTTTTAAGATCATTTTTGTCTTTTAAATAAAATAAACAATTTATCATCTTTATCGCATCACTTTTAAAAGTTAAATAATGGTAAAATCTATAAAAGTAGGAAACAAACTAGCTCTCTATCTTCTTTTATTTAATTTTTTTATATATAAAAAAACCTTTGCACAAGGTCCAGGACATGTGAGTAGGGGATAAAGGTTGGCAATTTCAGGTGAGTTTGAGAATGTGGTGTAAATTATTTTTTTTTAATTTTTTTAATTTTTTTTTATTTAAAATAATTTTTTTTGATGTTTTTAGATTGTTTAGATGTGCTGATGTCAAAAATAATTTTTTAAAAATAAAAAATTTTATTTTAATACATTTCTAAATTAAAAGCACTTTAAATTGTCATTGCTATTATCATCACAAACACACCCTTCATTGTTCCATCGACTGCTTGATTCCAATTGACTCAAGTTTTTACCTAGTTTTATTAGGTCAAAACTAGTCAAGAGAAAACTTTAGCTGATAGTATATTTTAATTATTTTTGTTAATTTTTTAGAATGGAATATAAACTCCGTAAAAAAAACCTAACTGTTGAACTTTTTATATATTTTTAACTAGATTTTACTTTATAAGTAACAAAAATTATATTATTTAAAATTTGTTAATATGTAAAAATTATTACATTAATATTATATTGTAAATCCTTTAAAAACCAATCTAAGACAATAATATTAAAATTTAATTTATAATTGCGAGTATATAATAATTGAGAATTAAATATTATTATCTAAAAATATATAAAGTTAGTGTGTTGGTGTCCCTTAGTATATAATATCTCTTTATTAAACATTAAGTAGTATAAGATATAAATTACGTAATTGAAGTACACTTTTTGAAGGATATGATACATGTCATTTAACAAATAATAAATAGATAATTCAATACTACAAACATAAAAGACATTTTAAATGATTATTGTTGCTATCTAATTTTTTATTTTTTTTGAAAAAAACCAACAAATAAAAAAAACAACAAAAACCCAAAACATTATGTTCTAGATGTATTTTCATCGTTTTTAGCGTCTTTTTAACTTTTTTTTAAAATCTAATTTCAAACATATTTAATTGTTAACATGCTTTTTGAGTCAATGTTGATGTTACCTTTTTTTTTTTTAAATCCAATACAAAAATTTAAGAAAAATCAAAATATAATAAATGGACAAAGGGACCAAAAGTGAAAAGAAAAAAAATAAGGGACAAAATAAAATTTAGATTGCTTGGTACCAAACAATTGAAGGGAAGAAGACAACAAAGTGGTTATACATACATACAAGAGAGGGGGATGTTTAGGAGAGAGGATAAACAAACTAATAGAAAAATATCAAAAAAAAAAAAAAAAACTCTCTCTAGCTAACACACTCTCCAAATCCACCCTACCAAAAAACCTAGCCCCCATGATACCTATACCTAACCACCACATACAAAAAAAAAAAAACATTATACAGGCCTTCATCATCTCCTCTTGTTTCAAGCAACCACCACATATCATACTCTATTTTCAACCAAACCAAAAAAATCCATAGATCAATTTCCTTACTCTCTCAAACCAAAATCAGCGATGGTCCAACCTTAAAGCCATTAATAGCAACTTCAGTATGTGACCCTTATTTTTTTCTCCCCATAGCTCCAGCAGAGGAGCAACAATAATAAAAAGCTTAACATCACTAGCCACATAAAACCAGTGTCTCCACCATCTTCTTCAGCGACCTATGACTGCTAACCTCCATGTTAGTTATTCACAACCCTTTATCCTCTTCACCACAACTCACAACCATTATGAATAGCCCCCTACTATCGTCATTGTGAATACCACTGCCAACGACTTCTTCTCTCATTCTAGTAGTGAACTGATGACCCATCAATAGGCACCAAACTGGCCCTCTCCACACACAATGCTCCACTAGTGATAGCAGTGCCAATGACCATTTGAAGAAAAAATAGTGGGAGATAAACATATCTAAAAAGGAAAAAGAAAGAAAAAGAACTGAATTTTGTTGTGTTTGTTTCTTGCTTTTACAGGTTCCCCTTTGTTACATCGTCGGCATAGGAGTGAAGAGGAGAGGGAGAGCTGCCTGATCCATGCCATCACGCGCCTTTCAAGACGCCGAAGTATCACCACTGTTCTGACGGTCCCAGAATCTTCTAGTGTGGTTCCTGAGTTCCCAGCAATCTCTCCAATCTGTTTCCAACCTTTGGAAGGACTATTTTGTAAATTTTTGATTTTTTAGTGTGTGTTTTAAATTATTGTTAAATTTTGAATTTTTGTGGCTTGTAAACATGTAATTATGGGGTGTGTGAGTAAAAATATAGTAAAAAAAAATATGTGTGCATGTTTGCATTTTATTTTATTTCGTGTTAAATGAATGATAAAAAAAGGAAAATGATAAAAAGATAAAAGTTTTTTAACGAAATGTTTTAATTGCATATGAAATTTTTTTTTTCTACTCGTTCCATATGACTCAATCCTTAAAAAAATTACATTTTTATTTATAAAAAAGAGAAAAAAGTTTTAGCATTGTTTTAGAAATATTTTTGATTTTCTTTGTTTTTTTTGTGGATTTTACAACAAGTTTGTAAAGTTTTTTTTAAGGATTTGGTCAATATTTCAATAACCTTAATTTTTTTTTTCTTTCTCTGAAAATTAATGGTCAACATTTTGATATCAATGATGGACCTAGAAGTAGCCTATTATTTAAATATTAGGAGTTGACTAGAAAATTCTCAGAATTATTTTATATTTACCAATTTTAATTGTGAGTATTTTTTTTAACAGAATATAAGAGTTGTGGAAAACATTTTCATTTTCTAGGATAGGTGAACCCTGCCAGGGCATTTACATGAACTTTTCCCATAAGAATTTATCTGGGCATACAAGTCCATAATAAATTTGAAATACTAGATTTATTTATGAAAGTAAATCTTTATTTTGAGCCATATATATACCATCAGTTAGGAACCTATCAAAACTTTTAAACCATATGTAGACCATACAATACAATTTACTTCGAGTAATGTGCACTAGAGGCGCTAATACTTTTCCTAGCTACAACCAATCCCTTATCTTTGAAATTTTTGATAAGATTAGTACATCCGGGTCTCCTCAACCTTGAACCGAAAAATTAGGTTGCGATTCCTCGATTATGACGTCTCATTGCACCGTGCGCCCGCATGCGACAATTATATATATACATGACTATTCAAATAATTAATGATTTATTATTTAGTTTGTGTTTGATAATACACTGCAATGTGTTTTTGCAAATAGTTTTGTATTTGAAAATACATTAACATTAATATTTTTTAGTTTATTTATTTATTTTTGATATCAACATATTAAAATAATAAAAAAATATAAAAAAATTAATTTAATATTTTTTATAATAAAAGATAGGATAAACTGTACCCTTAATACTTATCATTACGACGTAGAATGACATGTAATTCTGGATTTTTAAATCACATTTATTGCTAATAATACAAATAGGGTTAATGTATTTTTAAATAAAAAGAAAATTTTATTTGTTTTTATGTTTTAAAAATGATTTTTAAAAAAATTAAATTTATTTTTTATTTTTAATTAATATTCTTTTAAATTATTTTAATACTCTAATATAAAAAAATCCTGATAAATTGTGAATCGAGTTATACACGTATGGGGTCGGATGCAAGTGTACAATGAGAAAAACAGGGCTACACTAGGTCAGAAAACGCGAGGAGAGAAGTGAAAAGCAGCGAAATACCAAAAGGGCCCCTCCAAAACCCAAGCTTAAGACACCCTTCAAAATAACAATCACGGCTGCTCCTTTATTAGCCCCTTATTTCCGAACTCCAAAAGAAACAGAGAAAGTGCGAGACCGTTCCTCCATAAACCTTCCTAGGGTTTTGATCACCTTACACTCTCCCTTATCGATCTCCAGGTCTCTCTCTCTCTCTCTCTCTAATATATATATTCTCGAATCTTTAGGG
>Ga0325403_1001766_pt1 | contig 18441 bp, 10 predicted proteins | sample PopdelMetagenome_19_FD_205665 | JGI IMG/M metagenome (GOLD analysis project Ga0325403, IMG submission 205665) | Populus deltoides microbial communities from Bellville, Georgia, United States - Xylem-PdKOR-R4 | ecosystem: Host-associated > Plants > Phyllosphere > Stem > Wood/Secondary xylem...
GTGGTCTTGGTTAACATCTTTTATATTCAATTTATATATACTTGATTTGAGTAGTGCTAGGGAAGTGCCACAACCATGGCTTTGTCTACACGAATATGGAGTCGTGGCTGGGTGTGTTGGATTGTTCCGAATCTGCCATTTTAAGTGAATCTAGTATGGAATTCCTAACCACCTACTCGACCGGTTGGGTTGAACTATGAGACTGGTTGGTCGTTAAATTTAGTAGAACAATTAGGTCAAACTAGTAGACAAATTGGTGTGTTGGATTTCGATTGATTGGTTGGGTTAAACCACTAGAACTGTTCATTATGTAGTAAGGTATAATCAATTCTTTTAGGTTCAATCATTTTAGGATATGTTTGGGATTGATCATGCTAATCATTTCGGGTTTATAATTACATTTTAGTTTCTAAATGTATAGGGTTATGGGTTAGACCCTAAGTTCAGTGTATTATATATATTATATATTTTTTTGGAGTCTATTTTTAGTATGTCCTTTTTTGTATTCAAATAATCTTAATATTCTACCTGCGAGACATAGGATTTCTTTTGGCACATGCTTCCATGTTTGTTTTACATTTCAGTCAGGTGAGTGGATAATATTCCATATACATGAGAAATAGTACAAATATTTGAATTGTTAGTATAAAATAGATAATATATATATATATATATATATATATATATATCATTTGTTATTAAAAAACATGATCATTTTTTGAATTTAAATTCTAGATATGAGATATGTGTGTGTCTGATTTGATAGCTCTTCATTTGATTGATGTTAAGATATAATTATATTTGTTTGATTATGATATGATCTCTTGATATACTAGTCAGAATACCCATGCTAATAGGGTAGTGTTAGTTTTTGTGCACATTATATTTAAACCTTAGTTGGTCGAGGTAGTCACTAACCTGTGTGAACTGATCAACCAGAGCAGCAACTGAAAGAGAAAAGACCTTAGAGTTGAACTATTGAAATTACCCGAGAGTCACTCCAGAAGACCTCGAGTGGCTACCTTTAGAGCAGACTAAGAATCAGGTAAGGAAGGAAGTGAAGGTAAAGCAGGCTTACCCATAGTTTGGAGCCGTATGCTTATTGCATTTTGATTTTTTGACAAGCCTTTCCTTATAATATTCCTTATTATGGCTTGTTTATGAAACTTTCTTGTAAAAGCTTAAAGTCAAATTTATATATGTTTCTCTTTGCCTTATTACCTTGTATGTTTATATTGAACGTTATTTACTCACCGAGTTGTTGAAATCACCTTCTTGTTATTTATCATTTTTAGGCATAAAGTTTTTCTAAGAGGTCACCTTTATTGGACTTTAGAACCCCTTTTTTTATTGTAATTAATATTATTTTTTTATATCTTGTTAGAGCACCACAATTATAATATTTGTATTAAGTCATGTATTAAGATGTTGATTTATATTATGGACTTTAATTATGGTATCGGAAGCTGTATAGATCTCTAGTTTGTTTAAATGGTAAAAGTTAGTATGTAAGTCTTGGTTCGTAGAGGTATGGAAACCTGAAGGGGGACCTTGCCTGTGTGCCAGTTATAGATCTAGAAATCGAGTCATGAAAAACTTGGTATCAAAGTTGTAGGTTAAAGAAATAGTAATATAATTAATTTTGTAATGTGTGAAACATTAGGATCTATATCATCTTGTTTGTTGTCCTTGGGTTTTTGAATTCTCATCAAGCATGTCTTCTTCAACTCTTTGAACTTTGCGATATATATATTTTCCTATAATTCTATGATAATTATCATGTTATTGTTCTAGCATGACTTAAGTGCTCCCGCTTCTTATAGGAAATGGCAGGGAATAAAAAAAATAACCGGTACTATTAGAGTAGGTACAATCAAGATGACGTCTTTATTATACAGTTGAGGATTGCAAGGTATATGAGACGGGGCAGTGTACTCGCACTTTAACATGTTAAGGAGGTACCTCCACTAGTAGAGCAGGATCCTCAAGAGTTAAAAGAGGAGAATGTGGTTGATAAAATGGGTGAAGGGGTAATTAACCCCAAATCCCTTATAAAATTAAACAGCTTAGCCAGGCTTTGCAAACCTAGATAGAGTGTAGTATGGAAAGAGATCAAAGAAAGGATAAATATGTACCAACATCATCCCAAACTGTTCAAGGAGTCAATATGTCATTGAATGAATTTATGAAGTTAACATTTCCTACCTTTACTGGGATGGATAGCTTAGAGGATTCTTAAAGGTTGTTAAACGACATATGGTGGCGGTATGAAGCTTTAGGGAGTACAGACCATCGAGCCATGAGTTTGGCATCATTCGAGATGGAGGGAGAAGTAGCCATCTCTTGGTTTGAGTGTAGGAAGAGAGCAAGGCTAGGAACGAGTTTAGAACTCTGTTCTTAGACATATTTCTTCCTCAAAGTGTTAAGGATGCTCGAGTTTATGAGTTTGAAAGGCTATCTCAGGAGATCATAATAGTGGATGAGTATGGTTTGAAGTTTACTCAGTTGAGAAGGTACATCTTATACCCATTGAGGAGTGGAGAGTGAAGAGGTTCATTAGAGGACTTAAATCCTTAATGTATATGGTGATGGTGTCTTAGGTGTTTCCATCCCACTTCTTAGCAGTTGATAGCACTAGGTTGATTGAAGCATGAGAATTAGAGGATATGGCTATAGGCTAGTCTAAAAGGCCTAGAAAAGAGGGTCAATTTTTAGACAATAGGGATCGAGTGCAGGTTTGTTAAAGGGTGGAGTGGTCGTTAGGGTTTATAGGTTTTGAGAATGTTTAGATAGAGATCTTTTGCCAGTGCTTAGGCAGTCAAAATGACAGTAATGGTGCTCAGAGCTATAATCAGAGTTCAGTTCAGTGTGCACCTCGTAGCATATTTGTTCCATCAGGGGACAATTCTTCATATCAGCATTGTGGAGGAGGCCATAGTAGTACATAGTGCTACAGGAGGACTAGGTCTTGTTTTAGTAGTGGCTAGATAGTTCATAAGATTTGGGAGTGTCCTAGGAGACAGCTATAAGCTTTGAGAGCATATGTTTCAATTCAGTCTCCTATTCAGGCACCATCGAAAAGCCAATCTATGGCTCATGGAGGTAGAGGTTTTGGTAGTCGTGGTTAGAGAGGCTAGGATGTAGGTGATAAAAGCCAGATACAACAGGGATAGAGGTATGCTAGAGTTTTTGCCTACTCGGCATGATGCTTAGGTATCCAACACAATTGTTTCAAGTATTCTTCTTGTTTACTCATTTGAAGCCAAAGTATTGTTTGATACGGGTACAATCTATTCGTTCATATCCCCGTATTTTCCGTGAGATTATATAGGCAACCAACTCTATTAGAATTCTCTATTGATGGAGTATGTGTATCCGGATTGTGGAATAGATATTGGAAATATGATCTTTATAGAATTATCAAATTCATCCTTCAACATTAGATAATTGGGTCTTGTGCTTCATAATTGTTTTTGCTTTCTTTTCTATAGAGTTATCATAATCTCATATCCTAGATTACACGTTAATCAAGTTAACTTGGGTTAACTCAAGCTTTTTTCTTGATGTTTTTCTTTATATTGATTTTTTCAGTTTCACCTTTTATCATTTAGTTTGCTTGAGAGCTGACCTCCATTATTTTATTTAATTTTTTCTATGTGAGGTTATCTCAGCCTTGCGACAAAGTTGTAAATTTGACATGTTGACTCAAGTTATTTTTTTTTAGTTCTTCTTTCAACATTTGATTTACTAGTAATTGAGCTTTGGATTTCTTTCATTTTCCTCATTGAAGTTATCCCATTCTCATTCAATTTTTGCTTTGCTATTAAATAAGATCGTTGAGACATTTTAAAAATATTGAAAGGGTATGTTTTTATAATATTAGCAAGCGTTAATTTTTTTCAATTAGTCATTAACATTCTTTTTTTGGCTTTTTATTGTCGTAGGCTTTTTTTAAAATATTATTAAACTGACCTAGATTATTGAACCCATTCAAATCAATGACTTGAGACCTAAATTTTTCTTTCTCTTTTAAAAATGTTATCATCGTCCGGGCATTCTCTTTTTATATTAAAAAAAATTCGATCCAACCTGTGACATAGCTCAGGAACCTATCTAGTGATAACCTATAACAATATTACTCACTATAATATTTCATTCGCTTTTCTATTAACATGTCTGCACTGAACTCATCCCATATTAATTGTATGAGAACATATTGCCAATATCTTTATGGGAACAATTAATCAAAACTAATATTGCTTGGAAAACATTGTTCATGTAGACTCATAAGTATTGTTCACTGGAATAGTGTAATAACGATGTTGCTCTTCTCACAAAAAAATGATTGAATTTACTGTTGAGAGCATTGAGATGTTTTCACGATACTAATTAGTTATTACTAAATTGATTATGCACAAATATGTATTTTTTTCATTTTAAAAACATAGTGAAACGACCAAAATACCTATGGAATCAAAATGTTGTATACTAGCATCCAAGGCTTTTTAGTATTTTCAAACTGGTTCTTTTTGTTATTATTAGGTTATCTTAAGGGTAATTTTTTATTTTAATAAATATAAAATATTATTAAAAAAAATGGTTGGCGTGTTTGTTGCATACACAAACATGTAGGATGCGTAAGCACCTTTCGAGCACAATGTGCAGAGCCTCCTAATGGCCAAACACCATCTTTCATTGTAGTACTAGAGGTGTCGTGGTATCCTTTTTCTATTTTGGGATGTTATGTGGCAGCATTGGGGTGATGGTGTGATGACAATAGCCTTTTTTCTTCTCTTCTCACTTTTCTTTTTCTTTCCCTCGAAAATCATATTGGCCATGCGAAATTATAGAGTTGTCTTCTGATTTATTGAGATGTTAAAATTAGTCCTTATTCTTTTGATTTCTAATTTTTATTCTTGGCCTCTTTATAAAATTTCGATTTGTTTTGAATTTCATCCTTCAATCCCAATTTGTAATATGTTATTTTTTCCAATTAGCTCCTCATTCTTTTTATTTTTTTTGTACTTTTCTTTAATTGATTTTTCTTTTTAATTTTACCCTTCAAGTAAAATATATTTTTTATTTAAATTTTGATCCTCATTCTTTTGATTGTTTTTTTTATTTTAGTTGAATTAATTTTTCTTTTCAATTTCACCCTTCAAAAAAAAATATTTTTTTTATTTTAATTTTGATTCTCATTCTTTTAACTCTTATTTTTGTTTTGGATCCTTTTATATAATTGAGATTCTTTTTCCAATTTCAGCTTTCAATATTTAATTGGTTGAGGGCTTTGTGGATTTTTAAATAGGGTGTTTTCAATCTAATAACTCAGGGTCATGACTTTGTAAAGTTAACATAGGTGTTTTTCTTCGTTTTCTTTTTTTATAAAGTTATTTTGATTTCATGGTCTAGGTTGCGAGTTTGATAGGCTAACCCAAGTTGGCTTAGCTTTATTACCCGAGTTATAGGTTTTTTATGATAACTCGAATTGAATCGAGCTGATTTTTTTGGTACTTTCTTTTCTCAATTCCATCCTTTTGTATTTAATGGACTGTGAATTGAGCTATTTTGTTTATCATCTTTTGAAAAAACATTTTTTTACCTTGGTTATCATGATCTTTTTTTTTTGGTCCATCTATTGTTATTCCCTATTTTTTATATCATCCAATCAAACTAAAACAAACTTATTTAACCTAATCGGTTTATGACCCGAGACACACATATTTTTTCATGCTTTAAAACATGTTTGTGGCACCTGAACAAAATTTTATAAAATTTTTTTTTTCTCAGGTTATCATGATCACTTTTTTTTTTAATTTGGTCCATCTATTGTCTTTGCCTATTTTTTTATGTCATTTAATTAAAATAAAACTAACCTATTTAACCCAATCAGGTCTATGATCCAAGTTGCAAAATTATCTTCATGCTTTAAAATGCGTTTGCGGTACCTGAACATCATTTTTTACTCAAAACAATTTGATCACATAGCATGGCGTGGGTCCATAACTAGTTAGCTAACACTAATTGAGGAGGGGTAGTCATTGGTCCTTGCTCACTAACTATTGTTCTATGGAACATTACTTTTAAAAAAAATTAGTTTTTTTTTTTCAATTTCATCTTTTAACATTGACTTTATTGGGGATTTAACTTCATAATTTATTTTGATTTATTTTCAATGAAGTTATCTCAATTTCATGACTTGGGTTATGACTTTTGTGGGTAAACCTGGTTGATTAGGTTTTTTTATCCTTTTTTGTAATTGATTTTTTTTTTCAATTTCATTCTTAAATATTAGGTTGATTTGAAATTAAGCTTCATAGTTTGTTTTTGGTTTGCTTTCTATAAGATTATCCTAATCTCATAGCTCAAGTAACAGGTTAAGCGAGTTAACCCGAGTTGACTTGAGTTTTTTTTATCCTTTTTAACTGATTTTTTTCAATTTAATTGTTCAACAAGTGATTGATTAGGAATTGGGTTTCATAATTTGTTATGATTTTTTTTTTCTATTGGGTTATCCTAGTCTTATTATTTATGTTTGACAGGTTAACCAAGGTTTAACATATGCCATTTTTTATCCTTTTCATAATTGATTTTTTTTTTTCAGTTCCATCCTTAAACATTGAGTTGATTGAGAAATGAACTTCAAAATATTTTTTGATTTGTTTTCTATAATGTTATCACACTCTCATGACGGGTCATCGATATTACATGTTAACCTAGGTTGACCCGGGTCGATCCAATATATTGTCCTCTCAATATTTTTTTAAAAAAAAAAGATGCCATCTTGAAATTTTTTTGAGTCAAACTATTTTTTGTTCTAGGTTATATTTTGGACTTATCAAATTCATCAAGTCACTTTAGGTTAATCTCTACACTATTTTTTTTTTCTTCTTGAAAACGTGTACGCTAATATGACCCAAGAAATGGTTGAACAAAAAAATTCAAATTCTAGCATAATTGTTTAGTTTTACGACAATAATCATAATTCTCAATCCAACTATTAAATCAGCCTCAAAATTTACCCAAAGTTTCCCATGATATTGTTTTATGTTGGAGTAAACTTTTAGATGAACCAGAGTTCAAAAAGGCCTTGCGATATAGGTCAAAACAAGTTGTACAAGTTTTGTTATTTACTTCCTTTTAACTTGTGGACTTCCTATTTGAAAATGATTCTTTTTCCTACAAGGATGTGGTAGCTTGTTTTTGGAATTTTCTAGTTCTATAAGGATATTTAATGGGCTGCAACATAATTTTCAAGTATGACAAAAACTCATTAATGTTTCAAAATCATTTTCTTACAATGATTCCTTATTCATCTTAGATATACAAAGAAAGAAAAGTTGATGGTATTTAGGCCTCGTTTGTTTGATAGAAAATGGTTTCCTGAAAACCACTTTCTAAACTTTCCTGTGTTTATTCTTCATTAGAAAAGTTGAGCAACAGAAAACACTTTCCAGTCCAAGGAAAATTTAGATTGGTTTCCACGAAAGTGTTTTCTTTTTATTTTGGGTGGAAAACACTTTTTGGAAGTTGTGAAAAAAATTAGAAATGTCATATTATTTGCTGATAATCAAAGTTGGTCCTCAAACTTTTGATTGATATATATATTTTGTTTTTCCAGAATTTAATTTTTATATTAATTTTGGTCCTTATTTTTATAATTGTTATTTGCTTTTCCCTTATCATTTTTTATCTATCAAATTTGGTCCTCATTCTTTTGATTGTTACTTATTTTATTGAAATAATTTATAAAATGGTAATTATTATTATTTCAATTTCTTCATCTATTAATTTTTTTATTTGTTAGATTTGATTTCTATTATTTTGAATATTATTTATTTTATTTGAGATAATTTATGAAATTATATATTTTTTTCAATTTCATTCTCATTCAACTTTTTAATTTGTAAGATTTGTTCCTCATTATTTTAATAAACTTGAAAAAATAAAACATTAATAAGTTATCTTCCAGCTCATTTTCCGTGACATAATCAAACACTAGAAAATGTTTTCCAGCTTATTTTCCATTACATTACCAAACATCGAAAAATAATTCACTTTTCCATAATTCACTTTCCAAAAGGAAACTACTTTCCAGCAAACAAACGGAGCCTTAATGATAGATTGATTTTAAGATTATTGGATAGTATTGTAGGCAATAAATAAGTCTTATATCAGACTTGTATTGTTTTTTTTTTCTTCTTTTCATCTCACAAACAACATAGGGAATTAACTTATGAGTTTTATTTTTATTATTTTAGCTATGGCCCAAAGCTTGTTTAGGCTTAATTAATACTTTATTTTTAACTAGGATTAGGGTATAGGCTTACTAGTATAGGATTTGGGTCAGTTTTGTAAATGGGTCAATTCAACCCACAAGGGTAGATCCATTAGGGTTAATTTTTCAGAAGTACTTAAACTCTTATAGGCCTAACTTTCATAAACATTTTGATCAATAATAATTCTAAACTTTTCTCAACTTAACATATAGGAGTGATTCTTGTATCCTATGGTTCTTGAAATAACTAAAACTGACTTATCAAAAATTAATTGGTTTTGTGAAGTCATTCGATTCAATTCCAATAGTGTTGGTGCCTTAAGACATGTTTATATTATGTCACACTCCTATTAGATCTCTTTCGGCTTTCTGGGATCATATTTCAATCTTGATTGTGAGTTGCATAACCACATGATCACAAGGTTCACATCATTAGCAATACCTAAATATTTTTTAATGTTTTTTTTAAATGATCTAACATGCAACATGTCACGAGTAAATGCTCAAGTCCTCCACTAAAATGTTTTCCCCTTTTTTTATTGCATTTGGTGAGGACTATGAAACAAAGTTTAATGACAAACCAATTACAAATATTACTTAGATTACATCCTATGGTCTTGCATAATCGGTCATTGCATAATGATGAAGTCACTAGGATTGGATTGGGCTTTTTATGACTAGTTATTGGGTTAAAATGTGTGAACTTGAATGTTATTCCTGCAAAAACAAGTCCATGGTCAGAATAAGGAATCCTCTAATATTTAAGTTAATAAGTTGTATGAGGGAAATAATATATAGAAATTAGAAAAAGAGTAAATAACATAAGAAAAGTTGTGTGTTCTATTTAAGCTTGTTGAATGAACTTGCCTAACTTAAATGTTTACTTGGTGACTCGAAGTATTTATAAATCTTAGTCACGTCATCTTATTTTATGGAAAGTGATGTTTCAAGTGCCTCATGGAGATTGAGGTTGTAGGTAGTTAGTTGTTGTACCGCTGATAGAAGGGTTAATGCTCGTCATTAGTTGTGGTGTTTGGGTCATTATTGAAGGGGTTGATGATTAACTGTACCTTTTGTGGTTACATATGAAAAGGAAATAACCATTAGCAATAAAAAGATGACTCTACTCTGCATAGAAAATTTGGTGTCCGCTGGTAGGTAGTGTGAGACGCCATTTTATCTTGAAACTAAAAATAATCACTAAGATATGTGTTTAGTAGGGGTACTAGGTCGAGTCAAAAGAACATGGAAGGCTTGGTTAAAGTGAGGATGAGGTCGTTAAAGCTTGGCCTGAACAACTAGGATGATGATCATCATCATCATGTTTAAATTTTTGATGCACTAACTCGTAAGTTAGTGGTCCTTGTGCAAGATCTTGTTGATTAAGAACCTTCAAACAGCTTTTGTCTAATGCAATTAACCCACTTTTTGGCTTTCTTTTCCATGTCTCTTATGCAAGGCGTGCAATTCAATATTCTCATTTTACAAGTGCATTAATTAGCCAATGAAAGGTAATAATAGTTCTTGATCTGTTAAGTCTAATTAACTAAATTATACATGAATTAGTACCTTGGTTATTGTAGAGAATAAAAACACTAGTGCATAGAGAAGTTAACATGTTTAAGAACTAGAGATTAAAGCATATATAATATGCATCAATGATGGTAATTAGATCAAAATGATGTCGGGTTGAATGGCCAGACTATTTCACATTGCAGTTCAACCATGCTTTTAAATTTTTATTATATCTTTTGATTAATATTTTTTTATCATTTTGATGTGAAAAACATATTATAAAGCAACCTTCATTATAATCTCAAATACACTCTTAAATATCTCATAGCATAGTTGTAACTTCAGAATATATAGGGGGGAAATGAAAAATAGTCTTTGCTACTTTGACTAATTATTAAGTATAAATCTAAAAGGCATGGATGTTTCACCGTGTAGAAGTGCATTGTTCATCCTCTCACACATTATTGTGGATGGCCGTGCAAAATTTTTTATTTTTTCAATTTGGTCCTCAAATTTATTTTTTTGGTGACTTAATCCTAATTGAAGACCAACTAATTTTGATTTTTTATGAAAGGGTGGGATTGAAAGACAAGTGACCGAAATGAAAAATACGTTAAACTTGGGTAGCATGTCATAAGTTTTGCAAAAGATACACTTTGGTCCTCGAACATAAAAAAATAACGTAGATTATACAATTTTGATACCTCAACATTTTTTAAATTCAATTTTGATACAAAAGTTCTTTTTTGTTATTTTTTAGTCCCTGGTTGAGAGAGGGGAGAGAGAGATCACCGGATTCTAACAAATTGTACCCCATTATGACTAAAAAAAGGAGAAAAAAATGCAAATTCAAGGTCAAATTGAATGACTATTGGACGAATTTGCATAAAAATCAAGTTCAAGGACATGATTAAATTTTTAATAGGCCAATTTGATTTAATCATGGGTGAAATTAAATTTTAACTATATGTAAGAATTAATTTGGGTCCAATTGAAGGATTTAATTAAGTGCAAGGACTTAATTATACTTTAAAATGGTCAAATTAATTTTATTAGCGGCTTGATAGGTGAAAACTTAAGTTTGGGAGCCCAATTTGGTCTTAATTAAAAAGATTAAAATTTTAAGAGACCAAATTTAATTTTTACCAAGTTAATTGCTTGAAATCAAGGGTAAAATTGCAAGAAAATTAAAGTTTTTGGGTCAATTAGGGGTCAAATTGAATAATTTCACAGCCAAGGATGAATCTGCAAAATCCGCCAAACTATAGGGGCTTAATTGACAAAACCCAGGGGTAAAATTGAAGATATTAAAAGTTTAATGGTCAATTAGGGGTTAAATTGCATAAAATCGATATCAAGGACCACAAAGCAAAAGGCACGTAAATTTGGGGTTCTAATTCAAGTTCGACATGGGCTAAATTGCACTAAATCAAAAGTATAGGGTCAATTAGGGGTGCAATAAAATAAAATTTAAAGAGGGAGGACTGAAATGAACTTTGGCAAAAAAATAGAACGCTGGTACTGTTCATCATATTCTTCAATTTTCTCTGAAATGATAACTTAGGGAGGCTACTTTGCATATGCATTTAATGCATCAAATGTCGATCAAAGCTGACAAATCTTGCACGCCAATGATCCTCTACAATTTCTCTACAACCCCTTATAGACCGTTCAGGCTGAATGACAACTTGTCGGCCACAGCACTGACCTAAATAAGTCAACTCAGTCAGCCTTTTCCGGCAGATTTGACAACTCTAGATGCATACTTTAAACCAACGGTTGGGATCCTTCTCAACTAAATCAAGGGCTGTAATTTTATCTTGGTGTAGACAAGAGTGCCCTCTTCTACCACCTATAAATAGAGGTGGATTTCAGGGTCTGAGGAGGTCAAAAATCGGGTCCAAAGTAAGCAAAAAAATCAGCCTCTTCCCGGTTCCTACCACCTTCTCTCTCCGTCTTTCTCTCTCTCTCTCTCTCTCTCTCTCTATCTATCTCTCTCTCTCTCTCTCTGTCATCCCAACAGCCAACCGCGGCCACCAACACCCTCATCATCAGCTTGACCGCCACCCTCTCCACCACATTTCTCCCTCTCCACCGATTGCTTCTCCCTTTTCCTTCACAACGGCAGCAGCCCATCAACGCCACCATTTTTGTTTTCTTCCTTCTCTAGCACCAGCAACAACAACAACAACATCAGCATTGACCTCCACCGTCACCATCAACTTGACCACCACCATCACCATCAGCTTGACCACCATCATCTCAATCAACCCAGCTCCTCACCACCAGTAGAGCAGCCATCGTGACCTACTCTCTCTCTCCTCTATAATTTTTTGTTTATTCTCTCTCCTTCACCCCACAACCAGCGCTAACCACCCTCGTCTCCACTAAAGCCTCCTAAGCCACCGACCAAACTTCCTCATCACGTCCACAACCCCCACGCCAAGAAACTTTCTCCTCCCTGCTTAGTGATCATAATACTAGGTGGCAACTCCTGAACATTAATCATAATTTTATGATTAAATCCAAAAACTTTTCCAACACACCATACCTCACACAGGAGGCACGACAATAGCCTCCCCCGTCGCAAGACCACGTCACGGCACGCGCACCCTGTTACAATTTTGATAAAAAAATTGAAAAAAAAACAAATATGATCCTTTTTCTTTTGATTGGTCTTTCTTTGTTTTGGATTCTTTTTTAGTTTCATCTCTTTCCATTTGATTTTGTTTTGTTTATATATCAAATATAGTACTCAATCTCTTGATTATTGTTTTTTTTAATCTTTTCTTGGTTTGTTTTTCTTTCAACTTTGTCTCTCAACATTTTATTTTATTTCATTTCTTCTTCTTTTTTCTAGATATAGTCCTCATTTTTTTAATTGCTCTTTTTTAATCCTTTTCTTAATTTTTTTTCTTTCAATTTTATCCCTTGACATTTTATTTCATTTGTTTTTAATCCAATCTTGATTCTCATTATTTTAATTGTTCTTTTTTTAATCTTTTTTATTTTAATTTATTAAGTCCCTCATTATTTTATTTCATTAGTTTTTATATCAAATTTGGTCCTCATTATTTTGATTACTATTTGTTTTTTTAATTTTTTGATGGTTAAAAAATTTATTCAAGATTTGTTTTGGTATTCCGTATGGTCATCTTAGTCTTATGGCTAGAGCTGCTGGTTTCGAAAATTAACCTAATTTAACTTCGGTCTTTTTTATTTTTTATTTATTTTATTTTTTGATATTAAACTATCAGACCTTAAACTTTTTATTTTTTTCTTTTTTTCTAGGGTTATTTCATATCACTAATTAATTAAATTATCCCAAATTTACTCAATTATTACCATTTAAATATCTTTTTTATATTAAAAAAAATTAACCCCCTTCACATGCAGTGTGGGTAAAAAAATCAGGCAGTCATTATAACACGTGTGTGTAAGCAGTAGGGGTGTTCAAAAAAATTGATAAACCGAGTAAACCGATAAAATCAATAAAAAATTAACCGAAAAAACTAAACCAAAAAATAAAACCGATTAAATCGATTAGATTATGTAGAAAAACCCCTGGTTTGGTTCGGTTTTTGATTTTGTAGTGTAGAAATCGGGTTAACCGGACCAGACCGGTTAAAAAAAAGGTCCCTAGTATAAATAGAAAATGTTGCCATGCCACGCCCCTCTCTTCTTTCCAGTTTACTCTTCGCTAACACTAAATAGTTTTAGTTTCAATTTTCAAACAATCTCTCCTCTCAGTCTCACTACTCAGAGCCACCCGCCATCCCGCCCCCACTCGCCTCTCTGCCTTTCCCTCTCCACTCTCCACTTTCCACTCTCCTTAGACTTAGAAAACATAAACACAGATCGATCATCGATGTTTCCTCAGTCTCCACTAGACCAAAACAATCTGTGTTTCCATCAGACCGATGTTTCCCCAGCCTCTCAAAACCAGTGAGTTTTAATTTTTTTTTCTCCTTTCTAATTAATTAATTCGGTTAAGCTTATTGTTATTTTTAATACAGTTAAGCTTATTTTTAATACATTTCCTCAGCCTCCACTAGACCAAAACAGCCTGTGTTTCCATCAGACTAACGTTTCCTCAGCCTCTCAAAACCAATGAGTTTTAATTTTTTTTCTCCTTTCTAATTAATTAATTAATTAATTTGGTTAAGCGTATTGTTATTTTTAATACAGTTAAGCTTATTTTTAATACGTTTCCTCAGTCTCCAATGGACCAAAATAGTCTGTGTTTCCATCAGACCGATGTTTCCTCAGCCTCTCAAAACGAGTGAGTTTTAAATTTTTTTTCTCCTTTCTAATTAATTAATTCGGTTAAGCTTATTGTTATTTTTAATCAATTTTGTTGGGTGATGAATTTTGGTTTAGGTTTAAATTTGAGCTATTTAGGTGATTAAAGCGATTTTTTTTCCTTTGTTTGAATAGAAGGGATTTAGCAGTTTAGGATTATGATTATTTTGGTATGATTATTTTTAATCAAAATTGCCATTATTACAATTGTTTGCAGTTTAGGATTAGAGTTGTCTTGTACATGTAATTTCAGAATCTTACATGTAATTTTGCAGTTTATTTTGTTGTCTTGTAAATGTAATTTCAATATCTGCTACTGTAAACCTGTGTTGATTCTGTTACTGTTGCTGTGTTGATTCTATTGTTGTTGCTGTGTTGATTTTGTTGCTTTGTTGGTTGATTACTACAAACAGACGAACTGTTGATTTTGTTGCTGTGTTGGTTGATTTATAAGGTCATGCCAAGTAGTTTGATTAAAATCATGCTTATAAGCCTGTGTTGATTGACTTGATTCTGCTAACTAGTTTTGTTTTGATGGGTTTTTTTATTCGGTTTTGTTTTGTCATTATGTGAAATGTATTCATTATTCTGTTTTGGATGATCTTGATTGGCATTCTGTATTCATCAAAATCATGTCATTCATGTATTCATTGTTCTGTTACTTCTGTAATTATGTTTCCTCTATTGATAGATTTTCTAAGCTTGTTTTCACTTGTTTTCTAAGCTTGTTTTGACATGTGCATCCTTTTTAATGTCATGCAAAATGTAGAATACAAGAGAGACAACTTTGCTCTAAGAAAGTTGCCTCTAGTCAACTAAGTCAAGGCCAAGAGGTATTTGCAGAATACTTAATTCTCTTTACCTTTTCAAATGTTTGTTTCATTTTAATTTTTAAACATGATTTTAATCTTTATGTTTATTAAGTGCTGAAAAGAATTGTGCAAGTGATAATGAACATATTTGCATTTGGTAATTACAGATGGAAAACCTTCAAAATCAAAATGTTTCATCCACTAGCACTACCCCAACATTAACCAATGCCCCAGTTTCAAACACTAACCCAACATCAACTACTGCAGGATCCACAACGGATAATAAAGGTAAACAACTTCAAGTCCTTGCATCAAGGAAAGAAATGTTGATGATAAAAAAAAGTCACAAATTTGAGATCATTTTACAAAACTTGATGGTGATCCTATAACCCCTAGAGCTGAATGTAATTATTGTGGAAAGGATTATGCATGTCATGCTATTATTAATGGGACAAGTAATATGTGGAGTCCTTTAAAAGTATGCAAAAAGTTTCCTTTTGTGGTTGATAAAAAGCAAAAAATTTTGGTATTAGAACCTAATAAAATAGGGGGTGAATTAAGAGATCAAAGTGTGGGAACTCTTAAGGCAATAGGTTATGATTATGATGAATGCAGAAAGCCACTAGTGAAAATGGTTATAATTGATGAGTTGCCTTTTAATTTTGTGGAGGGTAAGGGATTTAGATTATTTTCTAGGACCTTGCAGCCTAGATTTGACATTCCTTCTCGTTTCACTATTATGAGAGATTGTTTGAAACTTTATGTTGAAGATAAAGAAAGATTAAAGAGAGCTCTTAAGGGTCAATGATTATGCTTAACAACAGATACAGGGACATCAATCTAAAACATTAATTATATGTCCTTAACGGCTTATTGGATTGATAATAAGTGGAATTTGCATAAAAAATTCTGAATTTTTGTTAAGTTTTCAATCATATAGGTGAGACAATTGGACAAGTTATTGAGAATTGTTTGTTAGATTGGGGGATTGATAAATTTTTAACTGTTACATTAGACAATGCAAGCTCTAATTGTGTTACTATTTCATATTTAAAGAATGTGATGAAAGATTGGCCAACTAATATATTGTCAAATGAACATTTGCATGTTAGATGTTGTGTACACATTGTAAACCTCATTGTGTGTGATGGTTTGAAAGAGATTAATGTTTTGATTGTTAAGATTTGAAATACAATTAGGTTTGTGAGATCTTCACCCTCTAGGCTACTTGTATTTAAGAAGTGTGCAGAAAAGTTGCATGTAAAGTGTAAGAAATCATTGTGGTTAGATGTTGCAACTCGATGGAATTCAACTTATCTTATGTTAGAAGTTGCTGAAAAGTTTGAAAAGGTGTTTGTGAGGTTAGGTCAAAGTGAACTTAGGTATATGAGTTACTTTTTGAAGGTTGATTCAAAGGGGAATAAAAAAAACATAGGGCCACCTAGTTTGGAGGATTGGGAAAATGCTAGAACTTTGCTGAAGGTTTTTAAAGATCTTTTACATGGTTACATTGAAATTTTCTAGCTCATTGCATATTACATCAAATTCTTTCTTCAATGAATTGATTTACATGAATACAAACTTATTGCAATTGTGTAAAAGTAGAGATAATCTCTTGAGTGGAATGGCAATGAACATGATGAGTAAGTTTGAGAAGTATTGGGGTTGTGAAGCAAATCAGAATTTTTTATTGTATGTGGCTAATGTTTTGGATCCACGTCTTAAGTTGAAATATATGAAATTTTGTTTTGATGAGTTGTATGATTATGACAAAGCACAATTACTAACAAAAGAAGTGAAAGATCATTTTGTGAGCTTGTATGAGTTTTATTTGAAAGCCAATGAAGTGGTGGATGATAATAGGCATAAACAAGATGTTAATGATGCTATTGATGACATAGAGGTAGATGTTAACACTTTAGCTCGGTTTAAAAAGCACTTACAGGAGGAAGAGAGTGTGGAAAATAGAAATGAGGTTGAGAGGTATTTGGTTGATGGTTGTGAGGATCCTAATGATGATAAATTAGATATTTTGGGTTGGTGGAAGATTAATGCTTCAAAATATAAGATACTTTCGAAAGTTGTACAACATATTCTGGCTATTCCTATATCCACACTGGCTTCCGAATCAGCCTTTAGCACAGGCGATCGTATACTCGACCAATTTCGAAGTTCTCTATCTCTAGCAACAGTTCAAACACTTATTTGTTGTTAAAATTGATTGCATCATGGTTCAATTCCAATTGATAATACAACCTGGATGAATGATTTTGAAACCTACGAAAACCTTAAATCATGTAATGTTTCTTAAAAACTTACACCTTTTATTTTATGATTTATTAATTAACACATTTTTATTCTAACAAGTTTAATATTTTATTTTGTAGAATTTGATGGAAAGTTGCATTTAGCAACGGATGATAATTAGTTCACATATTGTGATGCATTTATTGAAAATGTATGGTATAAATATTATTTTTTATTTTTATATCTTTTGTTTTAATTTATCATGTTATAATTCTAGATTATGAATTTCAAGAATCAAAGTGCAATGCTCTTGAAGTGCTTTTTTATTGAGACGATGTGCACATGAAGATTTATTTTTTGTGGCTTGGAGTGTTTTATGATAATATTATTTGTTGTTTTTTCGTTAAGCCCTTTAAAGGCAATGATTTGTAATTTGAATTTTAACTTATTGGTGTGTGATTGTGAGTGTGTGTTAAAATATTAGAAAGTTAAAAAATATATTGAACACAAGATTGACATTAATAATTTCATATCAATGAATATTCGGTGGCCAAAAAATTTAATAAACATAAGATTGACAATAACAATTTAATACAATTGAATATTTAAGGGTAAAAAAATTAAATATATTTGGAATCTTCAAAGAAAATGAGACAATATCAACATTAATTGTAAGCCCAACAGAAATCCATTAGAAGCCCATTACAAAGCCCATTAAAAAGCAAAAAAGCTCAAAAAATGCATATGGGTTTGTGACCGAAACCGGACCAAAACCAGCCGGTTTAGAACTATTCCAGTTTGATTTAAATTTTTTTTTAATTTAATTATTTTTTTAAATAAAAATCAAATCTAACTAAAATGATACACTAGTATACTTGCTTCCTTACTTTCCGCTGCTTTTAGGGGAATATATGACTTGGGTGGACCTATGAAGTATGAACACATTCTGGTTAGCAGGAATTAAAAAAGGAAAAAGAAAAGGATCTCCAACTTCGAGGAAAGTTAAATGGTATTATATTAACAAATCGTGATTAGTGACACAGTTTTTCGCTCTTATTGTTGTTTTTTCTTGCAGTACTTTATATAGTCTATAAGGTCCATTGTTAAAATCACGAACAATTGCTTACAATTCAGTTACATTACTCTAAATTGATGAAATTTGAGGAACATAGGAAAATTTTGTCACAAATAATGATAGAGGCTAAAGATATTTGGGGATTTTCCATAATATGAACAAAGAAAAGAATTTCATCCACAATCGAACTTTCATTGTTGAAATAAAGGAGT
>Ga0325403_1001768_pt1 | contig 18427 bp, 7 predicted proteins | sample PopdelMetagenome_19_FD_205665 | JGI IMG/M metagenome (GOLD analysis project Ga0325403, IMG submission 205665) | Populus deltoides microbial communities from Bellville, Georgia, United States - Xylem-PdKOR-R4 | ecosystem: Host-associated > Plants > Phyllosphere > Stem > Wood/Secondary xylem...
CTAAAACTTTTAAAAACTCCTGAAACTAGTTCGAGAAACTTTTTTAGGTTCGAAGAAAAGGCACTTATATGGTTTGAAGAGTTTAGGACTCCTCTAATGTTAAAAATTATGACCATAAAAAAGAAAAGACTATCGAGAGATGTAATGATAGTGGATGTCAAACTAGTTGTATTTTATATATATAGGCATCGAGAGGAGATAATGATCTTTAAAAGGAGATTTTAGATTTTCTTTAAATTTAAGGATTGAACATTCAATATTTTCAAATTGAAACTATTAGACTAAATGACTATGATAGGGAGTGAAATTTGAATCCGAGAAATAATGTTTTATTTTGATAGTCATGTTACTTTAGATAATGTTTAAGTTATGTATTTGTAAATTTTGATTTGCTTAAAATTAACAGTGATACTAACTGCAATTCTGTTTTTTTTTTTTTTAGCTTTAACCATTAAGGCATTTTTTAACTATCATATGTTAATGGAAATTAGTCCCCTAATTATCAATTAATTCACATGAGCAATTAAATGGATATAGTACTAAGTTATATACACACATGCATGCAACTATGTATGTATATATTTTATTGTTAGTTTCGACTGACAGCTACCATAATAGACAACATTTTGGTAGTATTTGGTATGCTGGACAATATTGATTAGACTAGATTGAATAGGACTGGATAAATAATTGTCTTGTCCTGTATTTGGTGTGCTTTGAATCAAACTGTACAATTTATCTTATTTTATGTTTAGTAAATACTAGAAAAGCATCGATTGACCTGAGATTTAGACTAGTCTTGGTTTAAGAAAAAATAGAGGAAGGATTAATCTGACCCAAGCCGATCAAAAACCCAGTTCAACCTGCGACTCGGTTAACCTGAGATAAAACATAGGTAAAAAATCCATTATATATATATTGGTCAAAATGAGGTTACTTTGATTTTTGTTTTTTAATTTGGGTTAATCTAGGCTGATTATCATGATCTATGACTTTGGCTTTGGTTGAGGTTGACCTTTTAGCTGAGTTTTAAAATTATAATAATAATCATTTTTATTCTTATATTGAATCGGTTTAATGGTCAACCCGAGTTTTGCCCTAGATCGACCCCCAAGTAAGGCTTTAGAATTATGATAATAATTATTTTTATCATTATATTGACCCCAATCAATGGTCAACCAGGCACGTGACCAAGGTCTGGCCCTGGGTAGACTCCAAAGTCGGGTTTTAAAACTATAATAATAACCATTTTTATCCTTATGTTGACTCGGATTAATGATCAACCTTACTCATAACCTAGGTTTGGCCCCGGGTTGATTCCTGAATTGAGTTTTAAAATTATGATAATAACCATTTTTATTTTTACGTTAACCTGGGTCAATGATCAACTTAACTCGTAACCCGAGACTGGCCTCAGGTCGACCCTTGAATAAAATTTTAAAACTATAATAATAACTATTTTTCTCTTTACATTGACTCGAGTTAATGGTCAACTCGACTCCTGAGTCGAGTTTTAAACTATGATAATAACTATTTTTATCGCTACATTAACTTGGGTCAATGATTAACTCGACTCGTGACCCAAGTTTGACCTCGGGTCGACCCCCGGGTCGAGTTTTAAAACTATGATAATGATTTTTTTTTATCCTTACATTGACCCAGTTCAATGATAAACTTAACCCGGGCCTGGTGTCAAGTCGATCTTAAATCAGATTTTAAAACTATGATAATAACCGTTTTTATCCTTATGTTGACCTGGGTCAATGGTCAACCCGACCTATGACTCGAGCCTTGCCCGAGACAAGCCCATAGTCAGGTTTTAAAATTATAATAATAATTATTTTTATTTTTAAGTTGACCCGAATCAACTAAATTAACCTGGCCTTATGTAGAGAATTTGACAAACTTGCCCTCTCTTTTATAGTGGGAAAAAATTTCTATATTATATCAACCTTGAACATGACAAAAATTGGTGGACCAAACAACTTCTGAAAAAAATTATCATATATAATCTATCATTATCCAGCATAAAAAATACTACCATCATGTGCATCTTTCTTCCTCACCTTCCTTTCCCTTTCCCTAGCCCACAATGTTTTGCCGAGGCACCGCCTTCACATTTGGTCTCGACTCTCGAGTGCTTTCTTTGAATCAAACGCACAACGACATTTTCGACCCGAATTCGATCAAACGTTAGGTGATTTAGCACTGTCTAAGTGTAATAGAATATAATCATTATTGGCCACCATTCAGCAAGAACGAAAGCAAGGCTGAGAAGCCAATTTTTTTTCCCTTGCAACTATGCGACCTGATACTGTACATCTCAAGACAAGAAAACGTAAAATCGTGATTGATTCTTTCACATTATTTGAAAACCTTTCATGCTTTCATTCAGTTGTAATGCACTAAAAAAAATAATATGGATAAAAAGGCTCCTCATGCTTTCTGATGCTACCACAGACCTGACACTTCACCCTTGACAACATGACAGAGGACGCGTTAGTTAGGTAGGTTCCAAGAATTTGTCGTCACGGCAACTCATGATAAAATGACCCATAATGAATATATAACGAGGAGACATGTGAAACGAACACAGAAACTGGCCTCAATCACGAAACCAGGCTGACAGCAATAAATTACAAGCAGTTAAACGACGAAAAGGCAGACAAGACGGCATCAGCTGAAAGTGAGCATTTCACTACAGTTTCAAGTTTCAACAGGGTAAATACATGCAGTAGAATGGATAACTGACCAAAACGAGAAGCGAGATGTTTGTTACCGGCGGAGGTCGATTATCATAAGCATTAGAGTGCGAAAGGCCTTGGAGCAACCAAGAATTGATAGATGGCATTCGCCGTACAATAGGTTCATTGCAACCTGAGGGAGAGCTGTGCCAAAAACACAATGGAAGGAAACAAGCAACATGGACGACAAGACGAGGTACGGATATCGGATACAATTTCAGAACGATAAAATTTTGCAATTCGAATCAATTTTTGCTCATTAAAAGCATGAAATGACTCATTTGAATTCATGCAATAAACTCCGTGTTTACCTCGATAAAATAATTATTAAACTCTTAAAGTTGCATATCAATTATGATATAGAATAAATCAGCTTAATAATGATAAGCAAGTTTATTAATTGTTTAGTATCACGCCTTAATCAACCATGAATAACAAATATATCTTTCATTTTTAGAATATCAATGCTATGTCTTTTCACAAAAGAAAACAATCTCATCAACTAAAGATTCTAGTCCTTCATCCCTATCCCTAGTTATTTGAAGTTGTTTCGAAACTTTAATCAAATTCATCACATTTATAATATCTTAATCTTTTCTTTATAATGTTTGAGATAATTCATATGTAATTCTTGGTATATTTTTTATCAAATGCAAATTAAAAAAAAATCATAAAATTATATCAAGTCAAAATGCACAAGCTTTGCCCCTTTACTCTAAATTTACACCTTCAACAATGACCTTAAACACATCAATAACGGAGGCAAACAATACAATTAGATTTACCAAAAATCTATGATGTGAGTCCCAACGTGTATCACGGCTCTTCGAAGCGTAGTTTCTTGATGTAAACCTCGACTATTTGAAATGTCACCATTATTAAATGCTTCAACTATCTTGTCATGTTGCTTCTCGCAAAGAAAATCTTTTTCTTGAATGAGACTCCCACAACATTTGTCATACTAGAAATCACATTGAATAACAAAGCAATATAAGCATGGTTTTTTGTCACAACATTAAGTGTTAGTTGCAATTGATAGGCAAAACAATGAATATAATATGCAAATGGATCCTCCTTCATTATCAAAGCTTTCAAGCCATTAAATTCACCTTGTATGTTACTAGCTCCATGATAACCTTCCTTTTCCACATAGATATGATACATTAAGCCCATGTATGGCAAACAATGTCTTAATTGCCTCCTTAAGTGATAGAGCAATTGTCTTAATATCAAGAAAGCATTTAATAACACATCCCTTCACATCTACATAGCATAGAATAACAATCATTTTTTTTAACTAATACATCACTAAACTCATCAGTTAAAATAATGAAGAACTCACGACCAAAATCATTCAAGATGATATTGGTGGTTTCTATTACATCTTTTTGAATGCCATGAGCTATAATTTTTAGATTACCATGAGATTTTTCTAAAACAACATCTTTGATTCCTTGATTATGATTGACAGGAAATCATAGAAGCTCAAGAAAGTTTCCTTGATTCTTTGAATCCTTAAATTGAGCACAATCACGAAAAGCTAGTCCTTGACACAAAAGAAAATAAATACAATCAACAATTATATTCAATCGCATTCGATAATCTTTTCGAGCTTGATTTGAAATTCCAGCATAAGCAACTTTAATGTATTGCCTTTGATTAATCAAATCTTGGCATTTCCTCTTATCTTGGTTATTAACACTATTAGAACCTCTAATATGAATCTTAAATCTTTTTTTACCCTTTAAATTCTTAAATCTCATGCCCACAAAATAATCTCTACTCGTTTGATTTCTCATATTTAGCCTCTAAAGATAACAAAATATCAAATCATCATCCTTACTATACTCTAACCAATAATCATAATCCTTCAACCAGATTGGGACAAATAGTCAAATATATATTCTTAATTTTTCTTTAAGGAAAATTTATAGTCTTAAGGTTGACAGAGATTTTTTGCAAGTAGGCTCTTCAAGCTTTGTCTTTATCATGAGGATGATATTCAAAAATTTTCTTAACCTCAAATATGAAGAAAGATCATCTAAATTAAGTTTCATATAACTTGTTTTTGATGAAGTGGCTCCCCTAACTCTTTTTTTAATGACAAACCTATTCATGACTAAACAAATAATCTAATTAGGACATAATTAAAAAAAAATACACATCAATACAAAAAATAATTTAAACTATTAGATAATATTCCTTTCCTAAAATATTTTTGATAAATCTCTACGGAAAAAAAAAACAGATTAACATAATATTCTTTTTTTTTTCTTTGTTGTTCAATGTCCATTCAATAAGGGAAGAGAATTTGAAAAGTAATGGAAAAATGTAAAGAGTAAATTCTAATTTTTAATTTTAAATAAAATAAATAAGAGATTATTAGAATATAAATTGAATTGACTCTTAATATTTTTATCCAATTTAAAATTCTACATCATTACCCAACATGATACCAAATGAGAGGAAGAAAGGATGATCATATTAGTGAATTATACACCATTATTCAATTTTGAATTCTACATCAAATAAATAAGGTAACTAGGGAAGAGAAATAAGAGATGAATTTGACATTAATTTAAGAAAGAAAATAAATAAACAGATTCACATAATCTTCATTTTCTTTGTTGCTCAATATCCATTCAATAAACCATCCATTGAGGAACAAAAGCACATCCAGCAAGTGCTCTTCTACAATGAAGCGATCGAATTGGTTGCATATCCTGTTATCCAAATAAACAGGGAAATGAAAGTGAAATGCATTAAATTTTTTTTACAACAAGCAAAACTATATGTAGCACAAAATAGACTACATTATTCTGGTTTCAATACTTGCAGTCCCACTGTCATTTGTTATGTGATAAAGGGAAAGCCTCTGCTTGCATAACTCACATGAAATACAGGCAGGTTAAAAAAGAAACTCATACAGTTTCCTTCCTCTTTTCTCTCCCATGTCCAAAGACAGATTTGACGGAAAAGGTCAGGTGCAAAGTAAGGTACTGATGTAAAGCAGGGTCAGATGCTAAAGGGAAACATTCAATTCCCGTCTGAAGGTCATCTTTATAATGCTTAAAAAAATCATAACAGTTGTATATGCATCCCAGAAGAGAGTGTTTCTGTTGGTTGAGAGGGGGAGTGGGGTGAATTGATTACCAACTCCAGAACCAAAGCAAAACCGTACAGGATATATAGAGATCAAAGAATGAAAATGTTGATCTATCAAATACAAGCATCCACAATATGAATCATATGGTACCTCAGGTTTACTGGCAGGAAATATATTAAGCCTGCGTATCCTTAGAGGATACTTTAACTCTGCATCGTGCTTGTGCTTCTGTTTACCATAAAGTACCCCGGAAACTTCTGAAAGCGGCTCGGGTTGCTCTGGAGTGTTAATGGGACCAAACTAACAAGTCTTCCCAGCAACCAGCTGAGCTTCAAAGTTCAAACAAGAGAAGAGGTCTGGGTACTGGAAAGTGTAATGTGGCAGGAGTTATAACCATGAAAGAAAATAACCACAAAATATAATCACAAATTTTCACAATACATTAAGAAGAAAATCATCATAAATGGAATAGTCTTTCAATGTTATCAAGCTTTCAATGAAGGCCATCAGTTAGGAATTACTCCAATTCATTAACATGAACCTGACAGTCATCCATTTTGAATAAAATTTTCTGTCTGCAATGAAATTTGTTATGAATAAAAATTCTCATAAATAAGCAAATTTCATAGCAATAGGTTAAAAACCAAACTGCATTGATCTTAACTGAAATTCTCTCAGGAGTTATTAAGCACCCTTTTTTCATATATTCTCAATGGCATAGAAAATGAGTAGAATTTAACCTCAACCACCCTCCCCTGGTTCCAGTAAAAAAGAACAAGATGTATGAAAAGGGTTCATTATTTTCTAGCTGAAGGCAAACACTGATATGATTTTATTAGACTAGAAAGATCTATTTGTAATTTTTTCTTCCAGGGAAGCCATATTTTCCTTCCTATCTCATCATTTATACAGTTAAATATTCACCACCATCATGATCTGAAGAACAGTTATCTGAGGACAATAATAGTATTAACACAATAAATAGAAAATATAGTTCCTGATATCAAAAATGACAAATGCAAGAAAAGTTTGAGACACGAAATAAACCAAAAGAATACTGATAGCTTACCACTGTCAACTTTCCATCCATTGCCAGATAGTACTTGAATCCGACCCCATAAATCTTCCAAGAAATCCTGAAGAAAACATAAACAATCTGTGTTGAGATAGGAAAGAAACAAGCACAATTCAAAGAATTAGAAAGAATATTGCATTAAATACATAGAAGAACATAAAGATCGATTCCGGCTTTCAATAAAAAAAATATCTTTAGAAAGGAGCCAATTTTTTCGATAAATGCATTTGTTATTTCTAAATGGTTAAGATGCACCTGTTTTTACTTTTGCAAATATGTGATAACAACATAAGAGAATAATAATAACAGAGAAACAATACGTTCTCGACAAAATCACTCCCAGATTCATCATCATCTTCAAAAAAAGACAAACCGGTGTCAGAATTATGCCTTTTGATGCTCAAATATGCTTCTATACCAACCATGACACTCTCAATCTCTTCAGGAACTTGCTGCATGTAGATGTGGTGTTAGCAATTGGGAGAGAGAGGGAAGTATCACATGTGATATTGAGTGCCCTTAACCAAAGACTGGATGAGTATATACAAAATAGGGTAGGGAAATAAGTAAAATTACAACAGAGCACAGAGACATTCTGCAAACTAGTGCTGATATGCAGTGACACCAGGAAAAAAAAAAAGTTCCCTCTTCATAATATTTTGTGATAGTATCAGGCAACTGAAACTCTTATTCGAAGAAAGAACTGCACATGATGGACATTAATGGAACAATTAGTAAATGCATGCCAACGAACTTGCACAAACCCTAAAGAACATATAAGCATTTAGATATGATCAGGTTACCAGGAGCACCACAAAATGAACTGGTATAATAACAGCCTATTCAGGCCAGGTATGCTCACCTGAAAATTATCTTGAGTTGTCTCCACCATTTAATTTCTTCACGAAGTCCTCATTCTCAGAGTTCAGTAAGCCAAATTTAGAATTGAAATCAATATCCTCACAGAATTTCCAAACAGATGAATGATTTAACATTTAGAATTGAATTCAATTTCAAAGTTTCGAAACAACAATACTTTTATGCACTGTCGTTAATTATGGATATTATATAGTGCTTCCCCTAAAAGACTAGGATCTCGTGCATCAATTTATCCAAGAGAACATGTGGGTTAATTATGTTAATGCGATTCTTGGGAGTTGAGATTCATTGTGTCGGTGCTTGTTTGAATAAAAATATACTGATGCCAAATTATTTCTTATATTGCTAATATGATATTTCGATAAAAATTTATAAGTTTACTTAATAAAAACCTTAATATTAAAAAGTAAAAATTATATGTAATTAATCATTTTCATTCCATGCTTATAACAAAGTATAAATAAGAAATATAAATCACAATTAAGTTGATTAACCATTCAAAAAGCTTGCAAGTTCAATCAAGAAATTAGTATAAAAATCACTCAACTATACAAAGATAAACAAATTAAACACATAATATACGGCAACTTTAGAGAAAATTTCATAAAATAAAAAATAAGTTTAATAATTGATTTATATAATAAAAAGCTAACTCTAATTTGACTTAACATACTAAAACTTGATAAATAGATCTGAATCCATTAAAAGCCCAAAATTATTAAAATAATAAAACAAAACATAACTCAAATAAATCCCTAAATAATGATACAGGCCTTAAAATAAACTAAAAAAATATATAAATATATAATAACCCAACTAATTAAAACAAGATCAAATTCGAATTAAAATTAAAACTCAATTTCAAATAAATGGTTCTAACTTGTCTTGAAGAGTTAGAAAGCCTACCACATATCACTGGAAAGGAAAGATATGTATATTTATTTTTTAATATAACTAGAATCGTTTCAAAATTTATTTTGTAGCTTTAATTATAAACAAAACAGCATTAAAAAAATTAAAACTAGCATATTAAAATTTTTTTATTCTAATCTTTTATAATATTCGGATGCTCCCCTACAAGTTTTTTTTTAAATATAAATCAAAATAATGAAGGTTTGTTTTTTATCTTTGATATCTTCTTTTAATTAAGTTCACTTATGTATATTGAAGAAATTCATTAATTACTTCTTTGAATCTTTGTCCTTTGTTTTAGATCTTGTGATTGGACGTAATGAAACCTCAGATGAATGTGTCGGTGTTGAAGCTAGAATTGCATGATATACCTATCCACCTGTTTGACAAATCTTTTCTCCTATATATATATATATATATATATATATATAACTGCATTAGATACTCATTGTCAGAGATCAGACAACGAACACTTCAACTTGTGCTAACTCTTCTTCCGAGCTTTGGAAACAGAAATCAAAGTTCCTATATCATTCAGAGTATGGTCTGCTATATTTGTCGTCTGTGTGACCAAAATGTATTCATGTGTTATATAAATTGATGTTCTTGATTGAGTCTTTCTTCGCTTGAAAATGATCATTTACAACTATCTTTTTTTTTCTCCCTCTTTTACTTCGATCTGTTTATATGATGTCATTATTTACCCCGCAGCGGAGTGCGGGTAACTGACAAGCATCAACTAAAACCAAAACTAAGTATATATTCTCTCCAGACAATCTTAAGAATCTAAAGGTGTTCGAAATCATTTAATTAAATGTTAATTTCAATATTATAACTCAAAAAAAATAAGAAAGAAAGACAAACGCCCTTAGTCATCTAATCTATCCTTAAGATTTCTGCAACCGACTGTTAAAACTGAATAAATTTGTCGGTAAAGGTTTTATTGAAACCAAATGAAGCGCAGGGTAAACTCTACAGTTCGTCGGCAGGAGTTTCAATTATATATTCTGTGTCTATAGCTCTACGTAAAAGAAGTAATTCTTTAACGTGGTGGAGCCAGCAACATGGCATTTAACGAGGGCGTGAGAGCTACCTCCGTACTAAGCCTTTTAATGCAGTTCTGGATGATGATGATGATGATGAATAAAGAGCCCTAAAACAACAGTAGCAGAAGAGAAGAGAAAGGATGACGATGAGTTCTGCGATCGAGTGCAGCATTTTGTGGTTCATATAACTTTCTCATGGCGGGCCCCAAAGAAGAACAGGGGGCATGTTATGGGCACATGCTTACCGGGCCTGTGGTGACCTAGTTGCTTGCAAATGCACATGGAATACGGATACCTATGACCCCACAGTGGCAACTGTGACTGGCCCATCTGTCTACCTCTGCCCGCAATTTTTTTTTTCTTCTTTTTTCCGAAGTTCGGTTGGTTGTACATTGATTTTATTTTTATTTTTTGGCATATTCTTGGATGAAATTCTCGGATAGTAAGATTAAATTTCTTTCCAATGAAGGTCTGTGTGACTGCTGTGTAAATTGCAAGGGCGGCAAGTGATGAGGATAAGCTTCACGGTGGCCGCAAGATAAAAGGTCAGAGAAAAATAGAAGCCCAACCACAATCCAACGTATCCCTCAGTGAACGAGAAGGGCTGTGTTTCTTTTTTATGAAGGATACATGTGTCATTTGCTAATAAAGGAAAGAAAACCATAGCAATGCTAAGAAACTATATCTTGTTCCCACACAAAAAAATCCTGAACGAGTTTATAAATCCACTGAGCAATAAATTCAGCCAGCCGACAGGCCCGGCAGGCAATTGCCTATAAATGCCATTGCTTTCCACCATAGCTCGACACCAACATCCCATCCCATCCCAACTCACTTGTTATACTGTTCATTCCTCCCCACCAAGAAAATGGGCAAATCAAGCATTGCCATTTTTTTATGCTCTCTGCTGGTGCTTGTTCTGCTAGGACAAAACCAGGTAAGGATCCACAACGCTGTCTCTTTTGTCTTTCAAGAAATTCTTGCTTCAATTTGCGTTCATGCTAATGATCATATTGAACTGGATTGTCCAGGCTCTTAAAACACCAATCTCAGCTTCACAGCCACAACGACAGGGCAACCATGCAATGGTGAGACTACATGTATCACTTACAAAGTGCCCTTCTTCAATCCATGAAGCGCATGATATTGTATTATTTCAAAGCTAACACCTTTTTGGGTATTGCAGTATGGGGCCACTCAAGGCAGTCTTCGTCCTCAGGGTGAGTTGCCTTTTCTCTTTGTTGCTTTCCAATTTTCTTGAGTTTAACCCAAGCGAGCTAGGTAGCTGGCAAAACTGCCGCTGATTCACGAATTGTTGTGGACAGAATGTGCACCAAGGTGCACCACCAGGTGCTCAGCCACAGCATACAAGAAGCCATGCTTGTTCTTCTGCCAAAAGTGCTGTGCAAAGTGCTTGTGTGTGCCTCCCGGCACGTATGGGAACAAACAGTCTTGCCCTTGCTACAACAACTGGAAGACCAAGAGAGGAGGGCCCAAATGCCCTTGAAAATTCATGTTTCTACTGGACCGTCCCCTTCCAGCAGCTACTTAGTTTATTAGTAATCGCTATATATGTAACCAGTCAGCAAGTCATTTCCCTTTGTACCATATACCCTATATATTATTAACATGCACCTCTTATTATATGTCATTAGAATTAAAAATGAAGCCTGGTTGGAAATTCTATGAGGCTGACATCGTTATATTTTTGTCCTTTTTTTTTAATCTATAGTAATTTATTGGGTTTTTTTTTAATTTTTAAGATAACGATATTAATTAATTTCGTAAATAAATCATTCAGCTCTTAAATAATTAGGGAGTTCTTGGATATCAATTACGTCTTTGTATAATATCAAGATTTTCATAATTTTCCTTAATAAAAAAAAATTAATTTCGTCTAAATTCACAAAATTATATTTTCCACTTTCAAATCACCTCCCAGTTACATGAAGATATAATTAGAGAAAATTCAAAATTGGTTATAATATTTTAAGAAATAAAAAAAATACTATAAAATTATATTCTTCTATACTATAAAAAAATAAAAATAAAAAAAAGCTTTAGAGTTTTGTATCGTATGCGTATGTGTTTACATAACTTAAAGAAGATGATCAAAGAGGACATAATAACTTAGAATAAGATAAAAACGACGAAGACAAAAGTTTTTACCTTTGAGTTTAATATTGTTTATATAATCTTAAAGCTATTTTTATTTGGGGTTTTATGGACTGATATTATTTACAACATTAACATAACTAGAAAACATGTTGCAAAGGTATGCATTTACTAGGCTTTGTAAACAACTGGCATCTAATCTGGAGGGAGTGTAGTTTAACCAGTTAGGTTTTAAATTTACTTTTTAGAGATTACTAGTTCGAGTCTTATAAATTTTAGGGTCACTAGAAGCTTACATGGTCGTTAATTTTAGAGCCCGTAAAATTAGTCGAGGTATACGCAAACTAGTATGAAAATCTAAGTTAATAATAATAAAAATCTTATGTCTAATCTAGGGAGAGGTATGCAGGGAACCAAATTTCATTTTTCTTGAAAATCTCTCTCTCTCTCTCTCTCTCTCTCTCTCTCGTTCGTGCTGAGTTGCCATTTTCTACAATAATTATTACGTCCAAATAGAAAATACAGCATAAAGCTTCTTTGACCAGTTGTTCCCCCTTTTAACCTTACATCTTTGTCAATTTTAAACTAAAAAAATTGGGAAATCAATGTACGGAAATCACTAATATTAGAATGTCGTTAACAAAATCACTAATAGTGTAAAAATGTTGCTAATCACCCTTAATTAATACCATAATTTCTGATAGGTTCACACCAGAAGCAAGTCTTTGCAAGTTGATTGACTGTGAACATGAGCTTTGCAGGAGAGAGGGTTGCTAGTATTTGTTTTTAACAGAGGAGGGATGAGGGTGACATTGGTTTAGAAAATTACATATGCTAGGGCACACGGATCATGGCTTGGGGAGGTACATGTGTTCTGTTGCCCGGAATAACACGTTATTAGTAATTGATTTTTTTTTAAGAAGGCTTGGCTGTCTGTCTAATTTAAGTAAGATCAATAGACATTGAGTCCCCGATACGAAATGAATAAAAGAATCCTCTAGGAAACTCTTTTGTGTACTTTGTTAAGTCCTTGAACTCCTAAGTCCTAATTCTAATTAAAGGAGGTAATTAAGTTTACTATCGATCACATTTGGATTAGTTGAGTAATGAAAGCAAATTATAGTTTATATATATATAAACACCCTCAGGGATTTGGATAATTTTCTCTTTTAATATAGTTTGATGGTGGGGGATTCGAATTCGCACAACGTAATGGTGAAATAAGCGGCATCCTGTCTATTAACTTCACATGTTTTATTAGTTTATGGGCTTCCCAAGAAAAAAAAGCTGCTAGTCCTCTGTTATCAAGGTTGCTGATAATGATGAAACCACTCAATTAATTAGAGTTTAAAATTTATTTAATGTGGTTAAGGTTCCATGACAAGGGGCCTTGGTTTGATTTCTTAGCTGGATTCTCAGGGCATTTCTTTAGGGGATCTCAGCTTTCAGGGGCAATTAAAAATAGATCTTCCCAGATATACATAAACAGATGATTAGGGTTCTAAATGAAACTGCCCTTTGAGTTGCAATCCCCAGCAACGTCAACTTTAGTCCGAAGTATGTGTGGTAGCGAAATCTATTAGACTATATATATATATATAAAGTAAAAATGTAAAAGAGAGAGAATGAGAGGGAAGGTAGAAAAGACAATAGATTCCTGCTTTCAGGAAAGCCCCAAGTAAATAATGCATTTTTCCTCAGGATTCCTATGAAAGGTACAAACCCCTCGTGCCTAAAAAACTTCCACCCCTCCCCCTCCAAGGTTAAATTTTAACCTCCTTAACCCCCCTACCAAAAGCATCCTGGGACTTAAATAGCAACTGACCTAAAAAGTCCTAGCTGTAAGTTCTCAATCAGCTTTCAACTTTGATCACCTGATGTGACACCATGTGCATGCGTTAGTGAAGGAGGAGTCCGACTTTCCAATTTGCAAAGATGATTGGTTGCCACATGAGGCCAATTTCGAGAGCATGGGGTTCACTCAGCATCTCCTGCAAAAAAATCAGACATCAATTAAAATTATCACAACTGACAGCCAAACTAGGGTCTGGAATGCATCGCAAAGGGCCACCAAGGGAGATGGAGAAGGAAATGGAGCAAATTATTATCTATCTAGAGGAATCTGAGATTCCTACAAGTTCAGTAACGCATTGCAATTTTTTACTATGCCCCAGTCCTTGCCTCCAAAAGTTTTCAGCATTCTTTTTACTTGTAATCATTTCAAAATGGAACAGGTACTGTTGCCTCTACCTATTATTAGTCACTCTTTAGAGAATGTCTTGGCTAACAGTCAGAATCAAGTAAAAGATTTGTGAACATTGCTCTACAAGCTCTGCTACTTGAAGAACTAAATGGCAATATGCAAGAAAAAAATGATAAAGGAAAGCACAAATAACAATGGCAACCTTACAGTCAAGCTGATCGAGAGAAAGACAAACAAGGTTATACAGACCCAGAAATGTTGGGTATTTCTTTTTTTTTTTTTGTACTTTTTACTAAGAAATCAACAAAACATCAAGATTACCTCTATTAGAATGTTCTTTTAGCTGAGCAAGGGCTACTGCAATCTTAGCACCAACAAGTGCATTATTCTTCACAAGTGCAATGTCTGAGCTTGAGTTAAGATCAACTTCACATCATCACAACAACAGTGAAATTATGAAAATGAGCAGAGCAAGATTATTTATATGTCAAGTTCGTGGCCACAAAATAAAACTTCCCAAATTTGAATATCAGGTGTTAAGAACAAGAGAAAGGATACTAGATGCCAGTGAGGCTCCTCCAGTGAGTTCGTTCACTTTTGCAAGCAAGAATGGAGTTTCAGCATTGCCAGTTATATTCTTGTCCCTAAGGATCCAATTCCATAAATGTAAAACTTAAAGCAAAATAGATAATAAATAGCAAAAAAAGTTGAAAACAAAATGGAGCCAAGAAGTTTCCAACCTAGCTTCTCTAAGGGCAATTTGTATAGAAGACTCGATTAAGCCTCCAGAAGCTGAGTGTTCCTTGGGGATTGGAACTGCAATTAGAATTCCAGATCCAAGCTTAAGTTTCAAGTTCGCATCTGCATTTAACAAAGAAAGGAAGCACAGTTACTCATGATTCTTCTCATTCTTACATGGGTTGAGGGTGGAATAAAGGTAAATTGACCAAACTTTTTCACTTGCCTATTAGCCGAGCACAGTCATCTGGGGTGTCAACACGACAATGTACCTGTATTATTTGTCATAAATCAACAAGAAAAATTCATTAGATCATATGCGATTGCATGTTAAAAAGAAAACTTGCAGACACAATGTATTAATGCAGTGTAAAAGCAACATTTTTTATGGCCACAGGCTTTTTCACGAATGCAGTATTATTTTCAGATGCATGTCTTTTGTGTTTCTCTTGTATAAAGCCCATCACAAGATTATCAATCTTTTTTGGGTTCATCTTGTGTATACCCCATGTCCTAGGTTCTGATCCTTGAAAATCTTGATAAAATTGGACTTAGGTAGACCAAAGTAGCCTAAAATATGGTAGACTGGACTCTGCTATTGTAACTGGTAGGTGCAGTGAGCACAACCAATATGGTTGATTTGGTCCACCTACACCAGTCTAGTACCTGTGTAAGCACACTTGAACCATTATTTGTATCTCAGATTGAAAGAAACAGTACAAATTCAAGGGACCATAACATGGTGGGGATTTTTTCCTCAGACAGATAATATTAGGGAAAGTCATCAGGTGGTGCAATCCTAGAAAGTGGGCATACATTGCAGCCAAACCTAACAGATTTAATGATACTTGCGTTTTGCAAATTGCAGCTTCAAAAGACGTATCAATTCATGAGAATGGGTGTACCTTGCAGCCACTTCTCTCTGTGAAAAATGCCGGAAACTCATTGCTCTTATAAGCAGCAACACAAACGCCCTGAGTCTCCTGTATTTTTAAAACTGATATGAGCATCTGAAATTGAATTGCTTCCAAAGTTATATGGGGTGAAAAAGGTGATGTGTACCAAATATTCTAGGGTTCTGGGAATATCTAATATAGATTTTACTCCAGCAGAGATTACTGCAACTGGAGTCCTGCCAAGCTCTGTAAGATCAGAAGATATATCCATTGCTGCCAAGAAAACATGAGAAAAATGCATGTCAATTCCAGCAATCAAATAAGGTTTCATGAAAATCACCCCTGTTCTACCAGACCAGAAAGAAGTTCGCCTGTATGGTCAGCAATGGATTAGTAGTGGATGTGTGTTCCAAACATCACATGATCACAATGAACAAGTCATGAGCATTGGGTGCTCCCACTACACGACACTGCTACTAATGCTAGGCCAACCACATCACCAGGATATAGATGGAAGCTGAATTATGGAACTTACTTTGTTCACCATGTCTATGTACTCCCCCAATTCCCCCAGTTACGAAAACATGGATACCAACCTGTATGGGTTAATAAGTAAAACCCACATTAGGAACACATTTGAACCATACAACAATGCTGTTTATTTGCAGCAAAAAGTATAAGAATTTGAAACAGGGAGATCACCATGGAAGCAAAAAACATGGTTGCGGAAACAGTAGTAGCACCATTCCCTCTGTTAGCCACCTAAAAAAAGTAAAAACAAGCACGTAAAGTTAGCTGCAACACTTAACAAGCAATCAAATATTACAGCGCTGGTTTAAGGATTCCATATGTCAAACATGTAAGGAGTAACAGAGCAATGAGCACAGGAATTACCCAGGTTCCAAAATAATATTACTCCTACATGTGCTTAAAATCTCCGTAGGCAGTTGCTCCGAGATACATCTTTTTAGCTGACAAACTTATTACTTAACTAATTCTTAGCAATCAAAATTTACTATATAAAAATCAATGAGAAATTAATTTACACAACTGGTTGACTTCTTTGTCATGAGATCTACCTTGATCAACAAACAAGGTGCAACCAAAAGTTGCTTGCAGCATTATTGACCTAGCACATTGATACCAGATCAAAACACTCCCTCAAGTGCACAATAATAAAAAGAGAGAAACTACTCAAAGCTACATTGCAGTTCTTTTATAAACTCGTATTACAAGAGAAAAAATGCATTCACAAAAGTGAGTCATATTCAAAGCTACTCACAACATGTGCAATGTCTCTCCGAGCAGTCTTTTGTGCTTTAGTTCCAAGAGTAGCAAGTCTCTCTAGCTCTCCCGTACTCAAACCTAAAAACATAATGAGCTTAGAATCAAGAGAAAATCACATTAAAACATGAGTAATTATCTTATGGGCAAAGCAACTTCATATCTTCCACAATTGCAGCAGAAAGGCCAGTGGAGAGAAGAGCAAAAGGCATATCCAACCCCCTTCAATCCCATCCCCAACCAATGCAAGCATAGCAAGGAGTCTAATACTGCTGGAAAGAGTTCATTATATTTCCTTGTAAGTTAAACTAAATGAAGTGAATAAGCATGACGTGCAGTATTTAAAACATAGAGCAAGAAAGCATCAACATAACCTCCAATTATCCTTTTCTTATTAATCCAGAAATTGAGAGTTCTTATTGATTCTGTGACAACAGTCTACTCATTTAAAGTCCAACCCTCTAAACTTGCAAAGCCATTCTCTTATTTTACAGAATTGTTTAATATGCGCAGGCTCTAATTCCTAAAAGGTCTTAAATTTATTTAACATGTATCTTTAACAACTGGTCTGTAAGGATGTCTTCCTCAGTATCTAGCTAACATAATTGGCATGACAAATACACAGAAAAAATGCCACTGGATTAATATAATTCCGAAATTATCTTCAGTCAATTTAATGATTTTACGTATTTGCTGTATTGAATGAACACGTGGCAAGTTTGCCAAAGTATTAAAAAATATCAGGAGAGATCTCTCCATCAACCAATTCATATGCTGCGATCCATTTTACTTTTACCAAGTCAAGATCACTGCAGCACAGTGATGAAGGGAGACTTCTCATTACCATGCACAGAAAATGAAAAGAGAGAATTTAGCATGAAAATACCTATGCAGGGTACACCATCCAAAATGGCAACGGTGGCAGGAACTGCTCCATTCTCCCTCACAATTGCCTCCACCTCCTTCGCTGTTTTCAAGTTTTTAGGATAAGGCATACCTGTCCATAACTTAAAACCATCAGAAGCCATAGCATGCAATAGCAATACCCAGAACGTATTTTACAAAATGTATGCGAAAAATTGAAAGAAAGCTGAGCACTTCTATATCTCATCTCACGCAATACTACTGCACTGTAAAACTATGGACTTTATACAGGAAAACGGGAAATCATATGAAAATAAATTGCACGCCCAGAATTAGAAAAAAGGTTTAAAATTTAACAAAAATAATAAGTTGAGGAATATGAAAAGGGATACCATGAGAAATAATAGTGGATTCTAAAGCAACAACAGGATGCCCAGATGAAAGAGCTTCAGCAACCTCTGGAGATAGCTTCAGCAACCCTTCTTGAATCTAATAATAATACCATTAAGTATATAAAACCAACTGATAAAAATAAAAAAGATGGTGAATATCTTGCCTTGGAGTT
>Ga0325403_1001769_pt1 | contig 18424 bp, 11 predicted proteins | sample PopdelMetagenome_19_FD_205665 | JGI IMG/M metagenome (GOLD analysis project Ga0325403, IMG submission 205665) | Populus deltoides microbial communities from Bellville, Georgia, United States - Xylem-PdKOR-R4 | ecosystem: Host-associated > Plants > Phyllosphere > Stem > Wood/Secondary xylem...
TTCATTCTCTTCCAAAATTATGTGATATTACCTCGCAGATCATATGAAAACATCCATTTCATACCCATTAAAAGCTATATGCCCCGTCCCTTTAGCTATTCAACTTATTGTTCTTCATGTTCTTGTTCTCTTTATGCTTAAGAGATCGATGTACCTCACGGTTCATACTTCTCCACGATATGCTAATTTTGAGTTCGTGTGTGATATGCCCATGCCTTTAATTAATTTTGCCATCAAATGTCAATTTATTCAGATGTTTGATAGGTGCTTGAGCTTGGGCGATCATGTACGTGTATCTCAAAGACACTCAGAAATTGGCTTTCTCGTTTTAAAGAAATACTTTATTCTTTAACTTGAGCTTGGGCGATCATGTATGTTTGATAGGTGCTTGAGCTTGGGCGATCATTAGTAACATTGGTGGGCTCCGTGATATTATTTCCAGAGCAGCAGCTAAGTTCATACCCGAAGAATATTGTTGGGTCGGATCCAAACAGACCGGATAAGAAACCCTCTCCTGTGTACCCTCCTGACCCGAATTTACCATAACCAGCTCCATGTCTTCTTGTTCATGATCAAGATCATCATTGGTGATGGTGGTGGCCATGAAACCCCAAGTGGCCCCACAACAACCCAACCCTTTTAATCCTAGCCGTTCCTTAAGACTCATTCGCAATCTTCTCCTTGAAGAATCTGCAGTACCATTCATATGATCTCTGAGCAATGCAAGAAACGTTTGTGCTTCTCTTTCTGGCTCCTGCAATATATAACACACTGAGTTGACTCGTATTTCAACAAGTTACAGCTACTATATGATATAGCTACGTAAAGAGAGAAAAAGGAAATGAAGAAAAAGGAAATGAACTCGAAAGAGTGTTAATGACATACAGGTGAAGGTAATGGAGAAGGGTTAATTATGCATGCAAGGCGGAGCCATTAATTTTTCTGTCATGTGCTAGAAAGTAAATTCATACAAATTGTTTTTCAAAATTGATCATTGACTAGTATATATAAATTTATCAAATTAACTATCATACTTGTCCATTACAACTATCCATTAATTTTTTTTTAGAAAATAAAAAAAGAACAAGTACTTGTGTTTTATTCTTGGGAGAAACGATTTCATTTAAGGAGTCGATGTCTAATATTACGGTCACTAAAAACCTAATTGGTCAACAAAAATTATAAGATATAGGACTAATTACATAAAAAAAGAAGATGTTATCCCTGCTTAAGTGTCATATATGATGTAAGCTGCATTGCTGATTGTCTTAAATTACTAAGAATTTGTCTTTATTTATTTTTCATGGTTTTCCTATAATATTCCCGAGCGTCAGTAAGTATTCACTTATGAATATTTCTAACTCTGGCGTTAATAAATATTACATAATCCAAACAGTATGGTATTTCTGATTCTGATGTCAATAAATAAATTCATAAAATTTAAATTAAAAAAAAAAACTATATTTTTTAATTTTTTGAGGTTGAATCTAGCTCAACCTGTAGGTTGGCCTAGACCCAACGACCCAGCCTGGTCATGGCCCTAAGCCAGTGACCAGGCTGGGAAGTAGGTACGTGTGAACTGATTTGTGCGTGCATGCACAAAACAGTAAATTATATGTTGGTTGAACAGTAAGTAATGAATTAAATTTGCATATGAATAGTACCCATGTGATTATAAAGAAGAGGGAAATGAAGAACTTACTTGCGAAGAGAGTAAGGGTGATCATTTTTGGTTCGAAAAGTAACCAAACCAGTTTCAGTTCGATTCGATTCTGCTATGTTAGGAAAAAACCAGTTCAAACTGGTTTGGCTCGATTTTTTCCGATTTTGGTTCGGTTCGGTTTAGCTTTTTCAGTTTTAGACTTATAAAATCAAAACCGAATCGAATTGGTAGGTTTTTTTTTCAAAATTCTAATTAGTTTAATCGGTTTTTTTCACGGTTTGGTTTTTTCAGTTATTTTTTTTCTGGTTTTCTTGGTTTTTTAATTTTTTGGTTCATCCCAAATAAGAGACAAAGTCGAAGAAAGTGGTTTGCTTTGAACCCTTATTTCGTCTAGTCTTTCATTTTCTTAGGTCGCCCGTTCTCTCTCTCTCTGTATTTGTGTTGTAAATAAATAGAGAAAAATAAGTTGTTGATAGTTATATCATTAATGAAAAAATTATGCTTGTGATTAGGCTGGTAGATTCCCTTCTACAGGGGATTGTTTTTGTATAAAACGATAGGCATCTTATTGATAATGAGTACGTTGAAAAAAGAGTATGACACACCATATTAATTGTATTTAAGTGCAGTGAGCTCAAATATTTTTTTTTTATTTTTTTTTTTTTTTTGAGAATCGAGAGAAAGGGGTAGTTCATTTGGATTGCCATGTAAGCGTGTGTTTAAGGGGAAAAAAAAAATTTAGGACACTAGTCTGGTTGGGCTGGTCTAGTCATAAAATTAACAGATTTCTATTCGGCCAAGCCTAAACTGACAGATTTCTGTTCCAATAATGGACATAATTCTATAAGTTTAGGCCTGACCTAAAAAGAGAGATTTTTATTTTTTACTTTTATTGTACCGAATGGTGCATATTTTATATGCATAAAAAAATCCTCATGCTTGGGCCAAGCCTAGGTTTCAGGCACTGGAAGTCCGATGCTTGGGCCAATGGCTTGTAGTAGTGCCCAGCTCATAAGCCAAGTCTAAGCGCCAACACTGGGCAGGCACCTCCCCAGCGTTTTGGTAGCCCGAAGCCTCCCCAGGCAACCCAAACACAGGGATTTTTAACCCGTCTTCACCCGGAATGTCCAATCTTGTCCCAAGAAAACACCTCAATATTTTTTCATTTCCCAGGACTATGCATCGCACAATTTTTCTGTGTACATAATTTATATTATGCAGAGCATGTCTGCTAATTGTAACACCACTTGGTGTGTTGAAATATTTTCTACACCTACTCTCTGCATCTACATGCAAGCATGGCGCATACCAGACAGCTCTAAGATCTAACTTGTTGTTGCTGCGCCGTTGTAACTCTACCTTTCCCTATCTTTGATACTCTGTTTCCAGAAAACCTTCTCTGTTTCTTGGAAATAAAAATTCAAGAAATGGCCACCATGCATCTATCCATTGAATCAATTTCCAGAATTACGTGCACATGTTAAGTGGGGTTCAATTTATTTTGAATAAAAAGGACACTAGAGTATGGGAGGCAGACTCACAAGGAAGGTTCAATTCATTTGGATGTTGCTTCAGAATAGAGTCTGCACTAGGGAGTTTCTTCTCCACAGGAATCTGATAGACACCGGTCAAAGTAATTGTTCATCTTTTCTTGCACTGTGATGATGTGTGGAAACTGTGGATGAAGTTCACAAAATGGTTAGACTGCAGCTGGATTATGCCTCAGTAGTGCACTGGTGACCGGGATATTCCAACGAAAAGCAATTATTTTGCTTTCGCATGGCATTTTACGGGGGCATTTGGACATCAAGAAATTTGAAAACAAAAACCGATTGGAATGCAGTGTTTACACTAATCCTTCACCACCTAGCACTATTGTTGCACACTGTGGACAATAATTTCTCATATACAGGGATGGATCTTTACAGAAGTCCGATAGAAATATCTGGTGCTGGACAAATTAACAACTGCTGAATATCTTTTGGTTTAATTGTTTTATATATGAGTTTTCCATTTCTCTCTATGTAAAGACTATGTTTTATTCATAAAATTGCTAAATTAATGGGTCAAAGGTAGAAATCTTTATCATCTAATGGAGCTAGCTTTATGGCTCTCTAATTATAACATGGATCTTCATTCTATCAAACATAGACCAAAATAGTGTAGCAATTTTCGGACAAGCTGATAGAAAAATCACTCTTTCCATTTTAAACCAATCATTTGTTTATAAGATTCACAATTTACCCCTTTACATTTGCACATCAATTATTTCAAGTTAAAATCTTAAATTTTTAAATGAGGTTCATTTAATAATTTTAAAATAACTCTTAATACTTGAAACCTATTTGAATTTAAATTTAAAAATTTATGCATGCTCACCACAATCTTATAACTGATTTTATCAATTTAATAAAAACAATGAGGATAATAAGATTAGAACTCATGACACATTAATTTCTTTGCTATTAAAATTAAATATAATATAAAAAATAATCTCAACTCCAAAAATTAAACTCTTAATAGGGTCTAAGAAATAGTTTTAAGAACATAAGATAACAAAGAATTTATAGTATTCAGAAATATAGAAGAGAACTGCAATATTATTCCCGGCCTGCCTTGTTCAAGGATGTAGTTTCTTGACTGAAACTCTAACGATTTTGACTTGATGTTTCGCGGCAAGGGGAATTACCCTTTAGCCTAGTAGCTGGTTAGTGATCACTTCCATTGCACTCTATACTCTCCAAGTAGAAGGAAATGATGTTTCTATGGCTTGTTGGAAATAGATTTCAAGGACAATTTGTCATGAAGGTGAAACACAATTGTATATTCTATGCGTCTATGTATGAACAGTTAAAGTAGGATTATTCCAAAAGGAAAAGGGAAAAATATAAAGAATTTACTTTCTGCTTGTTTGGTTCAGAAGCAAGAATGTGAATCTCGATTTCAAGCTGCAATATTAATATGGTTTAAAAAATGCAATGCATTTTTTTTAATACCGAACAAAGAAAAAGAATTCCGACATAAGTCTAATCTTAATATATTTATTTTTATAGTGATCAATCAAACAAGTTCTTAATTAAGCTACAAAAAGCAGAGTAATTTTTAAATTACTATTAAGAAAATATGAGGAGCTCATGCGAGCAAGAAGTCACCGAAAAGAAAAGGTGCATTTTTAAGAGATCAATACAAAGTATTATTTAATTATTTGAAAAGAAATAGAAAAGTAAGATGGGCGCTGATAGTATGGAACATTTATATAAAAGTTGATATAATTAAATTATATATATAAAAACTTAAGTTTTTTAGTTAAGATAATGATTAGCTATAGAAAATAGGTTTTGCACCCAACCTTTTTTAATTAAAAATATTTTATAATAATGCTGGAATATTTATATTCATTTTGTATTTCCAGGTCAGAAACTACAAATCACATCCCGTTTTCATTATAATTAAATGTCTTGAAAAATCTGGAACAAATAGTTTATTGGTGGGGACTTTCATGGTTCATAACTCATTTATTGGATGATGTGTTTCATTAGTGGAAAGGATTGATTTCAAGTGAAAGGTATTGCAAGGACTCTTTTATGGAATAATATATACATAAATAGAAGCAATCATCCCTGGTTTTTTGTTTTTTATTTCACAATGCTGCATCTTGGATTCATTTCTTTAAACCTAGTTTTATACAGAAATAGAGAGTGTGTAGCAGATTGGAGTAATAAATACCTGTAATATGCTACCATGCTGGATTTCCATCCATTAGATGACCAACTCTATATAATTCCTCAATATTCATTAAAAAAAGCAACATATTTTTATTATATTCTTATAAAAGAAATAAATAAAACTTTAGCTTTACTATATTCTCGTCATAGTTTCACTTTATAAACTGAACAAGCAAAACACAGATACTAATTCACTTTTTTTTTTTACAAGGAACCATTCTTTGAATGATTGTATATATAGGGGTCTCAGACGGTTTAATTAAGAAAAAGTACAAGCTAGATTGTTTCTTTGTACCTCTCCGAAAACAAGTTTTCTTGTTGAAATTGATTTTCTTGTAGAGGAGCATTTCGAGTACTAGAAGGTATGAACGTGCATGACATACGTACGGTTTCCTTTGAGTGTTTACTTCCTAATTTTGTTTTCCATTATATTAATGATTGGTATTCTGATTTAATATAAATTTGCTTCGAATTTCACCTAACGGTTTAATTAGTATGAGTTGAGATTGTACATTAACAATAGTTACATAATCTTATGTAGAGAGCAAATATGGGTTCTCCAGTAATATTTGAAAAACCTTATGGAGCAGCCATGAGTGGAGATTGGAAAAGCATGATTGAGTACTATCAGGAACATTTCGAATATTTTTTCTCTCCAGTTACGCTCTCTTTGGATACTGTACTTCATCTAGCTGTGCACAGCAACAAAAAGAAACCACTTAAAGATTTACTTCAAATAGTAAAAACAAATTATGACAGAGAACTTGGTCTAACCGAGGAAGATTTTCTCAAGATAAAAAACAAATTTGGAAATACGGTTCTTCACGAGGCAACCATCTATGGGAATTATGAGGCTGTAAGACTCTTGGTTGAACGTTGTCCAGACCTAATTTCCATTCCAAATGAGTTCGGTGAAACCCCATTGTTTACAGCTGCTGGATTTGGTGAGCCAGAAATAGTAGAGTTTTTAATAACGTCCAAACCAGAAAAATGCGTGGATTGTAATGGCTGCATATTATCAATTCACCGCCAGCGATCGAATGATGATCACCAGTCCATCCTTGGCGCTGCTATCATAGGGCAACACTTTGGTAATAATTATTCCTGTCTTTATAGAATTCTCAAATTTAAAAAGTACACACACACACACACACACACACACACACACACACACATATATAAAAGATATTGTATAATTTTTCTATTCTTAATTTCATGAATGCAGAAACAGCTTTACTGTTGCTAGAACTGGATGAAACGCTCCACAGCTTGAAGGACGTTAAGGACAGAACTGCTCTTCAACTTCTAGCCGATATGCCATCTGCTTTTAAGAGTGCATATTCCATGGGCATATTTGAAACACTCTTCTACTGCTGTATGCCTACACCAACCACATTATTAGACCTTAACAATACTTCCTACATATTTCTTGTTTGGATACCATGGACATACATACATACATACATACATACATACATACATAAGTGCATGCATGCATGCATAATGCCAACTTCTAGCCGAAATGCCAACTGGTTTTGAGAGTGGATTTCCCATGGGCATATGTGAAAGACTCATCTACAGTTGTATGCCTACTCCAACCACATTATTAGACCTTGCAATATTGCCTACATGCATATTTCTTGATCGAATACCATGGACATACACAAATACATATATATGTATATAATTAATTTCAACTCTAAATTATGTTGCAGGCCTTCCTGTTATACGTCATCACGAGGTAAAATCACAGGTACAAACCTGGTGCAGGGCAAAGAAGAGAGATCTTGAGAGCGGTACTCTGGGCAGCAACCTACTCAACTATTTAAAGGTCCCCAAAGGTATTGGACACAATCTCTGTACTTCTCAATTTTGAACACATTTCATTTATGTTGAAATTCAGGAATCATAAGAAATTTCATTTTCATGGCTTGACCAAATATTTCATGGTCTCTGTTCGCTTTATTTCTTCTTGTTTTTTTTTTTAAAGGAAGATTTAAATCCAACAAACTTTGCTGATTTTTGACTTGTTAGCTTCATTCCTCCAAATTTTACAAGTGTTATATTTCCCGTCTGCAGCGTTAAAAATGATGAGTAATCTATCACGTTGCAGATTTTTGCCTCAAGGTACTGTTTCTTCAAACCCTCTTTTTATATGTTTATTTTTCATGTGACTTTTTGTTATTCTCAATATCTTAAATTTTCTATTAAAATAGTTTTTAACATAATATCATAATTTTAATGATAAAACCATCACGAGTTTTAATGATATCATTCAAGATTTTTTTTTCAATTTAATTAAAATTATCAACAGTAGACAGTTGCGGGGTTGTGCATATTTCAATTAAGAAGATGTGTATATTTTTATTTGTTACAAAGGAGAGCTTCGAACTCAATTCCTATTAAGAGAAGACACTAATAATAGTTATTGATTAGATAATTGACTTTGATTCAAAAGAGTAAAGTCTTGTATAATGAGAGAATTGTAACCTATTTTTTGTATCCTATTAGAGGATAAAACACACTGATTTTATTACAAAATAACAAGAAGATTACAAGCTCTCAAACCCTCTCTTTCTCTCTTGTATTTTCCACACAGTCTATCTTCTTATGATGCTTATTTATAGGAGAGATGGTGCAGCAAAAGCCATAAATCATGGCAATAATGGTGGGTCAAAAGCTATAAAACATGACATGAATGGTGGCATAAAATTAGTTTCCATAAAAGTAGAAGTAGGGTCTTTGCCACTAAATAACAACTTCCTAATAATCACCCCCTTTGCTATTTATGTGGGCAATTGTCATTTTACTTTCTTAGCACATGCTTGTATCTTGTAAATCTTTTAAGTTTACCATTCTAAGAGTATCTTAGGTCAAATTTGCAGGTACTGACCAAACTTTTTAATCACTAAAGTCATCCAAACACACCTTTACTCACATCAAAAGATCACTACAATCAGATGATTTGCTATATCTCATCTAAAAAGTGTTAACCCTTGTCTCTAGCACACACAACATTCCTCTTCGAGCGTATCAATCATGCTTAGTCTAGAATGATTTATCAAGCCTTACACAAGGCTTACAACATCCTTTTAAATAAAAATAAATATTTCCAAGTGTGACAGACATTATTTGAGTATTTCAATGTGATTGTTGATGGAAAAGGCCACTTGTGGTGGCTTTGAAATACTTAGATGGGATAAAACATATTGTTTTTATTTTAATGTGATTACAGACTCATCATTCTTCCTTTATCGGGGTCTTCGTCAATTTTCACTTTACACCTCTAATCATCCATATGATCGGGTGTTTAAAGTATCTCAATTTTGCCTTTTCTTAAGGCAACTCAAAATACCCACTTAGCAGTTACATTGGATCCTATCCTTTGGCTTGCGGCTTGGCTCCACCTTGGCTCAGCTAAACTCGGCCCGGCTCCACTTGGCTTGGTTTGGCTCAACTTGGCTCCACTTGGCTTGGCTCGGCTCGCGGCTTGATTACGTGTCAACTGACTAGGTCACTGACATAGCATGTCAACCGTGCATGCTGACGTCATTATTATGTCATGCTTATGTCATCCTAATCCGGGTCAGTCATGTGGGTCGGATTGTCTAATATTCGGGTCGGGTCAGCCCATCTAGGTGAAGAAGATGCGCGGCATGTATGGGTCACCGCCGACTCTGATGAAGCTAGTTTTTGCATTGATGAGTTCGTAAGGATGAACCCTACACTGTGGAATGATCAAAATATGTTTTTGAAAACTTTGAAAATTCGAGTGTATCACAAAAACTCCTCTATTTTTTACAAACAAAGCTCTGATATTAATTGTTGGTGGGAAAGACTACTGGTGGTGGCTTTGAAATACTTAAAGGGAATAAAACACACTGATTTTTATTACAAAATAACAAGAAGATTACAAGCTCTCAAACTCACTCTCTCTTTTCTCTTTTTCTCTCTTCACTTGCTCTACTCTTACTTATCTTGTTTTTCAAATGATGCCTCTATTTATAGACAAAAATGGTGATATAAAATACCATATATCATGGCACTAATTATGCCATAAAACATGGCATGCATGGTGGCATAAATTTAGGTTCCACAAAAGTAGAAGTGACAATTTCCTATGATTTTTGAGGTTTGTGATTCGAATTGGATTTTATGATCTTAACTAGATCATTGGTTTTTAATGGCTCTGCTACTATATTAAATTAAATAATTATTTTTATATTTCATATAAAAAAATTAATTTTTTTGATGGATGATTTATTCTTAACTTTATATATTACTCATATTATTTATTTATGCGAGATTAGTGGTTCTAATACTAATGTAGCTAGCTAGATCTCATTATCGCTTACGAAAGTGTAGTGGTGAGTTAAAATAAAACCATTCATGAAATTAAATCTGATTTAATGGTTTAAATTTTTACATTGAAATGATTTTTGTTTACTTGCATAATCCTTAGGCTTGACAAATTAATGGGATTTAATATTAAATCTTCAATAACGTAACAATCAAGTGGTTCAGTGGGACAAACGGCATGGAGTATACAATTTTAAGATATAAAGAGGTTTTGGTTCAAATCCTTTGTTTATATGCTTATGCAAATAATTCTGTCATCAGAGATAGAGCCTCTTCCTAGAAGAACTAGATAAACTCTCTGTACGTATAAATAATAATAATAATTGTGTAGCTATCATCGATGTTTAATTTCATTCCTTTTCACATGAACATGATGTAGGATATTGGCTAGAAAGATTCTGGAACCAGAAAAGAACGAATGTATTCGCTTTAAGACTCGTCAAAATCCTAACACCGAAAGACAGGTCATGGGAGAGCGTCAGCATAACAGAGGAAGGACAAGGAAAAAATAAAAAGGGAGAGAACGAGTTCTCTTATTTGGGGCAAACTTCTGAAATCACTAGCAAAGCAAAAGAAATAGAAGAAGTCCAACATCCAGCAGCACAACCTTCTGTAACGAACCCATCATTAACTAGCAATGAGCAGATCTCATTGTTTCTTGCAACTGGAAATGGAATAGAAGAGATTGTGCGGGGGATAATAAAACAATATCCCCATGCTATTAAGCAGCTCAATGCAACGAACTCATCATTAACTAGGGAGGAGCAGATCCCATTGTTTCTTGCAACTAGAAATGGAATAGAAGAGATTGTGTTGGAGATAATAAAACTATATCCCCATGCTCTTGAGAAGCTCAATGACAAGGGTCAGAGCATTTTGGATGTGGCCGTCATGCATCGCCAGAAAAAGATCTTCAATCTTGTGAAACAACAGAAAATACCATTGGCTAGACTGCATCGAGTTATTGATAAGAAGAGGAACACATTGTTGCACCATGTTGCAGATATGGAGCATTACAGAGGAGGAACCAAGCCTGGGCCTGCACTTAAACTTCAGGAGGAGTTGCAATGGTTTGAGGTGAGCCCTTTTTATCCCTTTATCTTTACCTCCGGGTAAAATTTATTCATAGACTTGATACAGGATTATCCATTTGATGTATAAGAGCACAAATCCTGTTGAAAATTTTGTTATAACCATATTATCCAATCCAATTAAGGTTATAAAAAAACCGTTAAACTGTAAAAAAATTCAATATGAATGCTAATGAAACGGAGACATGTCACCTCTCCAAAAGCGATAACAAAACTCGAACCTACGTAAGACATCAGGCTGAACCAACTGCTTAGGGAAAAAATTAAATATTATTCACAATTAAAAATGATCTGCACTAGTAATAGGATTTCTGTAATACGTATGTGTGTGTGTATATATATATATATAGTCATATTTATCTCCCGATTATTGCAGCAAGTGCGCGAGGTAATTCCTTCTCATTATGTCACGCTTCGGAACGATGAAGGCAAGACTGCAGAAGAGCTCTTCAAAGAGAGTCACAAGGAACAACTGGAAAATGCACAAAAATGGATCAAGGAAACGACTCAGTCTTGTTCCACAGTAGCTGCACTTGTTGCTACTGTTGTCTTTGCAGCTGCCTATACTGTGCCCGGAGGTTCTGATGAGAATGGCACGCCCAACTTCATCCACTCTCCCTATTTTCTGGTTTTCACGGTCTCGGATGTTCTTTCCTTAGCAAGCTCCTTGACTTCGCTTGTGGTATTTCTGTCTTTGTTGACCTCTCCATTTGAGCAACAAGAATTTCACATCTCTCTTCCTCGGAAACTTCTTGTTGGCTTCACCTTCCTCTTCTTTGCTGTGATAACGACCATGCTATCTTTTGGGGCCACAATCTTGATACTCATTCAGTCAGAGAAAAAGTTGACAACATTACTCCTTTCCATTGCTGCATTCCTTCCAGTTTTAATATTTGCAATAATGCAATTCCGTCTGTACGTCTCATTTATGGGCTCTACATACAACATTCTCAAGATAACCAGGAAAGCTCGAACACCGTTTCTTGTCCCTTGCCTACCACGGGGGAAAAAGCTCCGTTGAGTTCATTAATATGAGAGATTTAACTGGCATAGAGGTTATTCCATTTTCTTGATGGTTTGAACCTCTAGCATAGATAATTATTTATTATGTTTTATTGCATGTATGGTTGTTATCCAGTTTCGTGAAATTTATGTGGTTGAGCTCTTTTCAATGACGGTCTTGATGCTCTTTTCAATGTATGTATTATATATAGTTTCTCATAGGTTGGTATTTGAATGTTATGATGTCAAGGTTGTTAAAACATTTTTTTTTTAACAAAATACAAAGTAAAATTGATTGTCAAAATCGGATAGTAAATTTTTAACTAATTATATATTAATAATCTAAGATAAAAATTAGAATTTTTTTTAATAATATTATAATTAATGAGTGATCTAAATAAAATAAATGAGATATAGAATAGATTAATAAATTAATAATATTAAAAAATAAAATATTTCAAAACAAAACTTTTCAATACAAGGAAATAATCACTAAATAGTAGAAAATACATATAAACCTAATGACAATTTGATTTTTTTAATCATAACAAGTTCCTTCCCAGCCAGTAAAGCTCCAGATTAAATGAAACCTAAATTCTAAAAAAAAGGATATAATTGGACAATTAAAACTCAAAATTTTTTTCACATCTTCAAATATTTCACAAATCTAGTTTGATGCTTATACGTGATGTGAATTGTAACATAATTATATATTTTTAATAAATATGCTACAAATTTTAAAGTGTTTGTTTTTAATAAATGTATGGAAAATATAAAAAAAATATAGACACATATATAAAAAAATATATATGCTATCTTTTGACATAGGTTTTCTTTAATAGGAAGAGTTTTTTTTAAAAAAAGACCTTAATCTAATGATGTTAAATATAAGATAAGACTATATCTAAATGTCCCTTTAAACAAAATACTAAGATCCAATGTAATAATATTATAAATTTTAATTGAATTTATTATTTTAGAATTAAAATTATATGTAGAATGAAAAAAATAAAACTATAGGCAAGAATAGAAATGGTATAATTTTTTTATTTAAATGAGTCATTTTTTTAATATTTCTAACTACTGTAAAAAATATATACAAAAAATATAATTTTTTAGACAAAGCTAATTCCAAAAGTCATATTTAATAAACTCATAAAGTCGGTTAAATTTTATTAATTTTGTACGAGTTAAATTTAATTTTTATAATTTATAAATTTTTAATATAATTTTACATGATATATATTAAAAATTAATATATGATTTTGATAACAATGAATCTTCAAGCTTGCTTTAATTGATTACTTGGTAATTTTGATGTTAGAAAGGAAAAATAATAGCCCAGCCCAACTCACCATGTGCTGGTCATCACCTCGCCTGGACTTGCCATGCATGGGCGAGCTATTGTCCAGCTCGTCAAAAGGCGAGCTGAAAAGTCACCTTGCTCAGGCGAGGTCGCCCCGGACCCTGACTCCACCCAGGTGCAGGTCACTCATCCATACATTTTTCTCCACCTTAATTTCTTTTTTTCATTTTATTAATGTGTCTGCGCAGAACAATAATTTTTCATGCTGAAAGTATGCCAGCTCACCACCACCACCTACGTGCTAAGTGCCACGTGCATCGCACCACGTACATGGTACATGTCACCATCACCGAGACAACATAACCCACACCAATGTGCTAGTGCTACACCATCCACTATGTGTAATTGACGGACCATTTTTCTTTCCACTTCTTTAAAAGGAACTTCAATCCAATCACGGTAAGTGACTGGACGCTGGACTACACAGAAAATTTTATTTTGGTATTTTGGTAATGATTATAATTATAATTAAAAAAAAATATTTTATAAAAAATATTTTAAATTAAGATTACTTTGAAAAAATAGATATTTAGTTAAAACTGTGGTTGAAATTAAAATTGAAAAAAAATAGTTTAATGTGTTTGGTTAAGAATGCTTTTGAAATTGAGGTTATAAAATAATTTAAAAAATATATATTAATATTGATGGTTTTAAATTTAAATATTATAGAATTAATTACTCATATTACATCATGAAATAAATAATACTTTATATAAAATATTTTTTATTATTCCATTAAACTATTTAATAATACAATTAAATAAAATATTATCAGGTATAAAATTGATATTACAGTGCGGGTGAATTTAATTCACTCTATACTAGTTTTTCGATACAAAAATATTGTTTATATCACAGTACAAATAAATTTAATTTACTCTAAACTAGTTTTTTTTAAAAAAATATTAATAAAATTAACACACACTAAAAAAAAAATTGTTTTAACAGTGCAATTCTCATGCACTGTTCACTTGAACAGTGTACCGTGTACACTGTTTATGCTAATTGCACTGTTCAGTTCAGTGAACAGTGCAATTAGCATGCACAGTGAATAGAAAGCAGGATTTTCCTGCTTTTTATTTACAGCGTTTCAGCCGCAAAAATCATGTGGAACCCATGCACAGTAAATTATTTTTTTTCATTACCAAACGGTTATAAACTACGTTTTAATTAAAATGTAGCCACAACCGCGTAAACAAACATACCACCCTTCATCTTTTTTTATTATTTGTGTAAAGTTTTGGATCCACATGCCCAAACCTCATCAACCAAGCAAATTTTTGTGTAAAGTTTTCTCAGAACTTCATAGTAATAAAATCTAGAGTAAGTTTATGGTGATAATTAATTGTTGAGTTTATTCATGTGAAATAAGTATAAAAAACATAGAGTACACTACTAAGAAATTGTTTGATATTAATTATAATTCTGAGTGTTTTTTTGTTAGGCTTAAAGTTGCTATTTATTCAATTTTGTTATTTTCCTAATTAATTTTGAAATTTTTAGCATAATATTTGGTGTTTATGTTGTTTTTTTTTTAATTAGAATTTTGATTGTTTTTAAAAATTGATATCTATTTTGAGAGCAGCCTGAATTTGAATTTCTATGTAATATTTTTAAAAAAACTTAAATGATAACAAGTCTCATACTATTTTATATTTAAAATTCTTTGAGTTTGAAATTTGAACAGGTCCACACTATCTTATGCTTAATTTTTATCAAATAAAATAGAGGGTGAGATTTAAACTCGTGGCTGCTTAATCAATAATGCTCTGATACCATATTAAAGAACCATATTAAATTCAATAGTTTAAACTCTTATGTAAGGTCGAATGATATGATTTTTATAATTTTTTAATAAGTATAAAGCACAAATCCTTATCATATAATGGAGGTAGCTTCAATCGCTTTTTAATAACATAGACCCTGATTCTATCGAATGTTGACAAGGATTAATTCTTAATTTATAAAATATTACAAATTAGAAAAACTAGAAATCAGGAACAGGTTTAGGAAAAATTTTGATATATTTCTATTCTTAGTTTTTTATCCTTAAAAAGGATTTATTGTACATGTATATGTACAAGTTTTATGCAATAAAAAAACAACACAATGTATCATGTATCGATACAAACAATTGTCTCTAAACTACCTGGACACTCTTGACCATAGTTTTTAGACCCGGGCTGGTGGCTAGCCCGGTCCAAGGCCCGGATTCCGGGTTTTGACCGGGTCACTTAGGTTAATTCTTTTTTTTTTAAATCAAAACAACGTTGTTTTAGTATATATAAAAAAAGTCAACGGGTTGCAATCAGGTTTTTGACCGGGTCACCGGGTCAACCCACCGGGTTAGCCAGGTCATATCAGGTTTTTCTTTTCCTGTTTTTTCTTCAACCCGACCCAATTCTAGTCCTGGATCGACCCGCCAGGTTGGGCCGTGTTTCAAAATTATGCTATTGACAAGGTATTAATTAGAGCAAAAGATCCAAATTTAAACCTTTTTCAAATCACAATCAACCTAAAACAATGACAGAACCAAACCCACAAAAATATCGTACTCTTGTTACAACCACAAACTCTAGAATCAACACTTAAACTAACTGTATCCAAAACCCTGACATTCCAATTGCCGTACCTGGAATCAAACTTAATAGCCAAAATTATAAGCTATGGTCACATATGGAGATGTTCATCTCCGGTAGAGACAGGCTATGCAAATGAGAACAATTATAGGATTATTCCAAAAGGACAAGGGGAAACAAGTAATAATTTAATTTCTTCTTTTTTGCTTGCCTATTTTAGAAGCAAGAATGTTAATCTTGATTTCAAGCTGCAATTAATATTATGGTTTAACAAATGCAATACAGTTTTCACTGAAACTAAGAAAACAAAATCCGAATATTTTTTTCTCTCCAGTTACGCACTCTTTGGATGCTATAGCCTGATTGGGAGTGTGATTACGGTTGTTTCTTAAAGTATTTTTTGTGCCGAAATATATTAAAAAGATATTTTTTTTATTTTTTAAAAATTATTTTTTAGAACAACGCATCAAAACGATCTAAAACATATAAAAAAATTAATTTTTAAAAAAACTAAATTTAAATATTTTGGAAACGCGGGTACCACCGCGTTTCTAGATGCTAAAGAAATGAAGAATTTTTAAAATTTAAAATTTAAAATTTTTTCATCTAGGATTGTACAGCAACGAAGAGCAACCACTTAAAGATTTACTTGAAATCGTGAAGGAACAAGAATCAACTTTAACTGAGGAAGAGTTTCTCAAGACACGAAACAAATTTGGAAATACGGTTCTTCACGAGGCAACCATCTATGGGAATTATGAGGCTGTAAGACTCTTGGTAGAACGTTGTCCAGGACTACTTTCCATTCCGAATGTGTACGGTACCGAAACCCCATTGTTTACAGCTGCTGGATTTGGTGAGGCTGAAATAGTGGAGTTTTTAATCCGTTCCAAACCAAAACAATGCGTGGATGATAAAAACCGCCTTTTGTCAATTCACAGCAAGCGATCGGAAGATGGCCTGTCCATCCTTAGCGCTGCTATCAGAGGGCAACACTTTGGTAACTATTTCTCTCTTTATAGAATTCTAATTTAAAAAGTGTGTGCGTGTGTATAATTTTTGAATGTCTAATTTCATGAATGCAGAGACAGCTTTACTTTTGCTAGAACTGGATGAATCGCCTCACAGCTTGAAGGACAGAAATGGCGTAACTGCTCTTCAACTTCTAGCTGAAATGCCAGCTGCCTTTGAGACTGGATTTCCCATCTAATAAAATATTGAGCAAAATTAAATGAATGTTAATGGGTTTTTTTTCACATTAAATCTCACTGCACTCTTTCAAATTTAATAAAGTAAAAGGAAAATTAGAGAAAATATATAAAGATTACTTATTTTGATAATAGTTTTGTTACCTGGAAGTTAGTGTGAAGATATGTTCTTAATTAGTCATGGTTTAATCCCCTGAAGAAAATATGATAACGCAAGGTTTTTTACCAATTAAAATATTGATTTTTTTAAAACCAAGAATTATTGTAATTTAAAACGAAGTCATTATATAATATGAAGTTATGAAAACTGCAGATTTGATTAGGCTTTTTACCATTGTGATCTTGGTCTGATGGAGCCATATAATGAGCAGGTTAAAATTAACAATTACTTGGGCTGAAAAGAAAGTTTTTTATTTTTTTTACTGTTGTTGTACCCAATGGGGCTAATTTCATATACATAAAAAAATCCTCATGCTTGGCCCAAGCTCTAAGTTGGATGCTTGGGCCAATGGCGTGTAGCAGTGCCCAACTCTTAAATTAAATTTAAAAATTATTTTGAGAGGATGATTGTGGTTGTTTTTGAAAATATTTTTTGTGCTGAAATGTATTAAAATAATATATTTTTTATTTTTAAAAAAATATTTTTTACATCAGCACATCAAAACGATTCAATATATATAAAAAAAATTAAATTTTTTAAAAACATAAATACAACTGTATTTTCAAACGCTTACATCGGCGCCGCCTCCCAAGCGCTGATAACACTAATATTACCCTCTGTATCATCTTCGCCTAATAGCGGCCTCTCTGTATCATCTTCGCCTAATAGCGGGGCGGTGATCATTTCCACTGCACTCTATACTCCAAGCAGAAGGAAATGATGTCCCTATGGCTTGTTGGAAATAGATTTCAAGGACAATTTGTCATGCACGTGAAACACAATTTTATATTCTATGCTTCTTTAAAGTTGTAGTGTAATCATTAATGTAACTATGTACGGAAAAACAAATGGGAACATCTCATATTAATTGTAACTATGTACGAGAAAGCAAAATGAGAACAATTAAAGTAGGACTATGCCAAAAGCAAAAGGGGAAACCAGTAATAATTGACTTTCTTCTTTTTTGCTTGCCTATTTTAGAAGCAAGAATGTGAATCTCGATTTCAAGCTGCGATATTATGGTTTAACAAATGCAATACATTTTTTCATATATATTTATTTTTATAATGATCAATTAAGCAAGTTCATGAGCTAAAAAAAAAAACTGAGTAATAATATATACTTTTGAAACAGATTGATCACTTTCATTCCACTCTATACTCCTAGTAGAAGAAAATAAATATTAAAAACCTATTTCAATCTAATAATTTAAATTATTAGGTAAAGTTTTAAAATATAATTTATGTTATTTTTTAATACACTCTTCAAGT
>Ga0325403_1001772_pt1 | contig 18420 bp, 7 predicted proteins | sample PopdelMetagenome_19_FD_205665 | JGI IMG/M metagenome (GOLD analysis project Ga0325403, IMG submission 205665) | Populus deltoides microbial communities from Bellville, Georgia, United States - Xylem-PdKOR-R4 | ecosystem: Host-associated > Plants > Phyllosphere > Stem > Wood/Secondary xylem...
AAGTTCAAGAAGAAAATTAAACTAGGATGTTTTCATAATGGTCTGCCCTAGTAGCAATCAAAGACAATAAAGAGTTACAACAGTACTCATATATATGTGCCAAGGTTACCATACAAAGAAAGAGATTAAAAAAAAACTACTGTTTATATATTTTCTTTTCTCTCAATATTCTTTACCCTTCTGTTCACTCAATCTTTATTTGGTTCATGTAATTAATGGATCATTCTTAATTTGAAACTCTCAAATATATGAAAAAGCAACCTAGCTAATGAGGGAGCTAGGGTTTTTTTTTTTTTTTTTTTGTGTTTTTGAGGATTCAAATTATATAGAAGTGTGATGCAAGAAAAGGAGTGATGAGATGGAGAGGGGAGGATATAATACCTGGTAAATCCCATGGCTCACACTTGTAGAGATCAACTTCAGGGATGATCTCTAATTCAATCTTATGTCCATTGATCTTTCTTTTGAGGTAGTAAGCAACAAGTTCTTCGTCGGTAGGGTGGAAACGAAAACCGGGAGGCAAAACAGGAGCCATCTCTCTTTGATTTCCTTTAAAACTTCTTCTAACCTTGATTAAGAAATATCTATATGGATGTGAAAAATACTACTAGTCTCCTTCTCAAAAAATGAGACCAGCCCTTGTTGGAAATATAATCAACAACTGTACAACAAGTCTCTGCACGCAAGCAATCAAATGTAAGACACAAAGTTAGTCTTGAAATCTACTCTGAAGTAAACAATTGAACATGCAGTGGAAGAAAAATCGAGGATCGTTAATTTAGATGTCATGATCATGTACTCTAAAGTATTGTGCATGATCAAGACACACATGGGAGGGAGGGAGATGTGACCTTAACTAGGCAGAAGAAGACCTAAAGGCAAGCAAGAGAAGATGGCTAGCTATCTAGCTATAGAGAGCTAAGATCACCACAAGCTGGAGGGAGAGCGAAAATGAGGGAGCTGGATGGGGTTTTGATATAAGAACAAAAAGAGGAGAAGAAAAAGCAAAAGGAGGTGCTGTTTTGTCACACCAAACCCTTTTCAATTGTTTTTTCCTATCAAATGATTCTTGTTATCTTTCAATTCAAGCTAATTCTACTCTCTCAATCTCCCCAATTATCCCATGCTTCGTCCCTGTCCTTTCTTGGAATCTCAACTCCACATGACAGTATACCTATAGTTTGATGCATTGCCACCCTTTTCATGTTGGATTAAGTATCTACTGTTATACCTTAACGAAAAACTGTCCCAATCGAATTTCGGCTACATTTCGTAACCGAATATGTTGTCTGGTTTCACATGCTTATTTCCTTGTTAGGTCCTCGTAAAATGCCACGCTGTATTACCTCTTTAAACTACTTCATGATCCAATGTGCTTCGTAAATTGTTAGAATCAATTCTTGTCGCCGAAAAGTTGTGTTAAAGTTTGTGATGTAATCGATCTCCCTTGTGAAAAGGGACATGCATGGTGGGGTTTCTCCTCTCTCTGTCTTTCTCCATTCAGATTGTTGTTCAAGAAATCCACAACACAAATAAAGGAAGGTGACATTACTCTTTCAATGGAGATTTAAGACACTGATCTTGACGAGATGGATTCATATATAAGCAGACATGCAACTTGTTCATCCACGTTCCCTTTTCGGACCAACTCTGATCTGTAAGGAAGGAAGAGTATTAATTAATTTGTAGCAAACTTACTAGCCGAAACAAATCACTACATTTACTTGTAATTAAATCGATTGGTATTTATTTTTAAAAGACTAGCAACCAAACGAATGCTCTAGCAAAAAAAAAATTAGGCTATTATTAATTTATAGAGTGGTTTTTGATTAATATCTCAAGATATAAAAGACGAGATAATAATAAAAAAAAGACATGTATTCTATATTTACAGAAATTATTTTAAAGTTATTCGATAAATATTTATTTTTATATTTTCATCTTTATCTCTTCAACCAGAAAACCTTTTACCATCAACAAAAAATTATTGCAAAAAAAGTGGTAAAAAAGCCACCAATTAAGAAAGAGAAAGATTACCAGCCAAGTAGCATCTAAAACATCTCTTTGTTCAAAGTTTTCAATGAATTATCAACTGAATATTTATCTATTGAAAAAGGTTTCAATAACTTAATTACCAGCCAAAGCTTGCCATAATTGGCAACTGGTTTCAATAATTTACCAACAGCAGCAACTAGCTATCTCCTCTCTTTCTTTTCTATTTCTTCATACTCTTTCTCTTCTCCACCGCGAAATCAACACCCAACACAAAATCCTTGCTTCCATTACCGCTGCGTGATGCGAGTGAGCTTAAAAATACTCCCGAGTTAAATACACTTTTATGTTCTTTTTTCTTTTCTTTTTTGTTATTCGAGGTGTATCTTTATATATGTAAGATGTGTTTTTATTTTATTTTATTTTATTGGGATATGTGTTTTTAAGAAATGGGAGATCGATGGCTTCAATCTGCTGGTCTCCAGCACCTCCAAAATAACACATCTTACAAGTAATTATTCGTTCGAGAGACCCTCTTGAATATAATATCACTCTCACAGTATACATTATTACTTCTAGGAAGGACATAGTTGGTTTCGGTTTAGATTTATAATTATAACCAACTTAATTTTTAATATTTTATAAATTATTTTAAAAAAAAATTAGATCTAAGTAGGTTGGAATAAATTTTTATAAATATTATAGATATCCATAAGTTAGACATATAATATTATTTATTCTTTGATTCTTCTAAAAAAAAAAAAAGTACTTCCAAAGGCAAATAACTAGATAGATTAATTTAATGGTTATATTGTTTGTCTGACCTGCAGAATTCTTGTATGCAATCTACATCACAAGAAAGTAAAATCAATCCAATTATAAAAAAGAAGTACCTATGTGAAAGAAAAGATGAAATTGATACCTAAAGTCATAACAATCTTCTCTATTTTTTTTTTATTAATATTTAATTAGCTATTAACAAAGTTATTATTTATATCAAGAATTGCTTTCACTTGATAAGCTATACGAGTTGGGTTGGGTTGAGAGAGTTTCAAACATTCTGACCCACATCTAATTCGTGATATTAATTTATTAAATTTTTTTGATTCATTGTTATTTATAATATCTACATTAACTAGCTTTAACAAGTTGGGTCGGAATTAATAATATAAATAGATAACTGGATTTTTTTGTGCAACCCTACATTAGATAATGCATTATGTTTAATTAGAGTGCACACATCAATCAAATTGAAAAATCACAACAATGACTATATATCAATAATAGCATTTATTTAAGAAAAAAAATTAATTAATCAAGTAGATTGAAATGCTTTAATCATAATAAATGAGAAAGATGAAGAAAAATAAATTTATCTTTAAAATAGTTTTGAAATGAATTTTTATCACTTTAAAATATAAAAATATATTATTTTTATTTCTCAATTATTTTTATTTTTTTATCTCGAGATAATAAATAAATACAATTTAAATATATATTTTATTTTGTTTTATTTTATTTTTAGTGTGATTAACATGGTTAAAGGTGATATTAGGGATCAATTAAATTGATCAACAAAGAGATGCAAATTTTAACAAAAGATTTTTCTTGAATCTCCTTTTTTTTTTTTTTGGAAAGATGTAATAAATTAAACTAGTGGATCCCATTTAAAATATTATTCAATGAATAAGATTTCTGAAGAATTACCTTGAGGATCGAAGCTGGATCTTTACCACCTGCAGGCCATTCCCTAGCTGCCAAGCTTGCAGAAAATTTAGACTGGTCCCACATGATCGATAGGCTGGGGTCCAGAGGGGGTCATGTGGGGCCAGCCTTTGCCACGTGAAGAAAAGTATCCACGTGGCAAAATGGGATCACTTGTAGCCTTCTTGATTCTTTTTTGCGAGTGTTGACAAATGATTCTCCTCTCCCATGCATCCTTTTCCTTCACACCAATCATTCTCTTGGTTCTTTTCCTCCTTTCTGGGCTTTAATTATTTATGCTTTCCTCTTCTTCCCCATCCTTTTCATTTACGTGTTTCTTCTTCAAAAATAAGTTTTTTTTCCTTTAATTTTGTTTTTTATAAATAAAAAAGAAAAATTAATAAAAAAAGGATGTAGTTTTTTTCCTTAATTTAGCATTAGAAACTAACTACAAATTAAGGAAAGACGACCCAAGAGTCACTAAATCATCTAATAAATTAAAAAAAAAACAATTAAATTAATCAACACAATCAATCAGCCTATAGAAATATATGTTCAGTCAAGCTCTTAAAAAAGGAGTCAATATCGGGCAGCTCTTCCATCAAAGCTGAGTAAAGAAAGAGGAAAAAAAAAAAAGACAGAGAGGGATCGAGAGAAAAAGAACATGATCAGTCCAAATATCTCGACACTTGGTGAATTTATTACCTGATTATTTTTTATTCTTTTCTTCCATAGAAGCTGGTTATAGTTATTATATTAAATTGAATTTTGAAATATTTTTAGTTGAACAATCATTGGGTGCCAAGAAATGTTGGATTCGTCTGTGAAAAAAGCGAATAATTAATTTCTATTGCTAAAGAAGAAATGGTCCATAAATAATTAATTTCTTTTATAATTAATTCAATTTAAAAAAAAGAATTCTGTAATAAATTACCATTGCCGAAAGGAAACATCACCATGTTCTCTCTTTCGGTCTCTCCTTCTCTCTCACTTCTCACATGAATCAAGAGCCGGAAAGTGGAAAAGAAAAAATAAATTATTTAATATATTATATGTGTTTATTTCTCAAGTGGGAAAGCAATCTCTTGTTTCTTGGACCAGTCTCCTAAAGAAGAAAAAAGAAAAAAAGGAATAAACATTTTTATTAGACTAAAATTCTTATTTATTCAAACATTCAAATCTTTTCGGTTGAATTAAATTTTTGGTAGGCCATATTAGGTAAAATTTGTTCTTGCTTCTTTAGACATTCTAATCATTAATTTAGCTCTTTCTAATGAATTGTATATATTAAATTAAGATTTAGAAAAAAGATCTTATAAGTATTTTGCCTAAATATGAAATTGTTTGCATTCTCTTTCGAACGATTTTATAAAAAGAATTTGTTAAATTTCCCGAAATGTTGGTTACAAGATTTTATTTTAAGAATAATTACGAAAAAATTAAGCATTCCTCTTAATGTTTCGTTTTGATAATTTTTTTAATTAAAAAAGTTAAATATTTAGGTTTTTCGATGTGTTTTTGGATATAAAAAAATTATAATCACAAATTAAAATGCTTATACACGTGTTTAATTAAATAAATTAATATTTAATCAACAGATAACTAGATTAAGATAAAATTTCACTTTAAAAATACATGTTTCTTACCCTTTTATATTTGTTTTTTGAGTTCTGAAACACTAAGAAAATGCAACCTAAAGATCAAGCTTGTACCAACATCCCTATAGAAATGTGAGAGAAGCTTTTTATTGATGACTGTACAGAGGATGGCTTAGACAAGAGAGTTCTTAGAGACTATATGGAGCTTTAACTAGATGAAAATTTCCACCTCTTGTGCTAAAACTTCATCTTGCAAAATAACTTGACAACATACCCAATCTGGGATCTGTACAGAGCTCACAGAGAAGGATCCTTGGCGAAATCATACAAGTTCTGCCCTTTTCATTGTGAGGACCAATATAGAGTAAACATATAATAAAGAGTAAGCAAAGATTAGCTCTTTGTCAGATTTTGGTTTGATTTATTGTATCCTTCAATGCCGTATTTCTGGTATACAATAGCTTGATTCTCCTCCCACCATCGTTCTGCTTCTTTCTCTGCAAAACGTTTCCGGCTGCAAAACATGATCAAGCATAAATGATTAGTAAGAAATCTTGTATCTAATCAATGGTGATGTTGTTAATGATTAAGTTGATAGAAAAATCACCTAAACCTGACTCGCTTCAGACCCTTCAGTCCACTCGGCAAAATTGTAAATGTTATATATACACCAGGTTCATATTGTTCGACCCATTCATGCTTCGACGCTTTAGTTCCATTTCGTCGAGGATCAGCCGCCATGTCATGTAAATCTTCCTCTGGTCTGCTATCTTCATGGCACAACTCTCTTCCATCCATGGACTTTAACGTGTTGGAAAACACAATAGGAGAGTTAGATAAGCTGTCTATCTTGCTGTCTTTTGGAAATCTAACTTCGAGAGGCAAATGAGTTGATGGAAACACGGCACATCCACCAGAAAGTGTAGGGGTATCAGTATAGTCAGGTCTAGTCTGAGGCTGATACGAATCCACTCCATCTTTTGCTTCTTTCCTAACTGAGACTTTATCTGACATTGCATGAAGCTGCACCAATAATTATCATTCATTTGTTTAGTTTAACACTTAAAAGGGACCAGCCACAACTTAAAGAGAATTACCCTTAATGCCAAGGCTTTTATTATCTCATTTGCTGCTTTACGCTTAGCTGCTTCCTCCCTGGCCAGTAACCAAGTTTTCTCTATAGTTAGTTGACATTCTTCAATCTTCTGGCTTCCAGTTTGACATTGCATCTCGAGGCTCCTAGCCTATTAAAAACAAAAGAGCTCTGAAGAGATGAACATATATAGTATATTCAAGCCAAAAGCATTTTACAGAATCAGCTTAAGTTATATATGGAATTCTGCTAAAACAATACTGCTTCTGGTTTGCTCATGACAGAAAACAAAACGATTCAATTGTAATTGCTTCTCCCCTAACCTCTTCTCTCTCAAAATTCATGGAGAAGCCCCAAAAAACCGTTTTTACTGTAAGTAGGAACAAATGCTTAAGCATTTGATGAGTCCCACGTCACAAGAATGGTCCTGAAGTAGAGGCAATTTTGACAGCGTTTTAATTCTTAATAAGATCGATGCTATGGAAGTTCGCATATAGAAATGACCGTACAGAAAAGTCTTTTGCTTCACCAATAAAATCAGTTTAGCCATCATGACATTGAGAACATAAGCAGCATAGCACTCTCGAGTACGAAGGAAAGCTCCTAACCTAATTCATATATACATCGAATATTGATACACACCACAGGTAATGCTTACATGAAAAAGTGATAAGAAACTCAAGGCATTTGCTAACTGAAACAAAAACAGTCAGCAAGGAAAGAAGAATTGGAGTAATGCTGATGGCAAAGGCTAACATTTTTGCTTAACAGTTCAATCACATCCAATGATGTGTAGACCAGTTGAAGCGGGAATGCTTCCAGGCATGTGTGTGATGAAGAAAGTTAGTGTGGCCTAATGAAAGGCAAAAAAACATCATCAAGATGAGCAATTAAATTTTAAAGCTAAAATGCAGTCATTACCTGTGCTCTTAGCCTCTTAACTTCTTCAATTAGCATCTTTTTTGAATCACTCAATTCTTCTTCTAGATTCAAGGAACTGGAAATGGAAGATTTTGATTCCAGAGGAAGTTCAGAATTCTTTATGTAGCATGATTCAAATATAGCAGGACATGACACTTGTCCCCATTGTGGCAATCCAGCTGAAATAGAAAAGGCAGTTTCTAAATGTTGCTGCTTTTCCCCTTGGTTTCTCGGGGTGTTCCTTTCACCAGGTCGGATTTCCAGAGATGGCTGGCTCATTAACTGTAAACGATGCCCTGGAGGGGTTGCTCTGCCCCTTTCTTCCTTTTCATCTGATAAGGCCTTCTTCTGTTGGGACAGCAGCTTCTTGGAACCAAGATTTTCTAGTTTTGACACTCCACCTGGATGTGTGATATTCTGCATACTGTAAAAACATGAATCACAGACTCTAGAAGGCTTGCTTTTGTTAGGTGCCAAAGATGCATTCATGACCTTCTTGCTACTACATGCTCGGCAGAACAGAAGACCACAATTATAACAGTTATGCTTCTTCCTTGTGAAACCAAAGGGCATTCTACAGCCCTTACAAGCTGATTGATCACTAACAGAGATAGATTTGTGCAAGCAGATTGCAGCAGTTAAATTTGACCCACAAGCTATGCTTTGAACCTGCATATCTCTCAGAGCCTCAACCAAAGTTGGAAAGTTTCTATCTTCTACATTGCCTAATCCTAATTGTCCATTTGTCCCCTTCCCCCATGTATATAAACTTCCACTCGATGTCAATGCAGCAACATGGTATGACCCTGACGATATCTCCTTAACAAACTCCTCTTTAAGCTTTCCTTCAACAATTACAATCGATTTATCCTTGGCCTGTGGATTCCCCAACTGTCCATGCACTGAGCTTCCCATTGTATAGACCTTCCCTGTATTGGTAAGTGCAACGGTCAGCATTCTTCCACAAGAAACTTGAGCAAAATCAAGTTCCACAAGCTGTGCGACACATGTTGGTAGAAGCTTTTTCTCCAGGTCAGCATGCCCCAGCCTCCCTTTATCACCATCTCCCCACGTAAATAATTTCCCACCAACACCATTAAACTTGAACCGGTCAACAATGATGTCCACAATAGCAGCAGTGTGCCATGATCCACATGCAACGGATTTTACCAACAAACCTTTAAGAGATTCAACTTCTTTGGGTTGAGAAACACTTAGAAGATTCCCATGACCAAGAACCCCAAAAGATCCATCCCCATATGTAAATAACTGCCCTGATGAGGACACAATCGCTGTATGCCAGTCCCCACAAGCAACATTCAGTATACAGACACCAGTAAAAGGACCTGAAATTCGACGTGGTAACCACTGGCTTCTACTTCTCTCCTCGCACCCCAAATTTGCACCATATTTATTCTCACCCCATGCATACAGTTCACCAGAATCTGTCAAAGCACAAGTTTGATATTCACCACAAGCAACAGATTTCACATGGACACCATCTAAGGATTCAACCATTTTTGGAGAGCTCACATCCATGTCAACTTTATGCCCAAGCTTCCCGCGACTTCCTTCACCCCAGCAGAAAACTTCCCCTCGTTTGGTGATTAAGGCAGCATGTTTCCTTCCTAAAGATATATTTGTTACGTCTAACATCACAGTGGATTCCAACAATTTTGGCAATAAAGCATCCACTTGCTTTGTATTGTGGTAACCAAACTGGTTGTCCACACACCCTATATTTCCTACTTCTACTCCTTCTCCCCAGATTAGAACATCCTTTAGGATGTCTTTTTTCTCTGTTCGTGGAGATCCATGATTCAAACCAATAAGTCTATGACATGTATTCTTTTGGAACTCTGAGTAAGCAGTGTCAGATCCATTCTTCTTGAGATTTTGTGGTTCAACATTTGGTATGTACGAAACTAACAAATCCTCCACATTTTGCATCTGGGGAAGACTTGATCCTGAGAAAAAAAGGCTATCAGAAGAAAGAGACAATCCATCGGAAATACCCCTATCTGAAAGTGACTGCGTAGGACTTCCACTTAAGCTACGCACCTGCAATATGTTTTACATAAAACACAAGCAAAAATGAAACTTATCAGTAAAGACTGTAATATTTTCATATTTTCAGTTGCAATTGTAACGAGGAAACCGAGAGTATGAAACTTCTCCAAAGTAAGAGCAGTATTTAGCCTTCATAATAGGATAAACCAAATCAATTTTCAGACCATATAATTAGCATCATAATTAGGTTTTTATATCATGATAAATTTGGAGTTTGGAAACTGCAGGGGACACAAGAACAGGTTAACACACAATAAGCAAAGTAATTACCACCTACAGACAAAAGTAATCAAATACTTCAGAGAATTACTAGTCTATGTTCAAATCTCAATTGTTTCACATTGAGTGTTTTGTTTTCATTAATTACCCCAAAACAACAGCATAGGCCACTGCAACTTTCTTACATTTCAGAACAGAAGCTCAATTGATTAGGCAATTTAACATCGTCAATATCCTCTGAGCACTAGTGACATTTTCATGAAACCAACACTTTGGAAGATAAAAAAGCTCTTTTATTTGTGTAAGAAACCACAAGAAAAAGGGATGCTAAAACCTGTGACAATTCAGTGTCATCCTCCAGAATTCCTAGATTGTGCTTTCTTCTGATAAACCCAGCTGGGCTATTTACACAACTTTGTGCTCCTCTGTGGTTTTTCAGGACACAAATAGGCCTAGAACGGTGACACCTGGATACCACTGCCCTTAAGCCTATAAACCAAGAATCAGCCTGCGCTTTGTCCTTACATATCTATGTGAAAAATAATGGATAAAAACAATTAATGAACCCATGAATCTTAACCAGAAGTGATCTGTTCATAACAAAACTCAAACTCAGGAGTTACCAGATCAAGCGAGCGTGCGCGATCACCATTTGTATAGATAAGTGAAAATGATTGATTCTCCTTATCTGGTTGAAGCTGCCTCTGAAAATAGAAATGTGAGAAGTGAATCACCATCAATAGAAACAGTAAAAGGGCATCAACTTCAACTAGATACAGATAAAGGGATACAGCTTGATATCAGAGAGCATCCTTGGATACGTACAGTCCTCTGCCCAGTAACAATCTTTACAACTAAGCTTAATCTCAATTGTTTCTCCTCCTGTCCAGAATACCAAATCAAATACTTCTCGTCCTGAAACGCAAAATCAAAACAATTCTTTCGATAATTTTATCATAAAACCAGAGCAGAAACAGCAATGCACCTCAACATGTAACGAAATAATAATCGAATATTGGTGATTCTAACACTAGGAAGAACGAATATTTGTTTGATCTAGTAGAGAGATCCAGTGAACCAAAATTATTCAGTAAGAATAAAAAATTATGCTGGATTTATGCATCCATACAGCTGATCAAATTCTCCCACTAATTTCCAACTTCATTCCACATAAAACTTACATACCGTGGAAAGCCTGAACGGACAGAATTTGAGCTTCCCTCTTCTTCCACACTTCAGGAGATGTGCACCCTTCTTCATAGCCAGGATTGCCTGCACGTCATTGCATAGAATCATTAACGATCTTGAATCCCAATCAAAAATGAAAAAAAAAAGAAGGAACAAAAGGAAAGTTACAAAAAAAAAAAATAAAGAAAAAGGATGAAACCAACCACTAAAGTCCGAGTCAGTGTCTATCAAATTCATAATTACACGGTTCAATAATGTATCGGAAATCTTTAAAAAAATTATTTTGGTATCACCCTTTTTGCATAATTTGGTGAATTCAAAGAAATATATGATTCTAAATTCTAATTCTTACACTGATAAAGAGCTAAAGAGCAAAATTAAAACAAATATTGAAACTTTATAGCAAGGTGATTGATTATAAGCTATCAACTACTCCACATTAAAAAAAAATCAAATCAAGAATTGAGTGGGAAAAAGAAAATGAGGGTGAATAATCAAAATCCATTGAGAGCCTTAAGGCCAAACACTGCAGAAACTGCAAAAACATATTTGTATCTAAACAATGTGTCTGCTTAAAATTTTACAGTGACTAACACAGAGAAAGAGGAGAAGAAGAATAAATGACATGAATGCCAAATAGGCAAAAATTAGTCTCCTTTCCATCTATAACAGAAGAATTACACATAAATAGCCTCCTTTATGATACCCCATTGAGGAAATCACCATAGAATGTAACAGAAAATACATGAAACACAAAATCAAGAAAATGTAACCAAACCAAACAAAACCTAGAAAGATAGATAGAGAAGAGAGAGACCTGCTCAACAGTTCTGTCAAAAGGGACAGTAGTTAAGGATTCTTCCCCCATTTTCAGGCAGAGAATTTCATGCACTACTAAACCACAGAAACACACGGAGAGAATGAATAATAATCAAGAAAGAGACAGGAGAAGCAGAGTGAGAGACAAGAGCAAGCAGTAGCAGATACTACAGGGTGAACAAGAAGAAGAATGTCCCTATAACACTAGCTGGCTGGCCTGCACTCACAGACACCACAGTCAGCAACTTAAACTACTTTAAAAAGAAAGAAGGGAAGGAGGAATGCTTCTCTCTGTGTGTGTAAGAAAATGTAAGAAGAGAGACATATACAAAGAGATAATGCTACAAGGATGTTCTTGTTCTGTAGCAGAAAATAATAATAAAAATAATAACAATAGTGTAGTTTGCTTTGCTTTGTTACAGTGTCTGTCAATCAGTTGTTTCTTTCTTCCATTACTGTTTTTGTTCACTTTGTAAGTCGTGCAGAGAGACAGAAGCAGAGACAGAGAGAGAGAGAGAGAGAGAGAGAGAGATGGGGTCTTAATATCTTAATATATGCTAATTGCACGTGTACACCGTAACACTTGCACTTTCTATTTTCTTTCTTCCCTTGTTGCTCTTTTTGCTTTGTAAATTCTTAATTATTTTTATTTGTCTTTTAATTAAATCCTAAATTCGAAGTAATGATGGAGTATGCTCTGTCTTTGATTGGTATCTTACTATAAAAAACAAATAGCTACGAAAATGATATAACCGTGTTTAATTAGAGTAATAAAAATATAATTATAAATATAAATTAAATTTATTTTTAAAAAAAACAAAAGATACATTGAACATGTCACCTTATTTTCTACTGATTTCATTTTTTTTATTTTTATTTTTTTGCCTTTCAATTCTTTGTCCTCTTTAGGACTAGGAGTCTGTAAACCAGGCGGTGAAAAGAAAGGAAAAGAAAAGAAGAAGAGAAAGAACAATTCTTTATCTACTTTTTATGGAAACTGCATTGGTTTAGGTCAAATTTCGATTTAACATGAAATTATGTTCTGGTTAATTGCCATTCAATGTAGCGATTAAAGAGGTAAAATCTTTATTATTCCCATTATTTCCATCATAATTAATGAAAGCGTTGAGAATATATACATGCACATATGTTATGGCCCCAAGTCACCAGCTAGCACAGTGTCACATGGAGACTGGAGAGATAGGCACCAAAATTTGCTGGAGAAAGACTGTGTGCAAGGCAGGCAGCCATTGTTGCTGAGGGTAGAGAGACAGACAGCCCAGGTAGAGAGAAACCAGGGATTTGCCTGTGATGTCAACGTATTCACTACGGGATTTCTGAAGAAAAACAACTGTGTACTCTTCTTGTTTTCCCCTTCCCTGACTTTCAAAGTTTGTTGTACAAAGAAAAGTCAGCTATTCTCTGGGCACTCTGACGCCTGTGCTGTAACTTCCATGTACGTAGGACCATTTACTGCTTCTTTACTCTTTGTGCTCTTCTTCATCCAATTCAATGTTTACTGAGAAATTGGTCCCCAAAATCTTACTGAATGAGCTACGAACAAGTGCTTTCAGCACACAAGAGTGTTCATTTTAAGGTTTTTCTGGTATTGATACCATCAAATATTGGTCGGGTTAATTTAATGCTGTGTTTTTTCACAATATATGTTTCTTTAAAAATAATAATTAAATTGGGTTGTTAGTTGACCCAATAGATTAATTCAATAATATGTTTTTTCAATATATATATTAAAAAATAATTAAATCAAATTATAAGTTGACTTAATAAATCGGCTAATATGATCAGACTGAGTTTAATATTTATATTATCATTATATTCCTTGCATTAACATCTAGAACGTTACTTGAAAATCATGCATATTTTTGCAAAAATAAAGCCACAAAAAAAAAAAGAAAAACCTTAACAATCTAATAATAGTTTTTTTAATAAATTAGTAAATTTTTGCCTCGTTACTAATTTATATTATTCAGAAAATTAATTCGATAAAACTATTTCAACAAAAATTGAATGACTAGCAAAGAAATTGGTGGCAACAAATGGTAAAAGCTCTGTTCATAGGTAAGAAGAAAAAAAGTACCTAGCTAACATAGCGAAGGTAAGGTAAAATTACATAAACAAATTTTCTATGGTTCTGCAACAGCTTGGAGCCCTGAGCCACTAGTTCTATCAGAAGATGCCATTTGCAACACTACCTAACACAGTGGCCTTAGTTTTACTTAATTTTTTGTTTGCTTCTTTCAAAACAATGCAGCATCGCACATGCATGGTCTTCCTCCCTCCCTGCCCTGTTTGATTTTCAAAGAAAACGGCAACATATAATTCATTGTCATGCCATGCACCTGAAAAATATAGCCAGCCCTTACGGCCCCTACCTACTTGAAAGCCTCTCGTTTTCTCGAGATGAATCTCTGAACTTTTCCACCTTCAGATGATCTCCAGAAGACCATGGGAATAATGCCCTATGAAAATAGGCACCGAAAAGTTGGGAGAGTGTCACTTGAGACTCACTCTGGACACAGACAATAATAATAAGATAATCATACATGCCTGGAAAGCATCTCTCATTTTGTGATATTTTGTTTGAAGCAGGAAAAATACATGAAAGAGACATTGTGTTTAACCAATGCTTGTGGAGATTAATATCAATAGGAAAAAGTAAATATTTAGAGATTTTTTTCCCATCAATTGTAGAGGAATATATAGTTGATTGCATCTAGATCAACAAAAATAAATAAATAAATATCAGGATAATATTTAGTTATTGTTCTAGGACAGAAGAAACGAAGATCATGGAGATAAAAATAATAGCTTTGAAGTATATTTAAAAAAATACATTTTTGTTTTTAATGTATTTACTAATTTAATTGGCGTGAAATTTAATATGATTATGTTTGTTCTAGGGATAATTTAGTATAAGTTATCCAAATCAATATTCCAATGACAATCAACATGATTAAGCATCGTATAGGCTATAGCAGACAATATCTACATTAATAATTAAATACATTAATAATTAAATAAAAAAAGAGGGGTGGAGAGCACTACAAAAAAATAACTTAATCTATAGGCTATAACCCATAATGTGACATTTAATATATGAAGAAATTAAAAATAATCACACCTCCACGATTGGGAGTAGTTTCTATTTATATATTAATTAAGATTGTGGGCTACAACTATATAGGCCAAAATAATTAATCAAACTATAGTATATATAGTCGATGTTACACTTTGCATCTAGGGGTTAGGGTTTATCAATTTAATAATGCAAACTTTAAGAGAAATTGCATGTGCCTAGCACATCATATTATTGTAATGCTTCCAAGTGCGTAACACCACCTGCCATGGAAATGACTCGCAAGAGGTTTGCTACATACGCATGTTTCCAAATAAATTAAAGGCTTCGATAAAAATAAAATAAAAATTAAAGGCTATGAAACATGCCTCTATTCTCTTTTGTTTATTAGGATTTTTAATTAGTGTTGATTTGATTTTATAACAAAGTGTTTTTTATTATAAGATATATTAAAATAATTATTTTAAATTTTTTATATCAGCATATTAAAAAATTATTAACATATTAAATTGATATTTTTTGAAGTTATGCCCTTTTAAAACATAGTTCAAACATAAAAATAAAAAATATATATCTAAATATTTAAACAAAAAATTTTGTTTAATAAAAAAATAAAAAAGAATTATAATCTTTTTTATTAGAAAATTACGAGTAAAAAAGAATTTAATTTTTATATGTGAAGATTAATAAAAAAAAACATCTCCACTATTAAAATAAAATGAAACGGTTTTATTGAATAGTTAAATTATTATTTAATGAAAAGCTCAACGAATCTTGATTTATATGTATAATAAGAATTATAATCTTACTCCATTAAATAAATTTTAACTAAGAAATCTTATTAATGATTAAATTTAGATTTTGTTTCGTTTCATGAATCTATCAAACACAAACAGTTAAACCAAATTACTTGCTCATAATTAGCCTTTCCTAATTATTTATATAAAACCTCTCATAAAGAAAACAATTTGCAGTAGAAATTCCCTCCTCAAAATATTTGAAACAAAAGTTAGCATTCAATTCAAAGTGATAAGGTATCAAACCCCAGATAGATATGTTCTTAATTTCCATGGCTATATTTATAGCTAGCCTCATGGCATGGCTCTCGATGAAAGAGAGAGCGCTAAGAAGTTCGAATGGCTCCCGTGGATCGAATTTCATCACTTTGAGGAAACACTGCCTTCTTACGTTTGAACTACCGAGGGTTGAGGACAGAAATAATTCGAAGGAAAGCTGCAAAACGCAGCTGCAGCAGCAGCAGCAGCAGCCATTCGTCTGCTGCTACACATAGAAATATACACAGCTTCTATAAAAAGAAGTTTCTTGATATTAGTGAACCTAAAGCACTGCCATGTGAAGTTAAATCATTTCGTCTCATCAAAAGCAGATGTTTTTTTTTCCTTCACTGTTCACTTTAGTATTTTCTCGATCCAGAGAAGACAAGTAGTCTTTGAGATTCTACCTGGTAGATACTCTCCTGCCTCTTCGAAAAATAAAAACTCATTTTTTATAACATATATGGTTTGGAGGTTTTTTGAAAAATGGTAATTTCTTTTAAAAAAATTAGAGAAAATAGCCCCATAATTTTTTTTTTCAATTTTTTTTCTCAAATCCATCACTTTCTTTACCGACGTAAGCACCTTTACATACCTAAATATAAACTTGAACTTTCAATGGTAAGGGATTTCTAATATTTCTAAAGATATTAAAAATTCAATCTCACTACAAGTGCTGTAATAACTTTATAATTGTTAAAGAATTAATTTAATTTAAAAACTTAAATTTTTAAGTAAGATTTCATAATATAATTTATATTATTCTCTAACGTACCTTTTAAGTAAAAGATCTTTTAATTTAAAACTTGTGTATACCTATGCTATCATGTGTTTAATTTTTATCAAATAAATAAGAATGATGAGATTCAAACTCGTGATCGCTTGATCATTAAAACTCTGATATCATGTCAAAAAACCAATTCAACCCAAAAGCTTCAACTTTTAGGTGAGGTCTCAAGACATGATTTATATTATTTTCTAACAGTATTTACATCTTGATGTCTAAGGACATTAAGGGGTGCAAGAAGGCGTTTCAATTTGAGTTTTTTTAAAATTAATTTAGATTAAATTTTTTAGTATTTTTTATAAATATATTTCACAGACATGCAAACGATGTACATTTGAGCTTTGGATGCTTTCATATATAGCATGGTCAACAGGAATCTTAAGGATTTCATTCCAAACATGTAGATGAAGTTAGTTCGGTAAGAAGGAGACCTTTTATGTCCGATCAAAGTTAGTTGGCTTTTAGTTATAATAATTAACATTAAAAAATGGATGATTAGCCTTTTCACGCTGTGATTTTACCCTAAAAATGCTTGTGGGTCTAACCTAAAACAAGCGTCCAAGATTATATTACTAGAAAATAATGACAATTTAGCTTCTCAACAGTCAAATAGCACCTGGGTTTAATCATTTCAATCAAGACGAGATTGGTGATGGGATGTCAAATTTAAAGTGGGATTAATTTGGGTGAGGTCAATTTATTTAACTAAGATTTAGTTTTTTTATGTACACATGTATGTTTATGCAATGAAACAAAATCCTCTAGATTATGTCGGGTTAATGTCTCCGAATAAAACGAATAGATGTAAAAGGGGTAAAAACTATTTCGTTAAAGTATTAGAGATAAATATATAAATTAAATTTTTATTTGCTTCATGTCAAAGAACCATTTCAACCCAATAATTTAAGCTGTTAAATGAGGTCTCAGTATATGATTTATATTATTCTCTAAAACACCCCTTCAAGTGAAAGCCTTTTGAGCTTGAAACTTGCACATGTCCACTTTACATTGTGCTTAATTTTTATCAAATAAATGGGGATAGTGAGATTCATTCTCGTGACTGCTTAGTCATCAAGGCTCTGATATCATGTCAAAGAATCATCTCAACCTAAAAGCTTAAGTTGTTAGGTGAAGTTTCATGATATGATTTATATTATTCTCTAACACATCCCCTCAATTGAAACCTTTTTGATCTTGAAACTTGCACAAACTTATTTTACCTTGTGCTTGATTTTTATCAAATAAATGGGGATGGTGAGATTCGAACTCGTGACCGCTTGGTCATCAAGGCTCTAATACCATGTCAAATAACCATCTTAACCCAATAGCTTAAACTGTTAGCTGAAGTCTCAGGATATAATTGGGTGAGGTCCCAAGATATGATATATATTATTCTCTAACACTTTGAATGAATTTCTTCTTAAAAAAAAACTATAAGATATGTTTTTTATGTCTTTATTATCTCCATTTTTTATCTTAAAAATTATTTTATTGTTTAAAAACCTAAGACATCGTATGTTTTTATATTTGAAACTATATTTGGGTACATTTTAAAAATATATTTGACTTCAAAAAGTATTAAATTGTCATTTTTTTCAGTGTTTTTCTATAATTTTAATGTATTAATGTTAAAAAATAAAAAATAAAATTATTTTTTTCCCCTTAACTTGTTTAATTATTTTCAATAGTCTCGTTCTATTTTACAGATGAAAGACTTTAGTCTACATTCAGCCAAGTCCATGCCAAGTACAAACACAATTACCCTATAAATTTGATGAGGCCACAATCTTTCTACAATCTATGATTCGAGTGTCATGTACTGGCAGCAAAAGTCCTGCCCAAAGCAAGCATTGAATCTATGACTATCTATGAGAATG
>Ga0325403_1001773_pt1 | contig 18416 bp, 9 predicted proteins | sample PopdelMetagenome_19_FD_205665 | JGI IMG/M metagenome (GOLD analysis project Ga0325403, IMG submission 205665) | Populus deltoides microbial communities from Bellville, Georgia, United States - Xylem-PdKOR-R4 | ecosystem: Host-associated > Plants > Phyllosphere > Stem > Wood/Secondary xylem...
TGAGTTTAAAATCAACGAAGTTGATAAATGTGTTTAGGTGAAAAACATAGATAAATGTTACGTCATTGTGTATCTCTATGTGAACGATACACAAATTTTAAGTATCAATAATCACATGATTAAGTATACTAAAAAAATATTAACTAACAAGTTTGACATGAAAAACTTGAGTGTTACATATGTCATACTAAGAATATAAATTTCAATAACATCTGATGGATATATATTATCCCACCAATACTAGAAGGATATAATAATGTTAATTGGATATATGACACTGAGAATTCAAAATCTATAAGTGGATATGTCTTCATACTTGGTGGAGTAGCTATGTCATGGAAATCCTGTAAACAAATGTATAACGCTAAATCTACGATGGAATAAGAGTTTAATGCTCTTGATAAAGCTGAAAAGAAAGTTGAATGAATTTAGAATTTCTTAGAGGATATTCAATGTTAGCCAAAATCAATGTCAACTATCCGTGTCTATAACGATAGTCAATCAACAATTAGAGAGCACAAAGTAATATATATAATGAGAAGTCTAGGTATATACGTCATAGACATAATATTGTTAAACACTTACTCTCGAATGAAATTATTTTCATTGACGATGTAAAGTTAAAGAAAAATATTGCAGATCCACCACTCAAAGGTTTCTCGAGAGAGATTATGTATAATTCATAAAAAAAATTAGGTTTAAGCCTTTAAAATATGAATGAGTGTAATGATAGTAACCATACTTAGTTGATTGGAGATCTTAAAATTTAGGTTTAAATGGAAGACTAAGTCATATAACATTCTTGGTAGCATTAGAAAATTATTATTTCTTACTTATTTCTATGATGAAATAACTGTTAGCTGTAGTGCGATAAAAGATGATTTGAGCTTTTAATGATTTTCATATCTTGGTACACTAAGTGGAATATAGTAGAATACTTTTAATGAAAATTACCTATATGAGTGAGAAATGTGACAATTTCTTTTAGAATTTTGATAAAGGCTAAATTCTTTAAAGCACTTATAAATCCAAGAGTTATTCAAGGCCGAAATCAACACAACAATGAGAACTAAAGAAACCTCTAGTAAAGAACTATATGAGTACTACTGTTTTGGTTTACGTAAAAAATTAAATATTTCAAGATATCGCATTCACTATTTAGCCGAGTAAATTCGATAGTATTTTACCAAGTAAGATTCAAAATCAAAAGCTACTTATTCTGATATAATAATCTACCAAATCAATATCTCTCAAAAAGTTTACAAGTCATTTTTAAACTATTAAGACAATTTCCATTAATGTGAGGGATTTTTGAAAATTTATTTAGTTAATATGATTTAAACAAATTATAGATGAATGAAAATTTAATCTCAATAAACCCTTTGTTTTCTTAATCAAAGAACCCTTGGTTTTATAGATTTAATTCTTGATTTATATTGGCTAATCAAATATTGATAATTATAGAAATTAATTATTCAACCTTTTAGCTTTCAAAATTCACTATAAGAAGAAGGGTGAATGAAGAGTTTCCAACTTAAGGATTTTAAATTTCTTCACATCTTTTCTCACCTTATTTTTAGTGTTTTTATTTTTTTTATGCTTTGTTTTTTCCCTCGAATCTAGAGCTTAGGTTGATACTTTATTGAGAGATATTTAATTTTTTTTTTCTTATTTGGTTCAAAAACTTTGTTCATAAGTGCATCTAAATTAAATTGGTATTGTTAGAATCTTGTGAAAAATATTACAAATATCATAATTGCATAAGTGAGAAACAATAAAGCTTTAAGGACAAATGATTCATTATTGACAACAAAAGTTTCATTCCTTTAAAATGGTTCCACAAGTATCATTTTTTGTTTTAATTTAAGCATTATTGTTTTTATTATCAATATGCATGCTAGAACTTTGATCTTATATATATTGCAAGTTTGGATATATTCTTAGTATGCATGCTAATATTCTTTTTATTATATGCATGTTTGTTTTGAGTTTTATTTTGCATGTTCACTTTAAGATTACCTTGAACAATCTTTTATGTTTGTATACTTTTTTTATAATAAACTAATCATCCTTGCTCCCTAGTCTAATATAATACAATATATTTTGACAACAAAAACCTAATTTCTCTTTGTTTTAAGACATTAAACTATATAATCCAACCCACAATTCCCTTTTTCATATGTATATGAACAAAAAGGAAAAATAGTTATATGGAGTTTAGTCGGTTTTTACTATGAAATCTCTTGTTCGGTGTGGGACAGATTTGCTTAGATGATCTTCTTTTATGGATAAACTTTTTCCCTTTTTCTTCCCAGTTCCTTAGAAAAGGAATTGGCCTAGCAAACTTGTTGTCACGTCACATGATACCATACTACACAGTTGATGCCAAGCAAGCTTTAAAAAATTCCACCAAACCAATAAAAACCTTGTTAACTGGTAGTGTATATATCTTATAGTTAATTAATTGGTTATACGTGACATTGACTTTGTTCATATAAACATATTTAATTTTTAATAAAAACTTTATTTATCTTTAATATTTATCTAATATTTGATTAATGAATATAAAGCAAAGATAAAGTCATTGGGACAACAATATTTTGCAAATGAAATTATAAGGTTGTTATAATTATGAGATTCACATTGTATCAAAGTATTGTTTCTAAATATTTTTAGTTCATGCTCTTTCATGAGTTAAGGTATAAGAGATATCTAGAATTAATATGTAGGTGTCTATTAGATGACAAATACACTAAACTAACCAGCATAAGAGTTTCATATGAAGAAATCATCTGTATCTATGGAAAGACTCACGTGACAATTGTGTAAATGATCCTTAAACTTGACATCACTAAGTTATCTTATATAGAGAATGTTATGCTTTGATCCCACTACACTTTATCATGATCAAAGGTAACAAACAAGCATATACCAAGTATACCATGAACTATATAAAAGTATTTGAGCAATCAACAGAGGATTCATCACCCTATATAAATTAGAAAAAAAAATATTTTATATGCTCTTAAACAGTATTGATTTTATTACGCAAGGTGAAATGAGATTTGAAAATAATTTCAAATCTTATTCAAATAATCAATGACTATGGTGTTGAGAACAAACATGGTTTGACAAAGCAAACACACTCCATACTATAATGTCTAAATCAGGACATTGTTGATGAAGAAATAACAATTACACTAAGAAACTAGTTATTGAAAAGTTAAATTAAATCATTTATGATTTTCTCAAAATTTAGGGGATCATGACACGTTGCTAGACATCATACTTGATCTTTAACTATAAATCAATAATTGATAATAGATTAATTTATTTAATCCTATTTTATTTAAGACTATGATTTATATTTGAGTTAACTTATCAAGAAACTTAATAGTTACGTACATAAGAATAATTGGTTAGAAATCAAACTACAATTATTAATCAAGTGTGACTTGTTTGTAAAAAAAATTTAGAAATCAAGGACTAGAATGTAATTAATACAATTCTAAACCTGAAAAATAATCAAGTAGGGACTTGATTGAATAAATTTTAAAAATTATCCTAAGTAATACATGTAATATTATTCATGAGGCAAATTGATACTTTGTTATTTAAAGAGTTTTTTCAGGTTTTTCTATAAATAAAATATTATACCTTTTATTTTATTTACTACACAGACAAAAAAACATGATACTTTGACAACTTATAATTTGCGACAATTCAACTTTGAAATAATTATTCAAAGTCGTTAAAAAATTTGATTTTTATATAATTTTACTCAAACCCTAAATAATTTTAAATTATTTAACAAGATCTTAGAACTCACAGAAAAATTTTAAATTTATCGTTTCCACTTTGTTTACGGGTTTACGGGTTGAACATTAACTAGTTTGTCAAAACAGCTTACTTCTTAATTATGTCCTCTTCTGGTACAACCTTCTGTAAATTTTCGCTCCCTCAAATTCAGCATGGATTTCTCTTTCACTCCTTATTCCTATTGGATTATCCAGTAGCCATCCATCACTGTCACAGGGTACACTCGGGTCAAGTTCATCGATGTGCTGAAGCGCATCCGACTCCGCATCAAATTGGCTTCTCATGTGCAGAGCCACATCAAGCACATCAGACTGCAAGAAAACCTGTTCAATCAAAAGCAAATGCAACCCCATCACATGACTAAAACTTTGATATTTGTGGAGTTTTTATAAGAATAAAAACTTGAATGCTGCTAGCATGGTAGACTTTCTTTACTTGGACAAGGTTACTGTAAATCTATGGACAGATGTAGCAACATTTCCACTTACTTCCCAATCTTACATGCTCAAGAAGTTCAACTTTCAATAACTAAGAAAAGGAGCGAGTGAAAAGGGAAGCTCAAGTATAAGAACAAGAAAGTATTCATAGCATTACTCTTCTCGACAAGTGACTAACCAGTGTTCTGATACAGGATTGATGTAAGATGGTTCATGTGAAATATACTTATCCCACTAATGTCTTTCCTTCAAAAAGAAAAATGAAAAGAATAAAGATCCACTTTCTCATATGATTCAAAATCTAAATGAACTGGTTTAACACTGGAAGCAATTATGAGGACAAGCCTTTCTGATTTAGTTTATAGTTTATTTAAGCACCATTAATTATGTCTAAGGAGTCTTCTTTTCCCACAGAATGGATCCTATATTTTCCATATGTAATTGTCATTGCTTAGAAATACCTTTTCAAATGATGTTTTGCTATGTAGATAGACTGAAACGCATAACAGAGTAGGCCACCGGAGTATATAACTTCCAAATCAATGAAATACATGTTATCTACTTTTTAATTTTTAATTTTCTCATTTGGAGTATATAACTTCCAAATCAATGAATAATAATTGAATTTTTTTAATGTGCATTTAAATCTAAATAAAAAAATGAAAAATAAATAGAAAGGAATGAGCCTTGCCTAATAGAAAGAAGGCTAGATATTGGTGGGCTTGTCGATTGTTTTTTTTAAGTGACATCCATCTTTCATTTTTTTTTTTAAATAATAATAATACACAACATGTTATCTACTTGCCCAAATTCCAGTCACAGGTTAGGTGATTGAAAAGAAAAATAATTCAATGACATAACCTTTTCTTTTATATTAAAATAACCATATAAAAAGAAAATTAAAACAAATTATTAAGCTGAACATAACATAGAATAACAAAATTAAAAAAAAAAATCAATTGCAATCATCAATGTTTCTCCTCCTAATACTCCTAGTATACAGTAAAAATACCTTTAGATTTTTGTTAATAATTGCATGTTGTACAATATGCACAGAGGAAACCAAGAAAAACAAACCTGGATTCAGGTGCACAAACTAGCATGTGTGTGCATACATACATAGACACACAGTGATAACAATACAATTTGCTAAGATACAAGGTGCAAACAACTTTCTTACTGTCTCTCTCTCTCTCCCTCTCTCGTTTTCCTTCACTTTCCCTTATTTTCCACACTTGCTCCCCAAACAAACAAACAACTTTCTTCAAGATCATAAGACAAGAATGGACACACACACATACAAACAAACACTATTTGTTGACATTTTAATCTTGTGATCGCATAATTCATTTTCATTACTAAATACGCAGTACTGCCTTGGCTGTTTCATCTACCACTTAAAAAATTAAGTCAGAATCATTACGATCAAGTCCTACCCAACTTCAAGGATATCATTTCACATCAGCAAAAATGATCAAAAAATGTCCTCATAAATGGCTTATAAATTTAAATCAAGAGAATAGCAGTACAGTATTTGATTTGTTTTCAGAAATCAGGGTGTTCTACTGTTGTGAGTGTAGTGGATAAATAATATTCTAATTTTATACATTATTGAGGGGAGGACATATTGTCAAGTTCTCCTTAAAGGAAACAAAGAAACAGTTTCCCTTTTAAAGGAAAAACCATTGATGTTGAAAACTACATGTCAAGCAATTAAGATGTTAACCTTTCATGTAAAAGAGTGAATATTTAGAAAAAATACCTTCCCTCCAGGAACCAAGTGACTGATGATGTTATCTACTAATGCTTTCTGCACAACCCTTCTTTTATGGTGCCTTTTCTTGAAATGAGGGTCTGGACACTGCATAAAATTATTGGTCAGTAACTGTTTCGGCGTAACTCTGAACTAAGTCATCTAGCACGGTATTGAATGGTCCGGTGCCAAGATTTCACTCACCAAAATTGAGACTAGCATCAAGGGTCCAGGATATGAGAGAACCAGTTGTCTGAAAGAAATTGTAGCATTTGCAAACAGGAAATGTCTGCAATAAGTTCAAATTATCCATCATTAATGGCCAACAAAATATGAAGCATGAAGTCCGTTTCAACTTCAAAAGACTTACATGTTAGTAAGAGCCAGCTCTTTTACCCAAAATTCCGCACGCTTGACTAGCTGAAAAGGGATAAAAGCATTACCAGATAAGAATAAGCAGCCATACTTGGAGAAAAAAAGAAAATAGAACGAGAAAATATACATCAAATAATCAGAAGAATTCTGGAGTGAATTACAAGTCATCAAGGAGTTCATTCACATACTTTCTGCCTTATTTCAAGTCCCAAATAGTTTCCTGAATCAGGATTTCTTTTCGCAAGCCAAATGAGAAATCTGCCACTCCCTGGGAATTTTACTTAGCTGTTAGGTATATACATATTGAAACAGATGTATTCTACTCGTCTTTTGTATTATGACTACCAGTATTATGACTAACAGTAATAACAAATAAGAATATTAATGATAATACATCCACCATATTCTGAAGGCCAAGACTATCATTTAAAAAGAGGAGCAAGTACTAGAAAATAGCAACTAATGTTTTCCTTCCGCTTCAGCATGGAGTGCAGGAAAATTTTCCAGTGTCCAGTATACGTTAAGAGATTGCCAAGTACAAATGTCTGGAATGGACTTGGAAGCAACCAATTCATGCAAAATTTGACAAAGTATATAGCAAAGATAAAACTAGGATTCTCAAGTCTTAAAGTTATAGACTTAACTTTAGAGAAATCTAGAGAAAATTCTCTGGTATTTTATTAAATCTAAATAATAATCTTTTATCTCCATAAAATAATCTAGACATCCATAATTAAAACTAAAATCCTTTACAGGAAAGGATTCTTAATTAAAAGTTAACTAATTAATAGAATCTATTTAGTATTGGAATTCCTAAATAGTACAATACTAATTAAATTAAAAGTTTTAAACTGAGTAGGAAACAAATAATTAAAATCCAAAATTAATTAGGAAAATAATTAAAACAAGAAAACAATAACTTCAAGCTTCATATGAGATGCTTACGAGTATAGGATGCTTTCGAGTTTCTTTGCGACCTTCTTTTCAAGCTTGGCCTTGTCAACCTAGTTCATAAACTTCGGGGATAATTGTTTTACGTCAGTTTCCCCCACTTGAGAAAAACTCATCCTCGAATTATCTATCAAAAATTGAACTCTTCCACCTCAAATGAACAAATACTTTGAATATAATATTGTAGCTAACTTCACGAAGTAGCATGTCTTTGACTATGAACTTTAAAATTTAATTTATGGTACGTCTATAACAAAAAAAAAAACTCATATTTGATGTTATACTTTATGTTCTAATGAAATCGACTTGTTGTTCATTCCCATTTGTCTCCTGGTTTCCATCAAGTTCATCTTCACCAACACCCTTCACATAGATATATGGTTGTCTAAATGGAATTTTAGGAATAGATCTAACGTAAGGTTGATCCCGAGGTAAGTCTCCAAACATGTTTTCCTTCTCTTTACGATTCATGTATGTGACTCTCATCAGCGAAAATAGATCTTCTTCATCATATGAATACCTGTGGTGATACTGACCACAAGGATTTGCATAAAGTGGTTTAAAGACAGGGCGGACATCATCCCCAACGCATGCCTCTCTTCTTTCTCAGTTCTTGTTTGCGAGCAACCCTAGTGCCTTAAACCTAGTTGTAAAGTCATCAAATTTGGCGTTGATGTTGCCAAACTCAATTTGCACTCTACCCTCTAAAGTTGTTAACACTACTAAATGGCAATCTAGCTAATCTCAAGCAACCTCCATCCCCTTATCACTGTCATGAAGATAGTTGTCATCAACTACTCCACGATTCTCTTCACGGTTCACCATCAATCTGGATGTTATCCTGCTCTGATACCACCTGACGCAGCGTATAACGAAGATAAAATTAGGATTCTCAAGCTCTAAAGTTACAGACCTAACTGTAGATAAATCTAGAGAAAATTCTATGGTATTTTATTAAATCTGAATGATAATCTTTCATCTCCATAAAATAAATTAGACATCCTTATTTATATTAGTCCTAAAATCCTTTATAAGAAAGAATTCCTAATTAAAACTAAAATCTTTTATAGTAAATGATTTCTGATTAATAGAATTCATCTAACATTAGGATTCATAAATAATAAAATATAAATTAAATTAAAAGTTCTATATTAAGTAGGAAACAAATAATTAAAATTCAAAATTAACTAGGAAAATAATTTAAACAAGAAAACAGTAACTCCAGGCTTTATATGAGATGCTTTCGGGTTTCTTTGCGGATTTCTTTTCAAGCTTGGCCTTGTCAATCAGGTCCATAAACTCCTAGGATAATTATTCTATTGTTGTAGGTATATCCTGATCACATTCCTTTATATTTATACTGTATAGGAAGGGGACCACATGGCCCTACTAATCCTATCAGAATTTCTTTTTCTTCGTTACAATCTTTTTGTTCTTATTCTTATCTTTAAACTCCAGAAGCATCTAATCTACCTCCATCAAACCAATTCTTATAACTAAATGACTGCCAAAAGAATGAATTGAAGGATTGAACATTCAGAAATAAAAGTTTCACAGGGGTTAAAAAATCTAGGAAAAATGTGATTGCTTTTCAGAAGCAAGAAGGCTGCGTTATAAAGGCAGAACAAGTTTTCACCTGGTCCAAAGCGATCTCCAAGCTAAAAAAGCATTACCTTGATTAGATTTCATACAATTCTGATAAAGTTGTTTCCCAATTGAAACAATCTGGATATTGCATAGTGTACCCTGCAGTCTAAGTCAATCTTTGAAAAGACATGGTATCAACTAACTACTGTGGGATGCCATCTCAGAGAACTATTGAGTGGTTCTTTTCTTATTAAGGTACTGAATACACCAGGGTGTTAAAATGTGATTATAAGGGTCACATATACCCAACCTGATGTTGAATAGAGAGGAAGGAAGGAATGAAGCTAAAAGTATACAGCCAGCTTCATCTGGACCACCCATATGTCCATAATGAAGCATTTAAAATATCATCAAGATTAACTTAGATTTGATGTTCCTAAAAAGTTCTAAATAGTTTCACAAACTAGGACACTACCTTTCAAGTTTTTATGCTATCGAAGTCTGAGCCAGGTAAGAAGATTAAATTTCAAAGAGAAAGGGAACGGTGCATGGTTTCACCTAAAGTTATTTATTTAAGAGTTCTTTCGCATGCTTCCCTAGAGCCCCACACTTTCATCAATCGACCAAAAATTTGACCTTTTTATTGACTCACAACATAGGGGAGGAAAAGGAGCAGAAAGAAAACACCAACTACCAAAGTCTACTCTTACACCCAGACATTTTCCACCATCAGATTATGTCTTCCTCCACAGTTTTGAACTCTTGTGAAATTACTCAATTTTATCATTTATGTACTCCAAATGGCTTTAAGACTCATTTCCGTAACAAGTCAGATAAAATTGGCAAATCAAGATTAGAATAGCAGAGAATCATCAATATGAATGGTAAATGTCCTTGCATGAGCCTTCATATATATACAACCATTGTAGCCGACCAAAGGCCTTATTTTCCGAAGTATTTCCATGCCTGTCTAATGTTCTTGCATCCAAATTGAATTTTTACCATTTCAAAAATAGAATTCACGGAAGTATGAGATAAATTGCATTTTTCACCATTTCATAACAGCAAAATGAACATATATTTTCTTCAATGAATACCCCAGTGTTCCAGCCACACCATATATCCCATTGACTTTTTCACACCAATTACGATTCATATGGTTTAATACTTCATACACTAATGTTCTGCAACTGAAGATAAGGATCACTAAATGATATTTCTTGTTCCTTCTCTTACGACCAAGAAAATATCCATTTCCAAAATTTGTCATTGCTAGATTAGCCAATGAAAAATAAGTTACAATGCCAATGCTAATTAGCAATAATTACCAGCACAATACAAGATAAAGGGGGACATACCACTTCCAATATCAACCATGAGTGGCAATGTTGGATCCCTGAAAACTTCCTTCCAATCAGGCACTTGTGCAGGCACCTACCAAAATCATATATCCAGCAATAGTAATTATAAAGAGAGAATACCCAAAGGGTGATTTTACAAGAATTAAAGCCACCACATAAAAATGAACAAGCTCTAATTACTCACAGAGAACGAGGAACTCAAAGGATTTACATGTTGCCTGATTCTTACATGACCCAATTCCTGCCATAACAACTCCTTAAACAGCATATTCTAGTATATGAGCGTTAAAGGGTAAAAGAAGAATGTTTTTCTTACCCCAGAAATTTTATCAGAAAGATTAAGGTCAGCATACTCCAAAGCAACCAAGTCAGGGCTTCTAATTTCTTTGGCACCAACACTATCACTATTATAGCAACAACTATGGTGATGATGAGGCTTTGAAGATTTCAGTATTAGGGAAGATAGAGCTTGCTTTGCGGCTTTGCGTAGTGGATTAGCTGCTGCTGCAACATGATAGTGGTGGCAGTGAAAACCAAGTGAAGCCGCCATTTTGCCTGCTTTAGTGACAACACTGACTATCTTTTATATGGCCGGACTCGGGCCTATATTTTAAGATCCAGATCAACTCAACCCCTAAGAATTTTAATTTCTCTTTGCCTTTTTGATATTATTATTTTAGAAAAATTAATTCTTTTTTTTTTCTTCATGATTTTAAAAATTACATTTTATATTCTTGATCAAACTAAAATTCCAAACTATATGAAATGGCATTACCACTTTCATATCAAGAAATCTCAAAGTGATTTGTTGATAAATAGATGTTGATGCCCAATTATCCTCTTCAGTCTTCATTAGGAAGAAGGACATCCCTGGCCAGTGCAAAGATGTCCCAGCCCACAACTAGAAAACAAGAGGTCCAACCAGCCAAACAAAGCGCCATTGGTCAGTGTTTTTGGAGACAAAAGCCACACACACAAAAAAAAAGACAGGATCCCATTGGTTATAAATGGTAGAGGATTACTGGTGTTGAGAGTGTGCACATAATCATGCTTGGGCATCACCATTCAACTGTCAAAAAAAACAGCAGTTAAGTAAGTAGTGACCATAATAAACTGTAAGAGGATATGGTTATGGCTTTGGCTTTGTCACCATCCTTTTTCAAACCCCATTGCTCACCTTCTCCTACCAACCCCATTTCTACCGTTACCGCCATCCGGCCTGCTGTCATTCTTCCAGTTACTCTCTCCTTCTCTCTCTTTCTGTCTCTATGTATGTATGTATGCACGTGTTTGGAATATAGAGTGCACTAAGTAGTATTCGATTGTTTCAGGGCTTAGGGAACAATACAGGGGACTATCAGAAGTTGGAGGTGACATTGCAAGAGTATGGGGTACCCACAGTTGTAGCTAAGGTGTCAAGGTTTGATTGGCTGAGGAATGCTGCTGGTTTGGTGGATCCAAACTACTGGAGTGGCACTCTTAGGCCTCGGCCTGTTCTTGATTGGTAAGTGAAGTGAATTGAATTACAGGACTTTTGGGGTTTTGAACTGATGCACTGCAATCCAGATTGGATTTTAGAAGTGCCCTTTATTTGTTTCTTTCATATGATGCGTCTAGGTATCTGAAGAGGATTGATGAGGCTGTTCAAGAAGCAAAGGAGCAGGCACAAGGTATTGTCTTTGCCTAGCTCTAATTGGCTACTGCTTGCAATATTGCGATATTTGGTGTTTATGTTGTGCTATAGATGATTTAAATTATTATGTTTTAGTTAATAAGCTTTCTTCTAATTGGCTATTTCTTTTTCTGTTTTAGTTAATAAGCTCTCTTCTAATTATGATCTTCAGCAATCATGGTTGAACATATTGCTTTGACTAATTAAGCAGTGAAATCTTGAGCCCCTAAACATGCATGCACTAATTTACTTGCTGGTCGACTTCAACCATTTTTATAAATAATGTCCTCGGCAGTACAGGTTGAAAGGTTTCTCTAGAACAGTAGATAAAACCTGCTATCTGAAAGGAAAATTAAGATTAGTGTCCACTAGAAAAACTTCTTGAATATGTTGTCTTGGACGTAGTTACAGAGTGAAAGTTCAACTTCAAAGCAGCATCTGATTGTAATCATCCTTGCTTATTACAAAACTGTTAGTATTTAGAAGAGTTTTTAGAGAATCTTGGCCGGATAAACACTTAGAATTATCACGCAAACTACCTGCCGTTAAACCATTGAAGGTTTCTACAGATGGAGAATTTCATTGGGTATTCCCTTACACTTTGTGTCTCCAACCCCTTTCCTATGTCATTTTCGGCTATAATTCTCCATCAGAGTTGCCATTAGCTGATGATGCCTCAAGGGTAACTTCATGTAAAACACATTAAAACATCTTATTTCAGGTCAGACTTTGTCCTTGATTGGTCACTCAGCAGGAGGATGGCTTGCACGTGTCTACATGGAAGAATTCGGGCAGTTAGATGTCTCCTTGTTATTGACTCTTGGTACTCCCCACTTGTAGGTTATCAGTTTCATATTTTTATGTTCCTCCTAATGGCTCTTGGATGTGCTCAGTTCAATATCTTGTTAATGTTTTCTGTGCTTAGTTGAGAGCTTCATTTTTTATGAATAACTCAATCCATTCTCTTCGCAAGAGCTTAACTTCACTTGAGTGTGCTCTTGTTTCGTGTTTTATTTATCTTTCATTTCAGGCCACCTCCAAAAGGCGTGCCAGGGGTCATTGATCAAACAAGGGGTCTCCTTGATTATGTTGAAAAACATTGCATGAAAGCTGTGTATACTCCTGAATTGAGATATGTATGCATCGCAGGGAGGTAAAATCACGAACCAGAACTTTTTTATATTTTTCCCAAATTACTTGTCTTTTCAAGATTTTCATGCATCACTTTTCTGCATCATGAGTCTAATTGTTTCCTCACAGTTCACAATAGAAAGAGATATTTCTGTCAGTGCTTGATGTGTCCTTTTTCCAGTAAAGAATATAAGCTGTAATATGCCATTATTACCTAGTAAAATGAATATTTATTTTCCTGCTGCGGAACCAGGCCTTGAGATTTCACATTTTGCTATGCGGACAAAATGATTAATCTTTCATAAGCCGGGTTCATTTTTGTTATGGCACGAGATTTAGTTACCTATATCCAACTTTCTGCCTTTTGTATTCCTTCTCAAGGGAATGCCGATCCAAAAGTAATATACAAAGAAATTCATCTTATGAGTCAAAATCTGAAAACTTCATCTGTACTTCTCCTCGTCTAAGTCCTTCCACCCATTCTCAAAAGTCAAAAATAACCTGTCTCCATTAACTCAATCTTCAAATTGTGTGTTGAAAGTGGTCTATTAGGAAGCAATTTAACACCAGGAAGCCGAAGAGAGAATTGGAACATTCTTCGTTTTGTATTAAGATCACGATAATATCCTTCCCATCCTCATTGTGGGGAACATGAATTTATAGTGCATGGACTACGATGAGGATCGAAGAGCCTGTACAAGCTGAAGATGAATTAGATCCTATTTAAAATAAACATTTCTTCACGCCACTATTTCTGCTATGCTTTGAGGTCTTTCTTCCAACATATTTCACTCTCGAATAATGAAGAGCAAACATCTTTCTCTATCACACACCTTGCAATTGGCAGTTGGCACTGTCATTTCATTTTCAAGTGCATATTGTTCTTCAACACTTCGCAATTACTCAAACAGCAAGTTCTTGTTATTTCAGTGTCAAATCATGATTTTGAATATCTTCAGTGCCTTGAATAGCTGTTTTTGTGGAATCAGTGAAATCTAATAAGGTACATATTTGATAGAACCCATGAAAGATGAAACACCAAAATTTTTGAGTGGTTACAAGGCAGATGAAAGTTTGTGTTTCTTCTGACAGAAAGAATCGCTGATACCCCAATAAGCAGGGCAATGTTAAGAGTATGAAAATCACAACAAATAAAGTGGAAGCTTTGCTTAGATAATCCCTCTTTTCCTTTGAAAGATAAAAAGTATTTCATTCTAATTATCTAATTGATTTTAATTTCATATCATGGCAAAGCTAGTGTAATGTGATTCTGCTGAGAGTAGGGTAAGCAAAATCCCTGGTTTACTTAGTTATAGGTGAATCTGACTTGCCATGGCACTTGAGATGGGCATTAGCTCCAAAACATCTGATTAAATAGCCACTTATGAATACACACACCAAGAAGCTTTCAAGGCAGCGTTTGTCAGCGAGACAGTTGGTAACAACACGGCAGAAATCATTCAATAGAATTTTCCATAATTATGAAACAACCAAACGATATACGCAGTCAAGACAGACGTGTGAAGTTCCTTGAACCTGTGATAAAACTGCAGGTATATTCAAGGGGCCCGCTTCTTGGGGGACTCAAATGTGGAAGCTAAAACGATGGTTCCTGTTGAGAACGATCAACCAACTGCAGAGGCTGTACTTGTAAATGATATGGGCAATTCAACTTCAACTGCGCCCAGATTTCGTGCTCGTTTTGTTGGGCAAGGGTATAAGCAGGTAAACTCAATTGCATGGATGGCAAATCATCAAATCATTTAGCAAACCAGAGATTCTGTTGCAACCATGTATCTTCTGTAACCTAAGCAGGAAACTACATTTTCCTCGTACTAGCTCTCATCGTGTAATAAGCGAGGACCAGAATTTTGACTTGAAAGTGCTGATATTGACATGTTGCACTTTGGCAGGTATGTGGGCAGGCAGATGTATGGGGTGATGGAGTGGTGCCAGAGGTGTCAGCCCATCTGGATGGCGCGCTCAACATTAGCTTGGACGGAGTTTACCACTCACCGGTTGGTTCAGATGATGATCTGAGACCATGGTACGGTTCCCCCGCCGTTGTGGAGCAATGGATACATCATCTCCTCAACTAAACTTGAAAGGGAAGACAATGGCCAGTTGAACGCGTAATAAATATCAAGTCATCAACAAACTTGCTAGTACAAAAATTCTTTCGGAGTCTGGTTAGTCGACAAAACATTCAATCTGTTTTAACTCTAGCTTTTCTCCTCCTTTCTGTTGTCTCAATCTCCTCTGTTGAACTTGGATTCAATTGCTCCTCTATCTCAGGACATTGATTTATCCTCAGTGAAAGCGAGTGTTGGTCCTCTTCTAGTTTATTTTGATTACTTAACAGCATTTACGGCCCATACTCTAAACTGCCCGACATCCAGATCCAGTGAGATTACATCTCGTCTGTCCAACCAATCCATATTAATGGGTGGCTTATTGTAGCTTTTGTCGAAGATTTGCAGATTCACATTTTTCTTACAAACATATCTAGCAGTTGATGTCATTTGCCAAACTGACAAGACAAACCTGAAGTGTTTCACAAGGAACTTACTTCTTTTTACACTCGCTTCAGTCTACTAGATTTTACTTGCAATATAAACATGGCTAGTCTCGTTTATAGATTTGTGGTATTCTGCTCCACTTTTGCCTTTGTCATTGCTTCATCAATGGTCTCCCTTCATGAACAAATTTATCCACTGTCAGCATGAGTTGCGTGATTGTTTGTTTGACATCGATCATGTTATCAGATCATATTATAAGCTAAAATTAAAACAAATTGATATTATAAGAAATGAGGAGATATGATAAAACCATGATTGCTAGCCAATTTTACACCATGTCCAGCTAAGAACTAGTTAAGTTGCAATTCAACAAAGATTTTGGCTCTTAACAGAAAGGCCAAATATCAAACATAAAACAAGCAAATGATTCAACAATAAAGTCATCAAGAACTTGCTCCATGAAGAGTCAAGCCACCCTCCTAAACCCTAACTCCTGAAGTTAACCAGCCTTTGGAAAATGAGCAGACAGCAACTTCCCTATATCCAAGAATCCAACCTTGTCTCTCCCATCAAATAGGACCTTTAGCTTTGCATCACAAATTATCTCCTTCTTGTTAGTGGGGTTCTGCAGGAAAAGCACATTCACATATTTCAATATTTACCGATCAAAGCATCCAATTACATGCATGTACTAGATAAAGCCATTTGTCATATCTATTTTGATTTTAACACTACATGAATAAAAAGTTCATAAAACAAATCCTGAAAAACATCTTCCAACAATTTACACACAATGGTACACGTCCTGATGTTGAATTCATGAGTTCTATTACAGACACATATACAATCACAAAACACAAGGAGAAAAGGAGACGATAGGAAGGAGAAGCTTGGTGATAATCCCTTTTAACAAACAAATGCCAGAAACCACAAGAATCTAGCAAGTTCACAGAGCCACAACTGAATTTAGATCCAAATTGCAATGCCAACAACACCAACAATTAAAAACAATAAGAGTGAAAAGGTCTTGTCTACAAATGCCCCTGATTTTTCAAAACATGCTAGACATCACAAAAGAAATTATTAATCTAATTTTCCTTAAACCGTCACACCATCCACAACGAATTTCACAGGCAGGTAACAAGCATGAGTGTTCTCTTTAAAACAAAAACGATTATAAACCCTAAAACAAAGAATAAACAAACGAAGCAAGGTACCACTAGGGTTTTAAAGATAAAAAAAAAAAAAGTGACCCTAGGGTTTACACGATACTACATAAAAAACAAAAGATCAAAAATCAAAGCTAATCTAATTAGGGTTTAAGAAACACAAATACACAGACATTAAAAACCCTAATCAGCAAGACCTTTATAGCGAGTAATAAAAGCTCAGGGTTTAACAAAAATACAAAAGAAAAAGGATTTAAAAGGAACGTGAGTAAAACCCTAACCAGAAAAAAAAAACGTATATATTGCAATGCTAGGCTCTTAACAAAGATTTAAGAAATGATCAAGAGGGAGACCTGGAGATTGTGGAGCTTGATGTGGGCCCAGATCTTCTTCACAGCCTCAGCTCGAGAAGACTCAGGGACCCCACCTAAGAAGTCACCGAGAACAGGAGAGACAGGGTTTGGCTTGAGTATTCCACGGGGTGTTCCTGGAGTAGTAGAAGTTTCCTTTGCCTTTGCCTTTGCCTTTGGCTTAGGCTTTGGCTTCGCTACCGTGGTCTTGGAAGCAGTAGCAGGTTTGGCTGGAGCCAAGAGTGCCCTACAGGCCTTGAAAACCCTAGATGCTGCAAACGACATTCTCTCTCTCTCTCTATCTCTCTCTCTCTCTACAGCTCTGTTTTTGAGAGAAGTAAATATAGAGTGTGATTTTCCAAGGACGGTAGCCGGTAGGGGTTGTATGATTAACCAGCGACACCTAATTTAGTCCCAAGCCAATATACACTTAAGTACCAATCTTGTTAAATTTATCAATTAGGTCCCAAATGTCTCTTCTTTTTTTAATGTTCATCGACAAATCGATGCCATTTCAGTGAATAAATATGCACACCATCGTGTTCTTTAACTTTTCCATCGGTTTTTATCTAAATCGACACTGTCTTAGTGCATATGTTACCCAAAATTAGACTTTTTTAAAAAAGATTCAATTGCGAAATGAAGGAAATATTTGGGATCTAATTGATAATACGCATAGATTAGGGATGCAAATGATAACGATTATATTTCCTTGAGACTACATTTGAGGTTTCTCACTTTCTCTATTAACAAATACACAGTCCACGAGACGTCGCTGCATCATAGCAACTCTTGATTTTGGATTTATTGGGCTTAACTTTGGGCCGGGTTACTCTGCTTTGTCTTATTGGGCCCCTTGAATCCAGTCTCGGGTGGAACATAATTAGGCCCATACTAGTGAGACATTAGAGATAAATACAGGGACTTTTTATAACTCTCGCTATTATTGACAAATAATTTATTATTAAGATTACGTGTTTTCTTTAATTTGAAAATATTATTAGGTTTTTTTATATTTAATTTGAAAATAAATAAACATAAAAAAATAAAATTCATTATCCGAAAAAAAATAAAAATATATTTACTTATATTTAGTTGTGAACTTTGTCACAATTAAAAAATAATAATAAAATTTTGCCATTTTTTACTGCATAAGATATTAAGAAAGTAATTATTCAATAGGTACTAAGCTGTACTTCTCTCTTTTATATATAAAAAAAATTCATGAATTATTTTCATGATAAATTCTATATTTATGTGAAAAAAGAGTGTGATTTTGATATATTTTGGCC
>Ga0325403_1001775_pt1 | contig 18411 bp, 5 predicted proteins | sample PopdelMetagenome_19_FD_205665 | JGI IMG/M metagenome (GOLD analysis project Ga0325403, IMG submission 205665) | Populus deltoides microbial communities from Bellville, Georgia, United States - Xylem-PdKOR-R4 | ecosystem: Host-associated > Plants > Phyllosphere > Stem > Wood/Secondary xylem...
TTCAAATATAAAGGCATTGTGAATTAGTTTTGTTTGGATACATGTCCAACTTAAAATACATCATTTTATTGTATACTTTTCTTTCAAACCTAAATTCAAGAAAAATACTTAAACCTTATTTTTTTCAACGACAACAATGCTAAAATAAGATTTGGGGATCAATTTTTTCTGAAGTAATTGAATGCATAATAGATCATTCTAATTTTGTTGAAATATTGTTTTGGATATCTAGAAAAGCTATGCTTCTGAAAGTGTATCATGCAATTCTGAATTAAGAGCAAAATAATCAAGATTGCTAATTCAATTCAATTCCACATAAAGTCCAAATAATATAATTGAATGTAATTGTATGATTTAATATTTTATTTCAAATATAAAAATTATAACAGGTTATATCAATTGAACTAAAATCACTTGTAGAATTGAATTTAGTTTCACATGTGATTTGGTTCTAAACATGCGAATAGAGAATAAGAAATTAGTTATGCATGGTTTTCAAATTTGGATTATATTATTAAGGTTTCTTTTATACACCATTGTGTCCCATAATTTTGTCAATATGGTGTTCCAACTTCTCCAACGGACATCTTAAATTTTCCTTTCATTCCCTCAATTTCCTAGTATTAATGGATTTTCTAGGGTTAATAATGATAATTGATATGAACCCGAAGGGTAAAATAATGAGAATTATCAAGCAACATCACATGATCCATTACATGTGCTAATTGTACCTATTATAAGGTCAATATATAAAAAGATTTAAAAGGTATTCAATAGGCTAATTCAAGATATTTGTGCTTTATTTTCTACAAGACTTATGGATTCAACTTGTTTAACTACTTATATGTGGATTAGATACATTTTCCTAATATGCAATTTTATGTTAATAAACATAACTTTTGATTCAACCATTTGATCAACTATAATTTTGTAAATATATTCTAAAGGCCTTATTTCATATAGGGTTAAACTTCATATTGATTAGACATCGAAAAGGCCTTAGGATAAAGCCTAGAAGTTACTATTTTAGATTCGCAATATTTTTCTATATGATTTAGGATTATTTTTCATATTTTTTTAGAACTCTTTTTTTCTAGCCTTACTTAGTATGTTTTTACTTATTATATAGGGTTATATAACTTGTATTTATAGTTTTTTTTTGTATTTTGAATTTTATAAATAATATTATGTGTGCAAGGTTGATCATGCTTTTGGTTCTTTATTAAACTCTTTATAAATTTTCAAAGATTACTTATTTGTGATATTCATCCTTATAATTCTAGTTCTTGATTTTTTGTAATCAACGAGTTGGTGTTTTCATCCAATAACTACGATCCCTTGGTTTAGATAATTACTAGATTGAGTTCTTTTCCATTTGAATTTAGCTTTCTTAGGTTTTATTCAATCTTGATCATGGGTTCTAGGGTTCTTACCCTCTGAGTTCGTATCAATAGTACAAATAGACCTTGTGTTTTCTTTTTTCAAAAAAATGGATTATTTGTTTTCCTTATGATTTTAGTAATTCTTCCTTACATGCATCCTTCATAAACAGGTATTACAGGAAGGCTCATGAGGTTCTATGAATGGATACATCCAGGATAAACATAACAATTTGAAGCTCGCTTTGGCTATAAAGAATCAAATTTTAAGATTTTGCTCACCATGAAATTAGGAGTCATGCCTTTGGTGCTTCATTATAATTTTCACTTTATTAGTTTAAATGTCTCAAGGTATATGATCTTTGTAGTTTTAATTTTTTTTGTCAATCAGTCAAGCACACATGTTACTCTACCAGATATTTACTAGATAACACTATTAAGGGTATTCACATTTCCTAGTTATTGCAGGTGGTGAAGTTCACATGTTGCTTGGATAGCTTATTGTGTCCCCATCCATTTCTTCCAAATATTTGCTTTGATATAATTAGTTCTATGACCAAAAATTTAGTCGCAAAAACAATATGATTTATAGGATTTCAACATTTAGTAATAAATGACTCCAATGCATTGGCTTGCTTTTGTAAATTATTTTTTCTTAATCTATTCTAAATTTGCCAAGTGGTATGAGGACTTGAGCAAAATGAAATCTGTTTGGTGTGTTAGGTAAACTAGTGGATGATTATTTTGGTTACTAGTAAGGTGGCCATAAACTACATACCCTTCATCCATGTGGCCTTAAAGAACTACTATATGGATGAATGATACATCTAATTAATGTTTATGTTGTATTAGGGTGAAAATGGGAAATGAAATGTTGTTGATGAGTTATGGTGATAATTGGTTGGTTGTGTAGATTGTGGAATTTTAACAGGTTTATTTGATGGAATTATGGTGTGAAATGTAGGTAATGAGTTATACTAAAAATTATTTGCGTCGCTTGTGGAATTGTGACAGGTTTATTTGATGGAATTATGGTGAAAATGAGGGAGGGTATGTTGGGGTTGATGATGGGGAGGTTTTTGGATGTTTTGCTTGGTAAAGAATGCCAGTCTTTTATTTTTATTATTTTTAGGCTTCAAAGGGTCGCTAGTTATTATTTGAAACATAAAGGTAGTCATGTAATTTTGCTGACTTTTATTTCTTATCTTACTCTTGTGGATGTAAAGTGTTACCCACCTTCAAACTTTAGGATGCAAATGTAATTTTCAAATAGTTGCAAAGTAAAATAAAGATCATACTACATGATGGGCAGAGTAATTTTCTATAAAATAAAAGTTTCTAGATAGGTTCGAGATAGCCTAAGCCTCCAAGAACTAAATCAACTTAATTAAAGACTTTTTTGAATAAATCCAAATACCACTACCTTATTCAATTTATAATAATAACTAAAGGATTATAATTTTAAATATATTTAAATTCTAAAGGATTAGAATTTTAAATAAATTTGAATTTAAATTTGAATAGATCTTGTCTATTTTGACTGAAAACTTAATCATGACTTTAAACTTTAAAAGTTGTCATGCCATGTGTTGAACTTTCATGGACTAGTGAACATCCACCGTCCATGTCACCCTCTTTTTCTAAACATTTTCTATACTTTTCACTTTATTGTTTTTAGCCACTCTTTAATCTCTGGTCAAAATCAACCCCCAAATTTATTACATAATACTTCCTTAAGTCTTGAGAGTTTGAGAGCTTTGACAACTTCATCCCTCCGATAAGAGTGGCCTAACATCTTCATAATTCTTTAATAAAAGAAAACATATTCATGATTTTCAAGGAGTGTTTCTAACCCAACCTTTTAAGGTTCTTTCTTGTTGATCTCAGACTTCTCAATACTAGGTCCCTTAATCTTAATGTTAAGGGTTCGACCCTTTGAAAGACCATTGTAAATTCCTTATAATCTTTTGATGATATCCTAGAAAATCCAAGTAGTTTGAGAATAAGGTTTATGTATTGGATAATCGGTTAATCTTTTGGTTCTAATAACTTAATCCATTCTTCTTTGCCAAAGTGGCTGCTGGTTGGTGCTTGATACTTTGCAAAAGGTCCTTTTTGTGAGCTTGAGGACTCTCTAATGTTTAAGTAAGTATTTTTTTTAAGAAAAAATACCATGATATTTTAGAGAGATACACTAAAAATAAATATGTCATGAAGAAGAGAGATTGAGAATCCCCTTTTTAAGAATTTCAATTAGTCTTTAAAGCCCATCATCTCATTTGTTAAAGAGAAAAAAATATCTCTGACTTGTTCAAAGAGAAAATATCTCTAACTTGATCAGGGGGAAAATATCTTTGACTTGATCAGAGAGAAAATATCTCTATATGCTTAGATTCAGCGCTTGACTAAGCTTAAGTGAGTGTTGCGATGTCGCGGTCACACAAATTAATTACCCTAGCTTAAACAAATAAAATAGTATAGAGCAACCGTGGGTCGATCTCACAAGAAAGATCTAGTTTAGATCTTTGTGCTAGATGATTCAAAGTTGAGGGGTTTTGAGGTTATCTAGGCTATGCTATGGTAAATAGAATAAAATAATCAAGCTAAATTAAATAAATCCAAAACTTATTAAGAAAAAAAAACCTAGATTTCAAGTAAACATTCACCTATGAAAATCAAAATTGATCATTAAAATGATACGTCAATTTATATTCTGAACATCTATCTTTTGTTAACATTAGTCAGTTAACCAATCTTTAGTATAACTAACTTTAACCATTAAATAACCATAGTGTCTGCACTAGTAATTTAATTCAATAGCAACCTTAAGAACTAGATAGGTTGATAAAACTAGACAATATAATTGTCTACAATCTATGTTCGATTTAGTTAAATATTTTCCTCAAGATTAACAACATAGATCCGCCATAATTATTAAACTTAGTCGCTTCACAAGTTTAAATACCACAACTCCAATTTTGATAACAAACTTAGCATTAGATTGGTTTAGAATAATAATTTAGAATTCGCTCCAACAATCAAACTAAACAATCATAGTAAATTAGCATTGGAAAACATTCATATTCATCATATAAATTGAAAAGAAAATATAGAATAGATCTTACAATTTTTTAAATTTGAAGGTTTTTGTATCTTTTCAACCAAGAAAAATAACTTAGCCTTACATGTCTATCGAAAAACTAATGAAGAGAACAAATGAGAACATAATTTTGGGTATAGGAGAAAAGGGTGGAGTTTTCCTCTTCTCTTTGCTCACCTCCTCTCCTTCTTTCTATTTGATAGGAAACCCTAATCCCCACAACCCTTCAATCCATTTGTATTTTTTAAAAAAAAAAATTTGTTCTTTTCAAAGTAGACAATCTACATTTAAGTAAGTTGGATTTATTTCTTCACAAAACCTGTTTGTTGGTCGAATTTATAGGTTATCTTAGAAAAATTATATCTCTCTCATATGAGCTTTGTTTCTTCTGACATTTGGTAGGTTGATAAGTCTTTGAGTTAGAAATTCAACAAAATTGGGTTTGCTTCAAATGGACTTCTATAACACAAGATATTCAATTTGGAATGGCTGAATGTCAAAATTGATAAAATGCTAGACTTGTCTTTGAATGCTGCAATTTCTATGCTCTTTTTTTTATTATTTTTCTTGCCATATATGTATAGAAATATATGGATGTTAGCTTTCTAATGCTACTGGAATCACTTCATTTCAACAAATTTGCTAATATTCGACACGGGTTAGAACATGGTTTGAATTTTATCTCCAATTTACTCCTTTTCGAATCTCACATCCAAAAGTGTCTTCAAAAAATAAAATAAATATTATCAAAGCATTTTATATATAAAACATGAACAAAATACTAGGTAAATATAGGTAAAACTATCAAATAATATAGTTGTATTATATACCCCTACACTTGGCTCTTGCTCGTTTTCAAGAAATGAGAGATCAAATCAAACTTAAGGAAGTCCAAAGTATAAATAAATAAAGAAATAAAATAACTATGACTAATTTCTTAATCTCCTATCAATGTGCAAGAGTACATGCATTATAAACAAGAATACAATTAATAAGGATAAAAAAAACATAAATTTTCATGAATTTATTTACATGCGAACTTCAAAACTCAATTAATCAATGAGATTTAAATTAAATCTATGTCATGCCTAAGTAATAGGTCCTCTCATTGTTGATATACACTTCAACAACGTGTTTGCGGCTTATGTGTTTAAATCTCTCTAATTCAATCAATAAATATGTTTTACTATAAGCTTGCTCTTCAATCTCATCTCCATTATTAAAATATTACAAGCAACACATTAATTAAAAGGTCTTGGTTTTTGATTGTAATGAGGCTAAGGTTAAGGCGAAATAAAAGAAAAGAAAAGAAAAAGTTTAAAACCAAAAGAAGTAGAGCATTTTATAAAAATTGAATTTGTAAACAAGATATCTCATCAAATCATACAAATTCACCATCTTTAAGCACCATTACTTAACTTCTTTTGATTTCAAGCTTTATCAACAAAAAAACCTTTTAGAACACAATGGAACAACTTTTCTTTTCTCTTTTTTTTCTTTTTTTTCTTTTTTTTAAATGGTCTACCTTTAACAACTTTACCCATTCTTTTCATCAGGTATTGGTCGGTTAGTGAAACCACCAAAATATAATTCTAACTTAACTATCAAAAACAAAATAAATTTGTAGTATGATCGTGAAAATCAGGTCAAACCTAAGAGAAATTTTATTTAATCTTCCTATAATATATTGAAATGAGAAAGAACGAGGGTTTTGAATAAAAAATTCAAGAAATAATAATTATGAAAATAATAAATTGATATATCATTAAATCAGTTCAAGGGTCCATACATCCATTCCTATAAATATATTGATCATCGAAGTAAAATAAATATTCTTTCACGTCAAGTAAATAAATTTGGTATCCTTAAAGATGAGAAAAATCAATGAAATTACGAGTACATTAATTAGAAAAAGCTATTTAATCAATTTATTACCATCAAACAAATGTAATATTGAAAGCAATTTTCATTCAATCGGCAGTAGTTTTAGGAATCAGATTTTCACCTATATCTAGAGATTTATAACTCCAAATTATGCACGATCAGTTTTCCTTCTAAGGTTCACCAATCCCATTTTGTTTTATTTAAAATCTTTAAAACCATGTCATGAAAAAACATATGCATTAACATAATTTACAACTATACTACATTTCATATATCGTAAATCATAATTATATTATCATTCGAATATTTCTTCTTTGATCGGCACTACTATCTAATTTCTTATCATAATTCATTCTTATAATTTTAATCAACTCTTCCTTACATGAGAAGTCAACACAACACAATGGTCCTTCACCTCTAAAGGCATCAATTTTCCTCAATTCTAAATTTCTCAACATTTTAAGCACACTTTATAATATAACTTAATTCTTTTAAGAATCATTTTCCTCAACACAATTACACACTAATTTATCACAATTTTGCTTAGTTAAACACAATTCTATTTCATTCAATTAATCCTTCATTGGTCGGCCATTGAGTCTTAAGGTCATATGATTTTCTTCATTAATTATTTTCAATTTAACATCCAATACAACATAATCTAACCCATATTCATCAATTTATAGTCAATTTATATTTTCCCTAAAATTTCATCATAAACCTTAACATTAAATTCATAATTTCCACCTCAATTGTTATTCATTTTGAATGAAATTACTAGATTAGATTTAGAATTTCTTATTGAATGATAATCTAGTCTTTGAATCCCAACCAATAAAAAAAAAATTGAGTCCCTCTTCTTTTTATTTTTGCTGTCGTCCACAGTGCAGTGTTTCCCCTTGGTTTCCTTCTCTTTTTCTCTAGTTTAAATGTTTAAGGTGCAGTGGTGAGTAATTCTCTCACACTCTCATTAGTCCCTTTGGTTTTCTATTGATTTTCCTTATAATTGTTTTGAATAAAATCAAGTTTTTCTCTCCTCTTCTCTACCTCTGCTGGTGCCGGCCATAAGAGAGAAGAAATGTCTTTTATATTAATGTGTTTTGGTTATTTTCAAATGTGACCTTATTTTTTTCCCATTATTTTAATTGATTTTTCTCTTCTCTTAACAAGTGTATCACCATTTTATTTTATTTTATTTATTTTATTTTACTTTTCTAAATCTTAATTCAACCCATTTTATTTTGAAGTTAAATTTATTTTTAACTCGGGATTTACACAATCCATTAGGTAAGGTCTAACAGCTATGCATGCGTTAGGACTAGTTTATTAAATATATTCAATAGTTTCTCTTAGCCCTTCATAATTTGTTGATTGATCAACCAATCATCCTAATTTAGATGAACATTATTAACAAAACATTAAAGGGTGGCTAAATTGAGCCACAACTACAAAATTTATTAGAATAGTATTTTATGTTTTGAGTTTTATTTTTTAATTTTACCCTCCACCAATCTAATTTTTTTTTTGTAAAAAATGTATACTTTAATATTAGGTTGTTTTAGAAATTAAGCTTTGCAAAAAAAAAAAAATTTCTTTTATGTTCGGTTATATATCTATCTTATAGATTTAGTTTTTTTTTTCTCAATTTCAACCTTCAATATTAGATCTATTAGAAATATGATTTTTTTTTATTGCTTTATATGAATATATCTCAATCTCATAACCCAGATTGAAATTTTAACAAATCAACCTGAGTTGACTTGAGTCATTTGTATGAGCTATTTTTTCTAATTGATTTTATTTTTTTATTATCAGGTTGGCTCTATTCATTTTTGGATTCTTTTTTAATTGAGTATATTTAAATTGAGCTTGATAATTTTTTTCAATTTGTTTTCTATAGAGTTATCTTAATTCCATAACCTGAGTCACGATTTTGTAGATTAACCTGGTTGACTCGATTTATTTTTTGGTTATTTTTTAATTGAATGTCTTTTTTTTTAATTTCAACCTCCAACAACTCAATCTTGTTCTTTTTATTTAGTTTTTTTTTATTTCATCCTTCAATATTAGATTATTCAGGAATTGGACTTCGTAGTTTTTTCATTTTTTTTCTGTAAAATTACCTTGAACTAATGGATTTAGTGTTTGTTTTCTCTCAATTTTAACCTTCAACATTATGTATGTTGAAAATTGAGCGTTGTCATTTTTTTATTTGATTTTTATAAAGTTATTTTGGTCATATAACTTAAGTCGCGAGTTTAATAAGTTCGCCCATGTTGATTTTTTTTTGTTTTTTTAATTTATTTTTTTTATTTCATCCTTCAATATTAAGTTAGTTGGAAATTGAACTTTATAAATTTTTTTATATTTACTTTCCATTAGATTATCCTAATCTCATTACCCGACTTATTAGTTTGGCAAGTTGATCCAGGTAAGAAAAATTAATTTAACACATTTTTTTTTAATTTCATCCTACAAAATTATGTTGATTAAAAATTGACCTTCATAATTTATTTTAATTTATTTTATAAAATTATTAAAATGTCATAGTTAAGTTAAAAATTTGACAGATTAACCTGAATTAATTTAATATATCATTGTAGCTCAATATGTATCATATTTTGAATTTATGATTAATTTTTTTTATTATTATAAAACAAGTTATAAATATTTGGATATTTTTTTACATAAAAAAAAATTTAATCTAAACCACGTCACAACATGTTCCAATAATCTAATTTATTCCTGAATTCACACAAAGTCGTTTATGTGCATATAAATACCAAACTTCTTTGAATATATATATATATAAAATACAATTATCTTGATACAAAACAAATCCAACTGGCATTTTGCTTTAGAGATGGCAAACTTGATTCAAGCTAGCATATAGCATAGACGATCATGAATACATATATTTTAAGAAAACAAGGAATCAAGAAGAAAGATCAAAAATATAAATCACTGTCACCGTCCCCAAACCATTATTTCGCAGCAAAATCATTAATGCTAGTTTATGGCCAGATGCAAGCCCAAATCAAAAAACAGCATTCTCAAACCACAATCTTGAGACGGGATCTACAGGCCCTGATCAAGGAGGTAATCACCCAACCTCTCAACTATCATGTTACACTGTCCTGGAGTCAATGGCTCATCATAAATACCAAAAATAAGAGCTTGGGCGGTTTTCTTCACAGTGATGCCACCAGAACCCTGAAAAATGCATGACGCAACAACGTTGAGATATGAAAGATGAAGTTACTTCCCCTGATCATAGCACATGTTTAATAACATTCAAGAATTTCAATCCAATTTGTCCTTACAAATTGGTTTCTGCAAGCCACGGCTAAACCAGATTAGGTCAGCCTTCAATATTTCTAGAATTTTGAATAAAGACTGGGAAAATAGGCTTAATGAATAAGACTGGGAAAATACGACCAAAGTAGTAAGGACTTGCATAGGTAGTCAAAAAATTAAATTCTATTAGATTTAGTATTATTCATTCAAGGAGTTGGAGTAATGAATTTCAAGACAACGAGTTAACGGAGGGAAAGTTCTTAACATCATCAATAGCAGAAAAGCATTACGAACAGTCTTTATGGAACGAATCCTTGAGTTAAGAAAATGGAAAGTGAAAAGATCAAACCCTATAAGCACATTAATCATGATAAAGCAACAAGCATAAACTTAAAGATTTGTACGAATTATTTTAAGCATTAAATACGATTAAAGATTCAAAGTAAAAGGCCTTTATCTTGGGACACCAGCATTACCCTCTGTCATGTGTTACACAATAACATTCCACAACTTAAAGCATCCTCGTAAAGTTGACACCAAACCATGTCATCCATTAAAATGACTACACAATTGTCACTACTTTAAATGGCTAAATCTAGGCAACAATATGAATCATGCTAAATCACGGCAAGTATGAAAGAAAAAATAATATCAATTACTGAATTATCTCATGGTGAATGAGAACCTAGTATTAAAAATGAGAAATAATGTCGTACCTTCTTTCCACGAATCACAGCTCCAGGCTCTCCCTGGATCACCATGTACTTTGTGCCACCAATGTGCAACCCAGTTGGGGCTAGAGATCCAGGTTCATCAAAATCTTTCATGATGGCAGAAATCTCCTCAGGCTTATACTATAAACAACCAGTGATAAATCTTTAGGTCAATGACACATGAAACAGGAAAAGAAAACTGACGATACCACTCCAACTTATCAACTAGTTGAAACCATATCCAGCAAGAAAAGGGCATTCGACAACAGAAGAAATAGTGACAATAAATTCAAAAGAATAGCACAATCGAAACTCTGTATTCACATTACAAACAATGGTTAAAGAATTAATAAAATGATAACAAAATGTTTTTTGCAGGTCCAATCGCACACCATTAAATACAAGCTCAGAAAAATCATAGAAAAGAGAGAGAGAGAAAGAGAGAGAGAGAGAGACACCACATAGCATATCAGCTAACATTCTCACTGCATGGGAATGTTCATACACAACAAATCAGAACAAAGATTCAAATCATCCTTTTAAGAATGACATGAAAAGCAAAACCAGGTCGACAATCCATTTAACTCTGACAACGCGCATCCACTTACAATATATACATTATTATCATAAACCATTTCCTACAGCTAATGGGGCGCTATTCATATCCTTAAAAGTCAGAGCCAATCACAAACTGATTGCCAAATGCAGCATTTTACCCAAAAAAAAATCCATCTTTAAACAATTAACCGATTTTGTTCTCTTGAATCAAGAAAACCAAAGAAAGGTTAAAAATAATATTGAATGACAACAAAAGCATCACATTTCAATAGTTGATTGCAATTTGCAAAAAAAAAGGATTAAAAAAAATCTAAACTAAATCTCTCAAAAATTTAAAACTAGAAAAAGCCAGATTCCTTAAATAATCCATCATTCCTAGTTAAATCAAACACAACAACCAATGACCAATCCAAACGAGAAACAAAGGAAGGAAATAATTGTGATTAAATAAGAGTAATGAATCAGATCCGATAAAATCTCAATCTAAATTATATTGAGACAGACAACACAATTTGAACAAAACAAAACAGATCAAGAAAAGACCACCTGAGGGAAAGTGGCGCTCTGAGCCCACACGCTGCCATCTTGGCCGATGATGGCGGCAGCCGTCAGACGGTTACCCTCGATGTCGCACATCAGGTGATCATCAACGTATGTTTGCCACGACATTTTCGATCAACAAATAACTACCGTTGATTTCTTCGTTCTTTTGTTTTTCCTCCCGAATTTTTATCCCTTATGTTTTAGCTTCTCTTCTATTTTGAATATTTTTGGTTCAAAGAAGGGAGGTATTTATAGTGCTTTCAAAGCGAGACAGGGAGAGAGAGCATAATTAGTGGGCCCCAAATCAAGGGTGTGATTGATGATGTGGTGACTTGCTTTCTCATTGAATCTCCTCCCTACATTTCTACAATGATTCAATGAGTGCCATTCACGTTCTCCTCCTTCTCGCTCGCCTTTTTTTTTTTATTATTTCTTTTTTGGAAAACTCGCACCATATGAAGACACGTGGTGGTATATTCTTCACCAGCCAGTTCAATAATTCCACGTGGCAACTTCCAGGTCTAGTAAAATATCTGGTTGCATATAAAAGAAAATTACAGATGTGAGAATGTTCTCCGATGGAGGGGGGCGGCATTATCATCCATCTTTGATACTATTACACTCCTCTCCCTCTCCCTCTCCCTCTCCCGTGTGTGTGTGTCACAGATTTGATGTGTAGAAAGAAAAGAGACTGGAGTGACCTGCGCTGCCGCTTAAGCTGTGCTATTTTGAGAAATATTTTTCTCCATGTGGGAAAAAACTCGTAAAAACACCAATATTTTGGCAGCAGCGAGTCTGACTCTGACCATCCAGCCTTCCTTTCCTCCAGGCCACCTTTTTTTGTGACTAAAATTGTGACATGTCAAAGGGTGAAAAGCTCAGGCAGGTATTGTCAGATTGCATCACCTTATTTGGGGTGTCATATGCTTTTCAGCTAATTTAATTTATGATCCTGATCGAGTCAACATGATTTCCAAGGATTACTCGGTCCATGACTAAGTTTAGAATGGAATAAAAACACATCACAACGTAACTCAAACAAATCCCGAATATATATTATGTCACAAGGTTGAACAGAGCTTTCTCCTTTGGATGCTTGAAACCACACCAAAATTCATATGCTCAGAAGTCTCGTGTCTCAAGCAATCTTGATTCTCATGTAAATAAAATGTAGAATCAAATATCCATTTCCTTGAGCTCACATCATTTTCTGCAGCATCTTTCAATCAAGAAAATATTGCATAATAGTCAATATTACAAAAAGGGAATTACCAAAAAGCAGCACTTGCTGTATGTCTATGGAGCCTGAAAATTCCCAAGTGCACTTGACAACGACCATTGCAAATACGGTCCAGTTTGCTAAACTTGCAAACTGCTTAACAGAGAAAGACACATCAATGTTCTCGGCAAGGCAACTAATATACAGCCTCATCTGCCAAGAAAAAAAAAAAAAAGTTGTGTACCATCAACAGAAGTGGGTGAAACTATTCAAGTTTGAGAAAAGGTGCATACCAGCATTGTCATCCTCCATGTTATAATCGTCTTCATCATCATCAAAATCAATATTCTGCGAGATCATAGAGTGGATAACAGTTTGTTAAAACATTTACTTGCCAACATATAAGTTTATAATGAAGCCTTTTAAGAATGCACAAGTTAGGTGTGTATAGTGTCACATACAAAAACATTAGTCCCTCTAACAAACATCAAGAAGCTCTTGAACTGATCTCTAACATTATTTCATATTAAACTAGAATCCACACAGAATCGTAATATTTCCCATCTCATAATATATGCTCAACTTTAGATAGCTAATGAGTGAACTTTAGTTGTACAAATTAGCAACTTAAATATTATATTTTTCAACAAAATTTCTCATAGTGCTACTTAATTGGAGTTCCTGCAGGCAACTGGGAGGTTGCAAATGTCCAACCAACGGCACGCTACATCTGCTCCAATAGGGGATAAACAAATTCATTAAAGATTCTAGAGCGCTGTCTACACATAAAACAAGGCCACCTATTTGTAGAAGCTGATAAAACAAGGCCACCTATTTGTAGAAGCTGATTCAAAAACTAAAATCTCAAACTTTTCCAATGTTATGTTATTTTGTCAAAAGAGATGCAACACATATGTTATGTTATTTTCCAATCATTAAAAAACTAGCTGGAGACTCCCTTATTATGAGCCACATATAGGGATTATCCATTTAAATTCTTTAGATCATGCAATCATTTAACTTGACAATCATGGAGACAGTCTTCGTCAGAGAGTCCATCTCAATGGAATTAATTTAAAGGCTGGAATGGAATACCTTCCATAAAAAAATCTTGTTCAAACGGAGTCTCAATTTTCCTAGTACCATTTACATCTATTTCTTGACCATTCTTGGTGATGGCATAATAAGTTGCCTATATGGCATAGAAATGAGATGTTATTATATCATGGGGATAGCTGAGGCTGACAAAGAATGCTACAATCCTGAATCATCAAAGCTACTCAAGAGCAAGAAAAAAGCTGATGCAAAATCAATAGATATACACAGGACCCTGTGTTTGCTGAGGGAACCTGATTATAATCTCCATCATCATATTCATCATCAGGTTCTTCTAGTTCTTCATCTTCATCTTCCTCGTCTTCGTCTTCTTTCTTTTCCATTTGAACCTTTTCAGCTTGGCCCTAAATGCATGAAAGGATCACCAACTGACCAACAAATTACCACATAAAGGCAAACAATGGCATGTGGTATAAAAACTTTTGATTTTAACTCAAAAAACGAAGGAGAATAAAACAAGAAAAAAACTTAATTCTATAGGGGCTTCATGTAAATTGTCAGAAGTATTAGTTGCAGTCATTTTGACCAAATAGTGTAGGTAGCAGGTTGGCAGATGATTGAAGGTTTTTACCTCATACATCAATTCACGCTTCTCATAATCATCCAACTTCCTCAAGTCTGTAACACAAGCATCTAAATCAATTTGAATAAAGATTTGAAGAACAAAAGCATCTCAAGCATATCTAACTTCAGCAGGTCTATCATACAAACATCTAAATCAGTTTAAATAGATACTCAACAACTCTTCTAGCTGTACGAAGTGCTGAGTGTGGGTAATTCTAAAGAACAGATGTCACTCACTGACAAGGTAGCAAATCATAAATTACCCAATCAGATAGTGTAAAGCATAGGCAACCCATCAAAATCACTAGCCAAGGAAAAACATTTCTTCAAATTATGACAACCAGCAGGTGTGATCAAAATTAATAATTTATATTTAGTTGTTTATATCATTCATTAGAATTCCTAAATATATAAAATCAAGCTCAAACAACTCATAAAGCCAAGAAAACCCAACTTCAGCCACAAACAAATTAAATAGTGGGTGACATGTTTTCTTTTCAATAAACAATTATTTCAAAGCTTGTATGAAATAATAGGATGACTGTATAATTGTGGTGCAACTTAATATTATCCATCTCCTGACTATGGTTGAATAAAATCCAAGGACCAAGAAAGTTTTCCAAAAGTGTAACGCTTTACATGTTTAGCTATCCTTCCATGAATCATCTTCAACGGCACTGCTGTCTACTTGACAGCTTGTAGATATATCATAAATGCATATTGTCAAGGAATCTAGTGGATCATAAATAAGAAGCAAGAACAATCCGAGTGCTTCAAAAGAAGCTGTCTGCATTACAGCTAACAAGGTCCAGATATATGTGCAACAGAGAAAAATATGAAATACAGTTTGTATGAGAATAAAAGAATAGCCAACTATGCCTTATTCCCCAATATAAAGAATTATCTGTCAATATTAGATCCAGTATATATCTAATATATGTGAGATAGACAATAATGTTTCTCAAAAAAAAAAAAACCCACAATACTGATGTCAATTTCACTTATTGTAGCAACCGTAGAAATGAGCCTCCCGACCGATCCCCCAGGAGGTCGGCCTTATCTGCATGAGGGATCAGATCCTCTATCCATCTTTCTAATAGATTTATAAGCAAGCCTTGAGTGCATGAGATGAATTTAGACTTTGCAGTTTTTCTCATTTGGAAAGGGAGTTTAGATTAAGGCCACATCTACAAACAACTATGAGTAAATAAAGTAAGACCAAATCACATCTCACCTGCTGTCCACTTCACTTTTTTGTTTGGCCGCTTCCTATTTAAACCTGATTATCGTTGCATAAAGAACCTCTTAGCATGATTAGAAGCACCATTGAACAGAGAGGGGAAAACTTATAAACATGCATAACACACGCATTGCTCTCATATTTTGTAATTTCAGATTGCAAACCTCCAATCAGTTCATGATTAGAAGCACCATTGAACAGAGAGGGGAAAACTTATAAACATGCATAACACACGCATTGCTCTCATATTTTGTAATTTCAGATTGCAAACCTCCAATCAGTTCTTTAGGAAAATTTTTAGACGTGAGCTGTAAGAATTGGTCGAGTGAATCACGTTCTGATGTGATCCTTGGCTTCCCCCTGTCTGAAAATCTTTCTATGTCCATGCTCTGGATCTCTGATATCACATTCAGAGGAAATGAAAATTTGTAAAGCATCATAGATTAGGCCACTTAATGTCTTGGAACATTGTTGGCAGAAAAACACCGCCCAGTTGGTGTGCACAAGGTAGAGGACTAAAATTATGACTACATTGCTAAATACTCTCTAATAAAAGTGACGCATAAAGTTAAACATTCTTGTCTGAAACATACAACAATTAAGATTAAACACTTGAGGTTGGAACAGCAAGAAGTTTTTTTTTTTCCCTAATTTCATACAAATGTGAAGCTGTGGATCTTAATTTTAAAAGTACAATATTCATTGATACTAGGCACATTGTCCTCTAACTGGGTTTGAAGATAAGCTTTTCAGCACAACATATTTGAAATATTTTCAATATGCTATGCAGGTAGAGACTTGATGCTAATTGATTTTTTAAGAGTTTGTCCCTAAACTATTAGCCAGTCAGCTGCCCAAAAAAAAAAATAGTTCATGAACTTGATTGATCAATCTCAATATACCACAACCGTGATACTTCCAGGGAAAAACTGCCAAGAGATCAATGATAATGGGAAAGAACTAAAGAAAAAAAGGTAATATGATGGTGTCAAAGATGTAAGAAATTGAACAGTGTCCAAAGTATTTAGCTAAATCAGGTTCTTGTTTGATATCCTAACCTTTTCGTGTATAGTAATGATAATAGTGAATCAAGAAACCAGAAGTAATTTTAGCTTCCAATTTTAAGACATGTGATCTGTTCTCATAATCGAAATTGGTTATAAGAAATATGTAAGGAATTAATTCATTCAACGAAAAAAGGGGAGAGGAATTTGAGTCCCAAATGTTCTTTGCAAACTACACTGGTTTTACAAACCAGTGCTATCAACCACTCAGCAACCTCTCAGGAATAAATGTGTGTGTGCGTGGATTTCTTCTTCTGCCTAATTGAAGTTTGAACATTTGAAAGAAAGGAGAAAAAATAAAACTCCATCTGTACTGACTAAAAGGTAAACCATACACAATTTACAGCAAATACGCAACAAAAGAAGTGAATGAAAATAATAACACATCAGTAATATCTTGTCCAAACCCATATCCTCAAGCAAAAGGGAAAAATCTCTTATTTCTATGATTGACCTACTTATTTGGGAAACAAGATACTAAAAAAGTGGTCTAAGAGTTCCATGCTTACCCTTTGAAACAATCTCCTCAAGATAACAAGGAGAGGATTTGAAATAGTTTGTCAACCTTGAATTCCAAACAACTAATGCCCTTTCCTCCTTCACATTTTTGGGATCAGGTAATTCAATTTCCTGGAATAGCAAAATTCTTTTTCAGGGAAAACAACATAAAGAAAGACATCCCATTACATTTCTCTATCGAATAATAGCAATCGATGCATTTTTTTGCATTGAAACTACAAACATTGGAAAACAGAAACACAAGATAGATGCCTTACAAACCAAAACATAAACAGTACAAGGATATTTTTTAAGAGAAAAATTGCAATATTCACAAAAGATAAGTTCATTTCGTCTCCGTAGAAACACACCAACTCAACCATCATCTACTTCAAGAAACTCTGAATCATATGAATGATTTTTTTTTCCCGAATGAACTTCTAAGAAAAGTTTTAACCCAGCAAAAATGAACCCAGTACTTCCAAGTTCCTCTTTGGCCTGTCTTTCGTCTATTTAACAAATTCCATAAAAGAATCATTGCAACCATAGTTCGAAAGTTCACAAGTTTCAAAACCCATAAATTAAAAAAGAAATTACATAATTCAAACTAAACCGACTAAGTTTAAACTGCAAAATTATATCAAAAGAATTACTAGCAAAGAATAAATAACAAACAAAATAAAAATAAAGAGAAGACTGACATACAGGAAATAAATCAAAGGGCTCTTGCCTTGCATAGCTAAAACCACCACCGCCTCCAAATCGTCCTCTCCCTCTCCCTCTATAAGCCATCTCTGCACTTCACTATAGCTTTGTTTCCGAGAAGAAAGCGGTTAAAACTAATTCTAGTTGCTACACTAGAAAAGGAAATGGCATGAGAAGTGCAGCAGGGTGGCTTGGCTGATCAGTCGCTCGCTCCCATCCACATTGTTATTGATTCATTATTAACAACAAAAACTAAAAAAAATTAGGTTTTTTTTTTTTGAGACCCTTTGTTAACTTTTAAAAGTATGGTTTGTATTTCAAAGTCATTTTACCTTAAAAAAAAAATATATATATATATATATCTTCCATTCAAACATATTCTACTTTACCGCTTATTGTAACATATTATTTATTAAAATAATATTTTTTTAATTTTTTTATTAATGTTTTTTTATTTAAATAAATTTTATTTTTTAACATTAAATTTATTTTTTATTAGGTTGTTCTATTTTCATTTTAACTTCACTCAAT
>Ga0325403_1001781_pt1 | contig 18404 bp, 12 predicted proteins | sample PopdelMetagenome_19_FD_205665 | JGI IMG/M metagenome (GOLD analysis project Ga0325403, IMG submission 205665) | Populus deltoides microbial communities from Bellville, Georgia, United States - Xylem-PdKOR-R4 | ecosystem: Host-associated > Plants > Phyllosphere > Stem > Wood/Secondary xylem...
TTTTAATCTTGCCTAATTTGAATATGGAACAATCAAAGAGAACATCATGAGAAGAAAATTGATTTTTATTTCCCAAAAAACCAGAATTTAACCAACGAAACAAAAACAATAAAACTTTGATGGTCTAAGTGTTTATGACATACTTCACCCTTATTTTGAATAGTGGTACAAGCAAATAATACAAAACGAGGAATTGAAAAATACAGCAAAAATAGTATTTTAACTTTAGGTCCCTTCACGATCACCGTCTCAAACACCTAATCCTATACAAGTACACATCACAATTATTCTCCACCAATTAGCCAACTGAAATAAGACTAGTGAACAACTTTGGTGATATAAACACATTCTTTAAAGTTGAATTGATATCCCTAATCTTAGTAATAGGCATATGACTTCCATTACCAATCTAAATTTCTAATGAACTATGATACTTATACATATTTTTAAACATACTAGATGAGTTAGTCATATGATTTAAGGTAGCAGAATCAGCAAGCTGAAATTGACTTGTAGCCTTAAGGCTGAAAAGATTGAAACAATCATTTGTTGCATCATTTCAAAAGTAAGAATAACAAATTAAGTTGTCGTTGATGGGTTGCCAAACACAACAGCTTGAAATGAATTGATTTCGTGGTTTCAAGGACAAGTAAGACACTCCTTGATAATGTCCTTGTTTGCAACAATTACAGAACTTCTTTCTACAATTGGTAGCAATGTGTTCATATTCTTTACAGCTATAGCAATATATATTACTCATATTTCTACCTTTTTCTTTTCTTTGAATAGCAAAAGCAGTTGTAACAAAATTTCTTGCTTGAAAATACCTTGTGTAAAAAGAAGTTGCTTTTTACGAAGTAATTCCCCAAAACAAACATCTAAAGAGAAAAGGATCTTGATTCATTAAGTTGGAGCGAACAATCTTAAATTCATATTGAGATTTCATTAAAAATTGATCACGAACCTATTGAACAAAGAGAGATTCAATAAACATTTTGGAATAAACAATATCAATATATTCTGCCCATAAATTTTGAAAACCATAGCAGCAATCCTAGAAAGAGTAGCAATCCTGGATAAAAAGGCTGCGAGAATAATTAGAAACATTATTTTCTAATTGGAAACATTTCTTGATAGTAAACCTTTTCTAGGTACTCCCATATGGCTTGTGTTGTCTTATATAACCTTAGATTAAGAACAATAAGAGGGTCAGCAAACCCTAAAATTAAAGACGTTACCCGAGCATCTTTGACCTTTCATTGAAGCAACCTTGTAGAATCACTAAGAGATGGATCACTCTCATTCACATGACCTCACAATTTTTTTCCTGTGACATACCTGAAACTAAAATTCTCGGAATAATTTTTTTTCTGGTCGAACACTATGCAACTCATAATTGCTTGTTGTTGTCATCTTCTTGACAAGCACAGTAAAACCAAAGAAGACAACCAAGAATCAAAGAAAATCCAAGACCCAAGAGCCTCGGGTATCTAGGACTGATTAACCAGTCAAGAAAACCAAAGAAAAACTTAAACAAGACAATAGAATGGAGATTTAGAAGTGAAACTTTGATACCATATCAAATTGGTTGAATGATGCTTTACCTAGGGTTCCTTTCATTAAAAAAAATAATTTTGATTAGCATTTTATAAAATCAGCTACGATTAACTACAATATTGCCCTAATTACAAAAAGCTATTTACACTATAATTACATAAATATTGATATAAATAACTAATATTTATATGAAAACTATTTATGAGATGGTCCACACTATCATGTACTTCTAGCGACTGGGATCCAATTCTATTTGGTAGGAAAATCGCAAATATAACTGCGCCAAAAACAAAAAGAAAAAAGGCACTACCTAATGTTACAGATTCGATAATTATCGAACCCCACAATTTTAGCAAATAAGCATAAAAATAGTAACTAGTTCTTAATCAACAAGATTTTTGCCACATGATACAGCATTTCCAATTCCATGTTGGCCGACGGTATGCATGTATGCATGCTCATATAAATGCAGGAACGTGCACAAACATAAACATGCATGAGCTATTCCGCTCCATGTGGCGTTGGTTACCTATTTGTCACTTTTTTTTCCCCAAACAAACTTGTAAATTTAGCGGTCCCTTTCTCTTCATATTGGTGGTGACTGCCAACAAATTTCAATATGTTATCCTTTTTCCCACCAGAAGAAAAGTATAAATTCAAAATTTAAGAGGACATTTCTTTATTCCCCACATGCAATTTTCCATATAACCAGTTCTTTTTTATTTGCAAATTTATTACCAAGTTGGAAAGTGACCCCCTTGGAGGAGGGTTAACTACATGTCTCATTTGAACACTAGACACACGCACATGCATGCACACATACACAGACACGTGTCTATGTATGTATGTATATATTTAGAGATAGTTGGCAGGTCGTACCTTCAGTTCCAGCTAATGCTCTTTCCCTGTCATCTTTGATTATGATAACGAAACCAACTTATTCATCAATGAACAACAGACTACGTTTGCTATCCAATCTTAGCATCTCCATTCACTAAAGTACCTTCGTCTTTGCTGGCAATGCTACTGACAGATGCAACACTGTTCTTTGGCCCCTCTGTGCCAGAACTGCTTAATCCCTTGTAAACTTTCTTTTTTGAAACTGGAGCATCCTTTATTGAATCACTTCTTGGGGAATTTACAGCACTGTCTTTATCCTTGTACTCTTCACCTAAACCATCCTTTGGTGCTTGCACAATCCTTCTGGGACTAGCCTTATCAGTTGCATGATGCTCTGCACTGGACTTCTCTGGAGTGGCTTCAGGAAGCAATGCTTTGCGACTAAGTCGAAGTTGTCCCTTTTCATTTACCTGTATTACATGCATGTACATAGTTACTAGAGAACAATTTCTTTAAGTGTTGTGTCAAGAGCAGCAATTGTTGTGTGCAAATCAATTAATGTGGCAATTGATGGTCCAACACTAAGAATGTTCCAGTTTTGCTCAGGTTTTGTTTCCTCTGCAACTGAAATGAGTAAATACAGCACATTGAAGGAAAATTAAATCCAGATGAACCCATCAAGGAAAAGGTGAAGCCGTACATCTCATTAACTAGAAAGCATTTATAGAGAGACTGAAACCTTCAGCATCATATCATGAACAACTAAGCTAAGGGTATATGTATGGCAAATGACCTGCAAGACTTTTGATGAAGAAATGGAAGACTATTAGCTGCTGGGACAGAAAAATAATATTGAAATAACTCCAAATAAGAATTCTCAACTTCCAGGAGATGCTAAACCTATAGAGAAGATTGAGTGGTTCCGGTTGGACATGGTTGCTATTCTTATTTTGAGGTTAAGAAAAAAGCAGTTAAATTATATGGCAACAATTATTTCTGATTATTATTTTTTATTTTTTGCAGTTGCAGGACATCATTGCTCCTAGCGTAATCAAAATTCAAACAACTTAAAGAAATAAAAAAAATAAAATAAAAAACTTCTAGTAAATGAATACCATCAGCCTTCAATCATCTTTCGTGTTTTCATACTCATGAAATGCTATTTTCATATTGATATTATCATAAGACTCTGCTCATATCACTACTTATTTACTCTTCAACAACTTTCATCTTATTGAAAAAGCATTTTTATTAAAAAGGTATCCTTGGTTTATCATTATAAAATAAGCTCTAATTGCAAAGAAAGAGAAGTCTAGAAGAAGGTTAGTTTGGTCACACCATAATTATATAGGTGGGAATAACAATTGAAGGAGTGGCAATAATGCCACCCTTTATATCTATAACAGATTTGAAGGATTAGCGACATAGATGCTAATATATATGTACAGAAATGAAGATCAACAATAAATATAGTTGGCATCAAAGGTATCATTAATTAATAATTGAGGTTAAAAAACTCTAGAATTTGGCAAAAATAGCCAATACCAAAGTTAGCTAAAAAGAGCTTGTCAGTGAATAAAACTTGAGTGTCTTGGGACTTGGGCACGATGATGGTTTAATGAATAAGAAATTCCTACCTTAATTAGTTTAACATCAACACGGTCTCCAACTTTGAAAACCTGTAACAAAAAAAAATAGAGTAGAAATTTTAGCCTTTTGACATTATAGCAGGAAAAAAAAAAAAATTTCTTATGGCTTCTATATAATGTGGAGGGAAAGCAAAAATGGTACTGCTTACGTCTTCAGCCTTTGGCAACCAGTTCGAAGTTAGTTCACTAATATGGCAAAGTCCCTGCCAGAATTCAATAGTTGAGAAATCAACGAGTCTTTTCTTCCTCAAATGAAATAAGACTTCAGATATGCTGGTTATGTAGGTAACATATTCTTATGTAAATGCCTTCCACACCTTGTCAATTGAGCTTAGTTTGATTACATGCTGTATTTTAATTTTTACTTTTCCCAAACAAGAAAAGAAAAACCTATCTTTAATGAAAATATGGAAAAATTATTGTGAAGAGAACAATCTTTTGATGAAGTTTGGAATTCTGATGCCCAATGCAACTGCAATTACAACAAATATCAAATTTACAGAAGCCTGTCCAAGCAAAAAATCTGATAGTGTTTTCTTTCCAGCTACTTAGAACTCCAGTGTTAATAATTTTGTTATGCAATACAACAGTCTGGTTATTGGCTTTTATCAAAATTGTGTACTGGAACTACATACCTCACGCCCTGGGGCTATCTCAACAAAAACTCCATAAGGAGCTACGGATTTGATCTCACAGTTCCTGATCAATAAGAGAATAAGTCAAATGTTCTGTCTTCACAATCATCAAGTAACAAATACTTAAACAAGAAATAAATTCCAAAAATTCAAATGGCCAAATAGACAACGACAGATACACTTAATAATCATGAAACTAATCCCAATTATACCCCTTTACTCACATGAGCCTTTGTGAAGCAAATCTTTGATGCATTCTTGAAATATCTTCCATAATAGTAACAATGATAAAAGATAACTATTTCCATTTTTTTATTCAATTGATCTAAATAGAGGGTAAAAAAAAAAGAATAGAGGGTAAAAAAAAAAGAATAAAAGATAGAAACAAAGAAAAGCAGCTCAAGGAAAGGACATGCCTGTAGATATCACCGACATTTGGAACCATTGTTAGCTGATTGATAATGGATTTGGACTTTTCTATACTTGACAAATCCTTTGCAGTAATTTTTACCTGCAGAAGCCAAAGGTTGTAGAAGTTGCAACTGATTTCAAGTCATAAACCAATGAAAGTTAAACTCTATATCTGATCTTACAATTCCATCTTCTCGTGTGTCAATGGCCTCAACTCCAGTTTCTTCTATTATACTCTTCACCTTCTTCCCACCAGAACCAATGATGATGTTAACTTTCTTTGGATTGACCTATAAAACAATATTATGATTGATAATGTGTGTGTTAAGGCATCATAGATTATAAGTTCTAATTTCAACAGCAAATCACTAAAGGATGCATAGAAAATAAACAAACCTTCATAATGTGAATCAATGGGGCATACTTAGAAAGCCTTTTGGAAGGGAAAGGTGAGCATTTCAACATTTCAGCTGATAAAAAAATAGAAAACAAAATAGGTGAAATGAGTGCTTCCAAAAAATGTAAACCTGAAGCATATTAGCAGCTCTAGTTAATTAAGAAAATGGTAATATTTATACATTCACACAAACTGATATAACAGAACAAGGTATGGTGTAAAGGATACGTGCCTACAGTTCCACATACTTCTGGCAAGATAGCACCAAACTATTGGTCAAACAGATTTAAATGAATTCTAGAAAAAAAAATTGCCTAGGTTCCAGTACCAAGAATATGCTTTCGGCCATCCCTTGCTTGTAGCAATGCCTTTCTCATAACAGGTAAGGTGATTCCTCCAACCTATCATGTCAAAATCGGAATTGATTATGATTTATAGGCCATGGAATTTAACTCGTGAAAATGAACAACCAGAAGAATGCATCGATTGCTATAGGGTTGGCAACAGGATGTTGGATAGAGGAAAAACATTATATCTAGGCAAAAAACATGAAATCTGTCTGGTACAGAGTAGTTGTAGAGATAATGACCTTTATGTCCATCTGAAATGCAGTTATTCCATCTTCATTTCCAGCAACCTGCAAAGTCCAAACAAGGTGATCTTTTAAAAAGGTTTTAACATGATTGCAGTATACTCTTTCCTCTGAATTTAAATAAGTACTTTCAAATTCAAGCAAGCATCTAATCAATACTCATGAAAAAACAAAGAAATAAAATAGAAGAACAAATCTGGAGATGCCCAGTAACTCTTACCTTGAAATCCATGTCTCCAGAAGCATCTTCTGATCCAGTTATGTCAGACAGAATGAGGGGCGTTCCATCACCCCCAAATTCCTCAGTGTCAAGAACCATACCCATCGCAATCCCAGCAATCATGCATTTTACAGGAACACCAGCATCTTGTAATGCCAAGCAGCCTCCACAAACAGAGGCCATGCTGTTCAATGATAGGTGCTAAATAATAAGACCCAAATCACATAGTATGATAGCAAACACTCAACATGAAATACTTGGACAAAGAGAGGTTTTTAGCACCCAAAAAACTATATCAAAAGTAAGATCTTGTGATTGTATAACTAAAACATTAGCACTTTTTATGGCTTCTGACCTTGAGGAGCCATTGCTTTCTGTGATTGTACTCTCAACCCGTACTGTGTAAGGAAAATCATCATCAGAAGGCAATATAGGTTTGAGAGCTCTCTCCACGAGCATTCCATGGCCGATTTCTCTTCTACTAGGTGCTCCTATCCGGCCCACTTCTCCAACACATGATGGAGGAAACAAGTACTGGAAGATTAGAACAATGTCAGAAAGCATCCAAATGCAAAAGTTTCAACAGGCAGGAATTATAATAGTGTAATCAGTTAAAATGCTATATAGTATTCAATTATGAAACACAGCAGCTAAATGACGACCTTTCCAGAAGAAATCAAGTAGGAAAATTTTTACAAGCAAAAGGTTTGCTTCATATATAAATACTCTAGATCCTTTAAACTTCATTAAATACCCATGACATAAGAAACCGAATGGTTTGTTTTCAGTAATATAAACAAGATGTTCCCCCTATTTGAAGGACCCATAGAATAGGAACTTATATACAATTAAAAGAAACTAAAAGGGCTCCTGGTTTTAATGTAGCGTTATTATTGTTAACTCCCTTGGATTGGAGTAGAGAATTTTTTTTAAAAAGTTTATTTTGGTCTTTGAAATTTTATTTTGCACAATTATGTTTTTATATGTCTAAATTAGCACCCAATTGCATGTTTTTTTTTACGAGGAATGGTTGAATTGAAGGACTGAGGACTTAAGTGAAAAAAACAGATAAAATAGGTGACAGCTTTGAAATTTATTTGAAAAGTGCATTATAGCCTCCCATCTTTTTTAGCTATTAGGTGATCAATCCCTTTAATTTTAGAAAAATCAATTTTGATATCAAACTTTATTTTTTTTATTTTTCAGTTCTTTTTGGGTGGGAAGAGAGAGGGGAATCACCGAATTCCGGTGTAGAGAGAAAAGGTTGTCGTTGACAATGATTCTGACCACTAAAATTATTGATTTTTATACCAAATGGTTTCATATTATGAGAGGAGTTCAAATTAGGTGTTTTCTTGGAAGTATCTATAACAACAGATTGGAGCTTGGGAAAAGTTTTGGTTTTAGGTTGATTTTGGGTTTTGAGGTGGGTTTTTGTGTTTTTGAAGGTCATGGATTGGTTTAACATGGTTCCTATAGTATTTTCTAGATGTTTTGGAAAAAAAATAGGTTGAAAATGAGTTTTTGAAAGAAAAAAACAGGAACCCTATTTTTCCGGCAACCATAGCGGCCACAATCTAGGGGGTTGACGACACATCGTCTATTTTTTTCAAAATAAATTGGGGCGAACGACTCATTAACTTAAAAAAAAATAAAGGCCCAACGCTTGGCCTGACCTCATGCTTCTCTTTTCTTTTTTTCTTTTGATTTTTTTAATTAATAGCTTTTTTTTTTAATCTTTTTTAAAATAATTTTTAACTTTATATTTTCATTAATACCCCTTCTTTGTGATTCCTTTTTGTTTATTTAGCTTTTTTTAAGTAGATATTATTTTTTAATTATATTGGATGTGTTTAATTTTTTAAAAGACTAGTATGATTCATCTGTAATTTTTATATATATTTTATATAGATTAAATTTATTTTTAAAAAATAAAAAATATTTATTTTTTTATAATATTTTTAACATGTGCAGTCTTGCATATAATTTTTTTTCTTTTTATTTTATTCAATAAATGTTATGTATGTGTCGATTTCTTTTACAAATAAATTTTAATAAACAAAATCATTAAACACAATTGGGTAAATGACTCATGTTGCTATATTAAATATTTTAATCTATATTTGTCTCTTAATTTTTCTAATTTTATTTTTATTTATCGTTAATGATTTTTTTTTGATTTATTTACATTGTAGTTCTTGATTTATTTAATTAAATGTATGTATAAGTTTTTCAATTTACATTTATGAAATTTTTCATATAAAAAAACATGTTGAAAAATTCTATATGTTCAATTTTTTTTATCATTTACTAATGTTTTCAATTTGATTCTTATTATTTTGATTTTTGATTTTTTTTCCTTGACCCTTTTATAAAATTTTATGGTTTTTAATTTCACCCTTCAATCCAAGTTTATAGTGTATTTTTTTTTTTTTCATTTTGGCCCTCTTTTTTTTTTTTTTCTTTTGTTAATGTTTTTATTCTTTTCAATTTAACTCTCAAATTGAATATTTGTTGTTAATGCTTTCAGTTTGATGACCCGAGTCATGAATTTAAAAAGTTGATATCCTTTTTTTCTCATTTTCTTTTCTTGTCATTCGATATTGTTTTTTTTAAAGAAAAAATGGTTTTATGGTTTTTTTCAATTTCTTTTTCTATCAAATTATTTCAATCTAATGACCTAATAAACATGTAATCTGGACAGATCTCATGTCTAGGTTACGAGTTTCACATGTTAGCCTAGTTTTGCCTAGGGTAATATTTTTTTTAATTTATTTGTTATTGTTGTTGTCTCATTTTTTTATCATATTATTAAATTAATCAAAATTTAACCTGATTATTGAATTTCTCTTACTTCTTTAAAAACATAATCTTCTCCTAAATTTTCCTTTTCAGGTTAAAGGCCAGCCACCAATCTAGTTATTCACATATGATATTTGAATATACCTGCAGTACCCTTCTTGCTTTCTTAATTCCATATTCAAAAAAGATAAATAAACAATGTTTATAATGTTTAAATTTTGTTCTTTTGATTTTTTGATGGGACAAAAGGGACTAGCAGTGCGAATATACATAGCTAGATCACCATTTTTTAATCTCCAAAGCCCTTCTAAAGTTATTCATATTCTAAGAGCAAAAGTAAATTTCTAAAGTACTTACTGGTAGAGGGAAAAATATGGAAGATAAAACGTGGCGTGAACCTTGAAACAATTTTATTAGACATGTCTAATTGAACTAAAAGATTGGTCGATTTAATTTCGAACAGCATGGTGAGAAAAGGTTACTATAGAAATGCTAAAGCCTAAATGATCTTGTAAATTAAATTCACACTTCACAGCTATAAGCATTAAGAGAAGCAGAAACTCTTGGCTGTTAGATGACTCCAATTTATTAATAAAAAACAATTTCAAAAAGGAGATCATGGTAAACAGACCTGTAGATAGAACCTCTTGAATTCCTCTTCGTCCACAAGGTTGTCTACTCTTTGTGCCATTTGTTTATCACCAAGTGTAACAACTGCTAGTGACTGTAAAAGAAAAACATCCTCAACGATCACCAACAACATTATGTGTGCAAATATAACTACATGGTAGGGGCACTGTTCTCCAAACATTATCAACTAGAAGATGCTAACTTATTGAAAGACAAGAAAAATGCTTAAAATAATGGTTGACAAATGAAAAATTGTCCACCATGATATACAGAACTGATCAAATTTGTTTATTTGGAAGGAGAAGAATTTAAAATCACCAAAAAAGTTGGTTGATGGACAGATAATTGGTGCCTTTACTGGAAGTGGTGAAATCAAAGAAGGTATGCCGGGTGGATCTATAAACAATGGCACTGTTTTAACAAGGATAAGAGATTATTCAGTAGGAAAAGGATTAGAAACAGAAAAGAAATGAGCAGATAACGAGAAAACACAGCTATTAACTAAGTCAACATAAGAGTCACTTCATAAGTTCTCAAGCCATTTTTAGTTGTCACTTGAAGGAGAAACACTTGAAATTAGTCAACAAACGAAAATATGATGGATAAGCTTGTTCAGCAATGAAGGGGGTAGAATCACATAACATCATGACCCATTCACGTTAATGTTTTTGAGCATTTGCTTGTATAAGCGAGTGAGATAAGATACAAGCATAGAATCAGGTAAACCACTGCATGTTTCTTACAGCAAAAATACATTTAATCAAACCTGTGTTTCCCCACGTGTGAAAAGAGCACTTCCGTGTGCTCTGGGAAGTATTCCACATCTGGAATCAATTGGACGTATCCTGTCTGGAGTTCTCCCGTCGCTTCTTTTTCCTCCCTGTAAAAAAATGCAATGTAAAAAGAAAATTACATGTGAACATGTCAGCATCAATCATAGTCTCATTCATGGAAAAATCACATCCTGACTCCATACTGTTGGCACTTGGAATTTTTCTAACCATGGCAACTTTCCAGTACATTATAATGTGACAGGTAAGAGCAATAGGATTTTTTTATATGGTAAACCATAATTCCAAATGGAGCCAAAGTTTAAGTTACACGCAGTTTTTCTTTTTTTCAAAAGAAAATAGTAAACAATTCAATAATGTTACAAAATGAAAATATTAGGTTACAGCATGGACAGGAGTAATGCCCTTGAAGTGAAAGAGACGCTGGTGTTGGGAAAATGTAAAATTCTCGCGTGCCACAAGAAACCAAATATGTGTTTGAATGTCCAAGAAAATTAAAGCCTGAATCTAACATTGCCGGATGCAATTTTCAAAAGAAAAGATAAAAAGAAAGAAAGAAAGAATTGGGCATGTCTGTGTCTGTGTCAACCTTATTGCTGTGGGTAAGTGGGAAGGGAAGTGAATGGGACCAAAATTAATGACTCTCCTGAGTCCTCTTAAACGAAGGAATGTAAAGTTATTTTTATTCATCTACTTTTCCAACTTCCACGGACCACAAACCAACATACCTCAACAATACGTTTCCGCAAGAATTTGGATGTAACTTCTTTAAATACCAGCTTCACATCTACCTCAGAAAACAACTAGAAAAGGAAAATCAAAATAAAGTGTCAAAAAGCTTGGGACTTCCAAATCGCACATGATAAAAAGACCACGAGCACCAAAATTGAGTTGGAATTACCAAGGGAGAGAATTTGCGTCCAATTGGCTTTATGTGGACATCACCTTCATCCACTTCACCATCTACAACAATTTCCTCATCCTCATCTTCAACCTCTAGCAAGTCTGCAACTGTTTCAGGGGTTCCAAATCTTTCATCCTTGCTTAGATATCCCTTTTCTGTAAGTATACTAAGCACCTTTTCTTCCAGTGATGCAAGGGCTTTTCTTCTTGGTACTTTGCTTGTAATTTGCAATATTTTCACCAATTCATCACCAGCAATTTCCTGTACAAGGAACAGTATAAACATTAGTATCATTATTTTTTTTTCTCTTGGCAAAGTAAGTGTAGTCAAATAATAATTTGAGCAAGATGACAAAGGTAAGCTGGAATCACAAGATTGGCCATAAATCACTAGGATGGATAACTGGGCAGCTCAAACCTGCTACATTAAAACAGGTCCTTTCAGTCTGTAAAATCATGTCTCAATTTGATGCAATTAACTTAAGGTATTGCTTGACATGCAACATCCCTCCATAGTACTGCACATCAATAGCATCATGTGCATAACTCTCGGAAAATATGATACCAAAAGGAACATTGCAAGATAAAGCTTCCTCAATGGGCACAAATGCAAAATGGAGAACACGTAATATAAGCTTTATCTTAGTTGCTGATAGTTCTGCTATGCAAATGCATCATACATTTAGTGTCATTATCAGAACAGAAATGATTTGTATAATACAGAATCAAGTTCATCAAGAGTACCCTTGAATCTATTATCCAGCTTTTACCAAATAAAGACAGCCTAATATTAAATCAGAAAACAGTTTAACAGTTTAACAGTTAAAGAAGCAGTAGCTATTAAAAAACATCTGGAAGGAAAGGATGATGTATAATAAAGATAAACAGAAACTATACCTCCACATGCTTATACAGCTCAGCAGGAGGTAATTTGATTGCATCAAGCATTTTAGCTTTCCCACACTTCTTCACCAAAACACCCACCTCATTGCAAATTGCCCGCACTGCATCCTGGCTTTAGTGAACATGCAAGAATTAAGGTAAAACAGTTGAACATGCCCTGAAAAGGGCAAAAGCATGCATCAGATCTGCCAAACATCAATACAACCAGTCCCTAACCAATAAAAGGATAAAACATGAGGATACATGGATTATATTTTCTCATCGGTAACATGTTATACAGCAACTTAATTTTCTTGCCTCGGTAAATAACAGCTCATAATGAAGATCACAACAACAACATATATAGCAATCATATTGTCTGTCAATTCATAGCCACACTGTGGCATCAAGAATGTGACCACTGTCAAATAACTGAAAACAAACAAAATAATGAGTGCTGACTAGCATACGGTACACCAATCAGATAAGCAGCTATTGCTGCATATTGCACAGAAACAGTCACAGATTATACACAATATATACTTTTTCTGATAGGTGATACACTAAATATATCTACTTCAGTTTATGATGAAATATGAGAAAATTGTACGCAACACACTTTAATCAAAGAAACAACCTGCCCAATTTGTACTGCATCAAGCAACTTTTCTTCTGTAAGAAAATTACAATAACCCTGCAAGCAATAGAGGTAATGGATTGTGAAGTTCATTAGACACATATCATTAATATAGTTATCGTATCATTACTACGGTTAACAAACTGTACCTAATTAATTAAGTTCCTCATGATGTACTGAAATGCAAGTGTATTTTCAGAATCATTTCATTCTGTAATCTTAGGTTAATGTAAGAGAAATGAATGAACAGGTAGAAAGAAAAAGGCAAAAAGAAAAGCATACGTAAAAGTTATCTAGAAAGAGAATCAGCCAATTAAAATCTAAATCTGTGAGACTAAGACCATATAAGCTAATTTACTTCTATGTTTTTCTACCAAATGAATTAAAAAAGACATCAACACAAGGCCTAAACATGTTTTATTTTCAACCCCAGGGTATATAAGTTTTTGATTTGAAAGGTAGCATCCTGAGCAGTATCCTAAAATGTCAGGATTTGACAGAAATAGCATAAGTACCAGCAACGCCCAGCTTATTGATCAGGAGCTTATTGATCAGGAATGATAGGAGTACTGCTGTAATAGGGTTATGTTTATCATGTTGCTCAGTTCCTTCCAAGAGGATATGATGAGTAGTCTGGAAGCAGTTTGGTCAATGACCAATTACTCAGGCTAGTTTAGATAACTCCTAAAAAGTGAAGCTGCAAGGAGTAAATGAGGTATTTTGCTAGGCCACAATACAAGGACCCAAACTAAGTCTATTGCTCACACTTCCTTGCAGTGCCAAGACAAAAGGTTATAATAAGAGAACTTGTTCATCACATCCCAAAAACAGAATAATTAATTATTGAGGATTAAAGCCCATCTGGGTTGCAATGAGTTTTCTTCTTTCATGACAATGGTGCTTTTTAGTCAGTACTTAACCAGCACGTGAAAGCAAATGATCTTCGAGCCTTTGAAAATTCAAGAGGACTACTTTGACTCCTCAGACCATCACATTAAAGTGATGGCAATGATAGTAAGGCATCTCTAATAATCTCTTGAAAATTGTCCTTTCCCAACAAATGTGGAATTGAATGCATATGCCAAGTGAAACAGAATTTTTGATTTTACACAAAATGCACTCTCAATGATGTGTCCAATGAAGTGGTAAATGGTGCATCCACATCATATGAAGGTTTAACACAAAGGCCAACATCCATAACTACATATTTATATCTTAGTTTGGTGTACTGAAAGGTTAGGGATGCCCTGGATGGAATCTGACTCCATTGAATATACTATGCACTTATACTGCACACAGTGAACTGCCACAAGCATGATCCAGCAAAAATTTCATTTCGAAAAAATGATACACGCAAAAAGGCCTTGCAGTTCAGATAATTATCAAAGAACTATGGGTTGACCTCTATCATAAATATTGCACTGTCTGTACCAGCCAGCAATAAATCCAATTCTGACTCTTCCATCTCCTTGGTTGTTGGATTCACAATAAACTTATTGTCAACAAGGCCAACTCGAACTCCTGCAATTACTTTTGTATTTGGTACTTCTGAAAGAGCTCTGTTGCAATCAAGTTTAAGAAGTAAGAATAAGTACACAATAACATGATATTTGGAACTTCAACACTTCAAGAACAGGAAGATTAAAGAGCAACACTTGAGGTAAGACTCACACAGCTATTCCAGCTGCTGTGACAGCCAAAGAATCAGGAGAATGCAAACCATCATAGCTCAAAACCTGTTCAGAAGAGGTTATGGTAATTGGTAATTCTTAGCAAATTCATAAATCCAGTAAGAGAACGACATTAAGTCAAATAGCAGCCCATCAAATTTCAAAATGGTGATTGATGATTAAGCATTGATTACTAGTAGACAAGCGTAAAGGAACATACATGACAGACTCAAGTTAATGCAGTGGGCATAACATGGTCACGCAAATACAAGTCAGCTCTTGTTTAAGGTTAAAATTTTCAGAATTGTCTACTTGGCAGCTTTTATTTCCTTTCGAATAACCAAGTTAAAATCAGTTGAGAAAATACAAACAAACCACACAAGGCTTACAGCACCAAGAAATAGTTTCCCAGGAGTTGGAAAAAAAAATTAAGCTTGCGAACATTTAAGACATGAAAACTGCCAGTTAGTGCAAAAATGTTGAATGGTAGATGACAAAAGATAGGAAAAACAAATTCTTGGTATCTAATCCATAACAACCATTTTCTCCCTAGAGCTATTTCTTATATTTCTCTTCCAATTCTATATCTCTAGTTATCCCTCTTTATTTGCTCCTCTCCCTCCATTCCAAAATATCAACAGAAAACAAACAATTCCAAAGTCTTTGCTAGGTTCTCCACAAAGAAAATGGTTCCTAACTTTCTTTCCCAGGACCTTTGTATGAAATATAATTGAGTGGCAACCTTATATATCTTTTGTAAATGTAATTTTGCAAAAAATAATAAAAACCAAAACAAAAAAATAAGACTGCATGATGTGATTCTTAAACTGAATAAAGACAATCCATGGAGATAATAAGAACAATATCTAAGCAGGCAAAAAAAAAAAAAAAACTTTAAGACTTACCCAAGATAGTATCTGGGTTTCATGGTAGAAGCCCTTGAACATGGTTGGGCGCAAAGGCCTGTCTATCAATCTACAAATAAGAACCTAGAAGCAACCAAAGAACAACTACATAAAAAGATATGTGACAAAAACATTTTCCAATGGTAGAGAGAGAGTAGAGTTTGTAAGAGAAATACTGCAATATGTTTCTGGAAAGTAACAAAAGCTACATAAATTCTTTTATCTTTGCTCTTCATCAAGTTATCCAAGTAAAAATGGCTAGAGAAATAATATTTAAGAAAAATATAGTGTAGCTCAAGCCTCACAATCCTAGTTAATAGGTTCATGTGATATGAGGCAGAGAGAAAGAGTTTGACATTGTAGGCACACATAACATCATAAATGGCACCTGTGGTATAAGATATTTACCATATTATGAACTAGACATATATATGGTATATCGTACAACTGTTACGGTCTACATAATCTGAATTTATACTCATGTTCATGTACCTTGCACTTGTGTTCATAAATCAATTATAAATTCTTGGCTGACAAGAGTGTGAGGTTTTTGATTAATGATGCAGTATCACCATTCAAATTTTCATTTTCTTTACGATATTGTAGAAAACAGGACATCAGCATTATGTAAAAATTTTAGCAGCTATTTACATCGTGTAGTTTCCAATTATCAGACAAATTATGTAATATCCATTAACATGAAAGCAAAGACTTGCAGAATTTCTGACTTATGCTAAGACTTGCAAGCAAATTAAACTCACGCAAACAAAATACACACTATAAAGGAATGAAGTTAAAAATCTTAGATTGAAAGGTGATAGTTAAAGACAACTGATTCAGCATCTGCTAAATTAAGCATTTTTGTACTTGTAAGAGAAGGTTAGCACCTCATGATCTTTCAACTTCCCTTCTCGTTTGAAAAATCCTCCACTAAAGCAATAGCAGATGAATAGAATAAATATTAGTCTTCTTCACAAAATTTTGAGATAAATTCCAAAAAGTTGAAAACACCAGGCATACCTAGTTCGACCTGCTGCAGAAAATCTCTCTTGATAATTTACAGATAGAGGATAAAAATCAGAAGGCTCACTAGGAACATCATCCAAACAAACAGATGTATAGACAATCTACAAAAAAAAGAAGAAATAGTGTTAAGATTTCACCAACCAGACTAGCTAGCACCCACCTACGGAATACAAACTTAAACTCATTGCTGGGGGAGCCTTTTAATTCACAACATATCATTAACTTCTGCTCGTGAAAGTACACCAGGTCTTTTGGTAACTCCCACGCAAACTAATAAGACAGCACAAGTTAATAAAAGTTGAACATTGATCTCATTTCCAGTAACAAAGAATCAAAGTTCAAAAGTTTACATATCGAACAAGTCAACAATTTATTTCTTTGATATAAAAAAATAGCACTTATACACCCATCTGCACAAATTATAACTTACAGTTTCCCCATCCGTCACAGTGACAGAACCACTAGCTTGTCTCCCAATATGACCCGTCTCAACCAATATCTACAGGAAAAAAAAATTCATCAAAACCACCCTAAATTACACTGATAGTTTGATTATTCAAAAAAAAAGATATAAAAATCAAACACAAGTTCACATTTCATAATTTTTTACCATTACTGATAAAACTCCACGATGCTACTCATTATCCAAAACAAAATGTGTTAAAATTACACAATTTCTGCCTATAAAAAACCACGGAAATTTAAATATAAAATCATCGAAACCACAAAAGAATGAAAAATGAAAAATGAACTAAGCATATTAATAAACTTACATGTCTGTCACCGACGGGGATTTTGACAGAAAAAGGCTGAGGCAAAGACTGAGGGGCGTCATGTGCCACAGAAGTTTCCTCGAAAGCATTGACAACAGTAAACAACCTTTCACGCTTTCTTCTTGATAGAAGCAGAGAAAGCGAAGAAAAGTTGGATTTTGCAGAATTGGAGAAGCGAGGGCAATTTGGGGAGAGAGAGAGCTTGCAGCGATGATTAGAGAGTGAACATGGAGGGTTGTGTGTGTAATTAGGTCTGTGATGGAGAGTACTGGTGCTAGGATTCGCAAGCATTTTTTCCTGCGTTTTTCAGTTTCAGTGGCTTTGGCTTTGAGAGCGAGACACAGCAGAGAAGAAGAGAGATTATCCGTTTCAAGGCGCGCAAGAGAGAGCTGATGTGGCAAGTAGTATCAGGTGTGTTTGTTTACGCGTCATGTGTTTTTTTAAAAAAATTAATTTTTTAACTTTAAATTAATATTTTTTTAATATTTTGTATTATTTTTATATTCTAATTTTAAAAATAAATCTTAAAAATAAAAAAATATTATTTTAATTTATTTTAAAATAAATCAAACATAAATACTATAAGTTAAATGACATCATTTCATATCATAATTTTATTATCAAATAGCTTAAAAGATAAATAATAAGAATACAAATGATATATAATTTAATCTTAAATAATGTTAATATATACACACACACATTGCAATAAATTCTATTCTTTATGCATATTTAATTGAAATTCATAATTTATGTTGATTTTGAAAAGAAATATTAAAAAAACTAAAAAAGCTCATGAAAACACTATATATTTACTCTATTTTTACTGTGGATTCTAATAGTGTTTTTTGTTCTAAAGCTCTTTTTCTCGTAGGTTTTCTCACACGTTGTTTTAACTCTCATCTCTTTTGTTTTTTTTATCTTTTATTGCTTGAAAAGAGTTGATGTCCACTACGTTTATTTTTTCAACTTTGTCTCCTCTCTCTTCTGCCCTCTGTTTTTGGTTCTTGAAGAGCAAAAACTCATGGTGAATGAACAAATACATCAAGCCTTGACCCTTTTAAATCAGAGAATGTAAGTTGTT
>Ga0325403_1001783_pt1 | contig 18394 bp, 10 predicted proteins | sample PopdelMetagenome_19_FD_205665 | JGI IMG/M metagenome (GOLD analysis project Ga0325403, IMG submission 205665) | Populus deltoides microbial communities from Bellville, Georgia, United States - Xylem-PdKOR-R4 | ecosystem: Host-associated > Plants > Phyllosphere > Stem > Wood/Secondary xylem...
CGACCGTTGGATCGCCCTTAAAATTTTATAAGATTTTCCGTACGCTGTTTTCCTTAGAGTAGATGTGAAATCGCTACTCGTTGAGGCGGAGGTCTCGTCGCTCCAGACAAGAGTACCGTTTCGAAAGCGCCATAACTTTTGATCCGACCGTTGGAACTCCCACAAAATTTTACAGGTGTTTCAGGACGATGTTTTCCTTGGAGTTGATGTAGAATCGCTACTCGATGAGGAGCAGGTCTCGTTGCTCAAGACCAGCGTACCGGTTCGAAAGGGTCATAACCTTTTATACGACCGTTGGATGACCCTTAAAATTTTAGAAGAGTTTTCGGATGTTATTTTCCTTGGAGTAGATGTCGAAGTGCTACTAGATACGGCGGAGGTCTCGTCGCTCCAGACCAGTGTACCAGTTCGAAAGGGCTATAATCTTTGATACGACCGTTCGATCTCCCTCAAAATTTGAGAATAGTTTCCGGACGCTGTTTTCCTTGTAGAAGATGTAGAATTGCTACTTGATGAGGAGCAGGTCTCGTCGCTTGAGACCAGCGTACAAGTTCCAAAGGGCCATAACCTTTGATACGACCGTTGGATGACTATTAAAATTTTAGAAGAGCTTCCGGACGTTGTTTTTCTTGGAGTAAATGTTGAAGTGCTACTAGGGGCGATAGAGGTCTCGTTGCTCCAGACCAGAGTACCAATTCGAAAGGGCCATAACCTTTGATACGACCGTTGGATTAGCCTCAAAATTTTAGAAGAGTTTCCAGACACTGTTTTCCTTAGAGTAGATGTGGAATCGCTACTTAGTAAGGCGGAGGTCTCGTCACTCCATAGTAGCGGTTCGGAAGGGTCATAACTTTTGATCCGACTGTTGGATCTTCCTTAAATGTTTACAGTTGTATCGGGACACTATTTTCCTTTGAGTTGATGTGGAATCGCTACTCGGTGAGGAGCAGGTCTCGTCGCTCGAGACCAGCGTACCAGTTCGAAAGGGCCATAACCTTTGATATGACCATTGGATTACCCTTAAAATTTTACAAGTATTTCCGGACGTTGTTTTCCTTGGAGTAGATGTCGAAGCGCTACAAGATGCGGCGAAGGTCTCTTCGCTCCAGACTAGAGTATCAGTTTGAAAGGGCCGTAACTTTTAATCCGACCGTTGGATCTCCCTTAAATTTTTACAGGTGTTTCGGGACGTTGTTTTCTTTGGAATAGATGTGGAATCGCTACTCGGTGAGGCAGAGGTCTCGTCGCTCGAGACCAGCGTACCGGTTCGAAAGGGCCATAACTTTTGATACGACCGTTGGATTACCCTTAAAATTTTAGAAGAGTTTTCGGATGCTGTTTTCCTTAGCGTAGATGTGGAATCGCTACTCGATGAGACAGAGGTCTCGTCGCTCCAGACCAGTGTATCGGTTCGAAAGGGGCATAACTTTTGATCCGACTATTGCATCTCCCTCACTTTTTTACAGGTGTTTCGGGACACTATTTTGCTTGGAGTAGATATGGAATCTCTACTCCGTGAGGCTGAGGTTTCATCGCTCGAGACTAGTGTGCCGGTTTGAAAGGGCCGTAAATTTTGATACGACCGTTGGATTACCCTTAAAATTTTAGAAGAGTTTCCGGACGCTGTTTTCATTGGAATAGATGGGGAATCGCTACTCGGTAAGGCGGAGGATTCGTCGCTCGAGACCAGCGTACAGGTTCAAAAGGGCTATAACTTTGATCCAACCGTTGGATCAACCACAAAATTTTAGAAGAGTTTTCGGACATTGTTTTCCTTGGAATAGATGTTGAATCGCTACTCAATGAGGCGTAGGGGTCGATGCGTCAGAGTAGAGTACCAATTCGAAAGGTCTAAAATTTTTCAAGTGTTTCCGGACGTTGTTTTCATTGGAGTAGATGTGGAATCGCTACTCGGTGAGGTGCAGGTTTCATCGCTCTAGACGAGAGTACCATTTCGAAAGGGCCCTAACTTTTGATCTGACCATTGGATCTCCCTTAAATATTTACCGAAGTTTCGGCATGCTGTTTTCATTGGAGTAGATGTGGAATCGTTACTCGGTGAGGTGGAGGTCTCGTCGCTCGAGACCAGCGTACCGGTTTGAAAAGGCTATAACAATAGATCCGACCATTGGATCTCCCTCAAATTTTTACAGGAGTTTCAGGGCGCTATTTTCCTTGTAGTAGATGTGTAATCGCTACTCGGTGAGGCGAAGGTCTCGTCGCTCAAGACCACCGTACCGGTTTGAAAAGGCTATAAGAAAAGATCCGACCATTGGATCTCCCTCAAATTTTTACAGGAGTTTCGGGGCGCTGTTTTTGTTGTAGTTGATGTGGAATTGCTACTCGGTGAGGAGGAGGTCTCATCGTTCGAGACCAGCGTATAGGTTTGAAAGGGCCATAACTTTTAATCCGATCGTTGGATCTCCCTCAAATTTTTAAAGGTGTTTCTAGAAGCTGTTTTCTCTGGAGTAGATGTGGAATTGCTACTCAATGAGGCAGAGGGCTCGTCACTCCAGACCAGCGTGCCAGTTTGAAAGGACAATAACTTGATATCTGACCGTTGGATCGCCCTTAAAATTTTATAACGGATGCCGGATGTTATTTTCCTTAAAGTAGATGCGGAATCGCTACTCAGTGAGGCGGAGGGCTCGTCGCTTCAGACTAGAGTACCGGTTCGAAAGGGCCATAACTTCTAATCCGACCATTGAATCTCCCTCAAATTTTTACAGGAGTTTTGAAACTATGTTTTCCTTGGAGTGGACGTGGAATCGCTACTCGATGAGGTGGAGGTCTTGTCACTCCAGACCTGCGAACCGGTTCGTAAGGGCCATGACTTTTGATCCGACCGTTGGATCTCCTTCAAATTTCTACAGGAGTTTCAGGACGCTGTTTTCCTGGTAGTAGATGTGGAATCGCTACTAGGTGAGGCAGAGGTCTTGTTGCTGGAGACCAGCGTACCGGTTCGAAAGGGCAATAACTTTAGATTCGACCGTTGGATCGCCTTCAAAATTTTATAAGAGTTTTCGGACATTGTTTTCCTTCGAGTAGAAGCATAATCAATACTCCGTGAGGTGGAGGTCTCGTCATTCGAGACCAGCGTACCGGTTCGAAAGGATATAACTTTTGATCCGACCGTTTGATCTCCCTCAAATTTTTCTACGAGTGGATGTGGAATCCCTACTCGATGAGGAGGGGGTCTCGTCGCTCCTGACTATTGTGCCTGTTCGAAAGGGCTACAACTTTTGATCTGACCATTGGATCTCCCTCAAATTTTTAAAGGAGTTTTGGACGTTGTTTTCCTTAGAGTAGATGTGGAATTGCTTCTCGGTGAGGCGGAGGTCTCATCGCTTGAGACCAGCGTTACGGTTCGAAAGGGCAATAACTTTAGATCCGACCGTTGGGTTACCCTCAAAATTTTAGAAGAGTTTTTGGATGGTGTTTTAATTCGAGTAGATGCGGAATCGATACTCAGTGTGGTAGAGGTATCGTCGCTCCAGACCAGAGTAGCGGTTTGAAAGGGTCATAACTTTTGATCCGACCGTTGGATCTCCCTCAAATTTATACAGGTGTTTCAGAACATTATTTTCCTTGGAGTAGACGTGGAATTGCTACTCGGTGAGGTAAAGGTCTCGTCACTAGAGACCAGCATACCGATTCGAAAGGGCCTTAACTTTTGATGCAACCGTCGGGTTGGATCACCCTTAAAATTTTAGAAGAGTTTTCAGACGCTGTTTTCCTTAGAGTAGATGTGGAATCGCTACTCGATGAGGTGGAGGTCTCGTCGTTCCAGACAAGAGTACCGGTTCGAAAGGGGCATAACTTTTGATTCGACCTTTGAATCTCTTTCAAATTTTTACATGTGTTTCTGGATGCTGTTTTTCTTGGATGAAATGTTGAATCGCTACTTGGCGAGGCGGAGGTGTCGTCGCTCGAGACCAGCGTACCGGTTCGAAAGGCCAATAACTTTAGATTCGACGGTTGGATCACCTTCAAAATTTTATAAGAGTTTTCGGCCGCTGTTTTCCTTCAAGTAGAAGTGGAATCGCTACTCGGTGAGACAGAGGTCTCGGCGCTCTAGACAAGAGTACCGGTTTGAAAGAGCCATAGCTTTTGATCCGACCGTTGGATCTCCCTTAAATGTTTACTGGTGTTTCGGGACGCTGCTTTTTTTGAAGTAGATGTGGAATAACAACTTGGTAAGGCGGAGGTTTCGTTGATCAAGACCAACATATCGGTTCGAAAGGGTCATAACTTTTGATACGACTGTTGGATTACCCTCAAAATTTTAGAGGAGTTTCCTGTCATTGTTTTCCATGGAATAGATGAGGAATCGCTAATTGGTGAGGTGGAGGTCTCGTCACTCCAAACTAGAGTACCAGTTCGAAAGGGCCATAACTTTTGATCCGACCGTTGGATCTCCCTCAAATTTTATTGGTGTTTCGGGACACTGTTTTCCTTGGAGTAGATGTGGAATCGCAAATCGGTGAGGCAAAGGTGTCATCGTTCGAGACCAACGTATCGGTTCAAAAGGGCCATAACTTTTGATACGACCGTTGGATTACTCTTAAAATTTTAGAAGAGTTTCCGGACGCTGCTTTCCTTGAAGTAGATGGGGAATCGCTACTTGGTGAGGCGTAGGTCTCGTCGTTCCAAAGGAGAGTACCGGTTTGAAAGGGCCATAACTTTTGATCCGACCGTTGGATCTTCCTCAAATTTTTACAGGTGTTTCGGCACGCTGTTTTCCTTGGAGTAGATGTAGAATCGCTACTTAGTGAGGCAGAGGTCTCGTCGTTGGAGACCATAGTACCGGTTTGAAAAGGCTATAACTTTTGATCCGACCGTTGGATCTCCCTAAAATTTTTTAGAAGTTTCGGGATGCTGTTTTCCTTTAAGTAGATATGGAATCGCAACTCGGTGAGGCGGAGGTTTCCTCGCTCGAGTCCAGCGTGCTGGTTCCAAAGGGCCATAACTTTTGATACGACCATTAGATTACCCTCAAAATTTTTGAAGAGTTTCAGGACGCTATTTTCCTTCGAGTAGATGGGGAATCGCTACTTGGTGAGGCGGAGGTCTCGTTGCTCTAGATGAGAGTACCAGTTTGAAAGGGCCATAACTTTAGATCCGACATTGGATCTCCCTCAAATTTTTATAGGTGTTTCAGGACGTTGTTTTCCTTGGATTAGATGTAGAATCGCTACTTAGTGAGGCGGAGGTCTTGTCGTTGGAGACCATAGTACCGATTCGAAATGGCTATAACTTTTGATCCGACCGTTGCATCTCCCAAAATTTTTTTAGGTGTTTCAGGACGCTGTTTTGCTTGGAGTAGATGTGGAATCCCTACTCAGTGAGGCTGAGGTGTCGTCGCTCGAGATCAGCGTGCCGGTTCGAAAGAGCCATAAATTTTGATACGAGCATTGGATTACCCTCAAAATTTTAGATGAGTTTTCGGACGATGTTTTCATTGGAGTAGATGTTGAATCGCTACTCAATGAGGGGTGGGGCTCGACGCGCCAAAGTAGAGTACCAATTTCAAAGGGCTATAACTTTTGATCCGGATGTTGGATCGCCCTGAAAATTTTACAGGAGTTTACAAACGCCGTTTTTCTTGGAGTAGATGTGGAATCACTACTTGGTGAGGTGCAGGTCTTGTCGAAGGGCCATAACTTTTGATCTCACTTAAAATTTTATAAGAGTTCCCGGACGCTATTTTCCTTCGGGTAGATATGAAATTGCTACTCGGTGAGGCGGAGATCTCATCGCTCCAAACTAGAGTACCGGTTCGAAAGGGCCATAAGTTTTGATCCGACCATTGGATCTCCCTTAAATTTTTACAGGTGTTTCGGGACGCTGTTTCCCTTGGAGTAGATATGGAATCGCTACTCGGTAAAGAGCACGTCTCGTCGCTTGAGACCAGCGTACCGGTTCGAAAGGTCCATAACCTTTGATACGACCGTTGGATTACCCTTAAAATTTTAAAAGAATTTCCGGACACTGTTTTGCTTCGAGTAGATACGGAATCGATACTCGGTGATGCAGAGGTATCGTCGCTCCAGACTAGAGTAGCGGTTCGAAAAGGCCATAACTTTTTATCCTACTGTTGGATCACCCTCAAATTTTTACAGGAGTTTCGGGACGCTGTTTTCCTTGGAGTAGATGTAGAATCGCTACTCGGTGAAGAGTAGGTCTCGTTGCTCGAGACCAGCGTACCGGTTCGAAAGGGCCATAACCTTTGATACGACCGTTGGATTACCCTCAAAATTTTAAAAGAGTTTCCGGACGTTGTTTTCCTTCGAGTGGATGTGGAATCGTTACTCGATGAGGCGGAGGTCTCGTCGCTCCACACAAGAGTACCGGTTCGAAAGGGCCATAACTTTTAATTCAGCCGTTGGATCTCCCTCAAATTTTTACTGGAGTTTTGAGATGCTATTTTCCTAGGAGTAAATGTGGGATCGCTACTCGATGAGGTTGACATTTCGTCACTCGAGACCAGCGTCCTGGTTCGAAAGGGCCATAAATTTTGATACGACCGTTGGATTACCCTCAAAATTTTAGAAGAGTTTTCGGACGCTGTTTTCGTTGGAGTAGATAGGGAATCGCTACTCGGTGAGGCGGAGGTCTCGTAACTGAAGACCAGAGTACCGGTTCGAAAAGGCCATAACTTTTGATCCAACCGTTGGATCTCCCTTAAACTTTTACAAGCATTTCAGGACGCTGTTTTCCTTCGAGTAGATGTGGAATCGTTACTTAGTAAGGCAGAGGTCTCGTCTTTTTAGACCAGAGTACCGGTCTGAAAAGGCCATCACTTTTGATCTGACCGTTGGATCTCCTTCAAAATTTTAGAAGAGTTTCTGGACGTTGTTTTCCTTAGAGTAGATACGCAATCGCTACTCAGTGAGGCGAAGGTCTCTGCGCTCTAGACGAGAGTACCGATTCGAAAGGGCTATAACTTTTAATCCTATAGTTGGATCTCCCTCAAGTTTTTACAGGTGTTTCGGGACGCTGTTTTCCTTGGAATAGTTGTGGAATCGCTACTTGGTGAGGCGGATGTCTCGTCACTCGAGACTAGCGTAACATATCGAAAGGGCAATAACTTTAGATCCGACCGTTGCATTGCCCTGAAATTTTTACAGGAGTTTCGGGACGCTGTTTTTCTTTGAGTAGATATGGAATCGCTACTCGGTGAGGCAGAGGTCTCGTCGCTCGGGACAATCGAACTGATTTGAAAGGGCCTTAACTTTTGATTCAACCGTTAGATCTCCCTCAAATTTTTACCGGAGTTTCAGGAAGTTGTTTTCCTTGGAGTAGATGTGGAATCGTTACTCAGTGAGGCGGAGGTCTCGTCGCTCGATACCAGCGTACCGGTTCGAAAAGGCTATAACAATAGATCCGACCGTTGGATCTCCCTCAAATTTTTACAGGAGTTACGGGAAGCTGTTTTCCTTGGAGTAGAAGTGGAATCGCTACTCGGCGAGGTAGAGGTCTCGTCGCTTGAGACCACCGTACCGGTTTGAAAGAACTTAACTTTTGATCCGACAGTTAGATCTCCCTCAAATTTTTACAGGAGTTTTGGACGTTGTTTCCCTTAGAGTAGATGTGGAATCGCAACTCGGTTAGGCAGAGGTTTCTTCGCTCAAGACCACCGTACCGGTTCGAAAAGGCCATAACTTTTGATACGATCGTTGGATCGCCCTTAAAATTTTATAAAAGTTACCGGACATTGTTTTTGTTCGAGTAGATGCGGAATTGATACTCGTTGAGGTGGAGGTCTCGTCGCTTCAGACTAGAGTATCGGTTCGAAATGGCCATAACTTTTAATCCGACCGTTAGATCTCCCTCAAATTTTTACTGGAGTTTCGGAAAGTTGTTTTCCTTGGTGTAGATGTTGAATCGCTACTCGGTGAGCGGAGGTCTCTTCGCTTGAGACTTGCGTACCGGTTTGAAAAGGCTATAACAATAGATCTAATCGTTGGATCTCCCTCAAATTTTTACAGGAGTTTCGGGACGCTGTTTTCCTTGGAGTAGATGTGGAATCGCAACTCTGTGAGGCAGAGGTGTCATCGCTTGAGACCACCGTATCGGTTCAAAAGCGCCTTAACTTTTGATCTGACCGATGGATTGCCCTTAAAATTTTAGAAGAGTTTCTGGACGTTGTTTTCCTTGGAGTAGATGTTGAATCGTTACTAAATGAGGCATAGGGCTCAACGTGCCAGAGTAGAGTACCAGCTCGAAAGGGCTATAACTTTTGGTCCGACTGTTGCATCGCCCTGAAATTTTTCCAGAAGTTTACAAATGTTGTTTTCCTTGGAGTAGTTGTGGAATCGCTACTCGGTGAGGTGCAGGTCTCGTCGCCCTAGATAAGAGTACCGTTTTGAAAGGGTTATAGCTTTTGATCCGACCGTTCGATCTCCCTCAAATTTTTACCGGAGTTTCGGGAAGTTATATTTCTTGGAGTAGATATGGAATCGCTACTCAGTGAGGCGGAGGTGTCGTCGCTTGAGACCACCGTAGCGGTTGGCCTTAACTTTTGATCCGACCGTTGGATCTCCCTCAAATTTTTACTGGAGTTTCGGGAAGTTATTTTTCTTGGAGTAGATGTGGAATCGTTACTCGGTGAGGCGGAGGTCTCATCGCTCGAGACCAGCGTACCGGTTCAAAAAGGCCTTAACTTTTGATCCGATCGTTGGATCTCCCTTAAATTTTTACAAGAGTTTCGGGATGCTGTTTTCCTTGGAGCAGATGTGGAAGCGCAACTCAATGAGGCTGAGGTTTCGTCGCTCTAGACCAGCGTACTGGTTCGAAAGGGCCATAAATTTTGATACGACTGTTGGATTACCTTTAAAATTTTAGAAGAGTTTCCGGACGCTGTTTTCCTTGGAGTAGATGTGGAATCGTTACTTAGTAAGGCGGAGGTCTCGTCTTTTTAGACCAGAGTACCGGTCTGAAAAGGCCATCACTTTTGATCTGACCGTTGGATCTCCTTCAAAATTTTAGAAGAGTTTCTGGACGTTGTTTTCCTTAGAGTAAATACGCAATCGCTACTCAGTGAGGCCCTTTTCAGTTGTTATTTCGGTGTGGCGCGAAAACACCTCCTCTTGAACGAGTATGGATTTCATAGGTACTACAAAGAAAACGGCCTCCGTTAATTACTATAAAAATCTGAGCGGATCCAATAGATGGATCAAAAGTTATGGCCCTTTTCAGTCGTTATTTCGGTCTAGTGCGACAACAATTCCTCTTCAACAAGTAGTGATTCCATAACTACTACAAGGAAAACGCCATCTGGAAACTACTGTCAAACTTTGAGTGCGATCCAACGGTCAAATCAAAAGTTATGGCCCTTTTGAGCTACTATTCCAGTCTGACGGGAAAAGACCTCTCCAACGAGTATAGATTCCATAGAAACTATCGGGAAAACGGCTTCCAGAAACTACAGTCAAACTTTGAGAGCGATCCAACAGTCGGATAAAAAGTTATGGCCCTTTTAGGCTGTTATTCCTATCTAGCGCGACAAAACCTCCTCTTCAAAGAGTAGGGATTCCATAGGTATTAGAAGGAAAACGACCTCCGGAAACTACTGTAAACTTTGAGCGCGATCCAACAGTCGGATCAAAAGTTATGGCCCTTTTCAGCAGTTATTGCGCTCTGGCGCGACATGACCTCCTCTTCAACGAGTAGGAATTCCATAGGTACTACAAGGAAAACGACCTTTGTAAACTACTATAAAAATTTGATCGCGATCAGACGGTCGGATCAAAAATTATAGCCCTTTTCAGCTGTTATTCCGGTCTGGCGCGACAAGTCCTTCTCTTCACCAAGTAGGGATTCCATAGGTACTACAAGGAAAACGGCTCTAAAAACTACTGCCAAACTTTGAGCGCGATCCAACAGTCGAATTAAAAGTTATTGCTCTTTTGAGCTGTTATTCTTGTGTGGTGCGAAAAGACCTCTTCTTCAACGAGTAAGGATTCTATAAGAACTATAAGGAAAACAGCCTCCGAAAACTATTGTCAAACTTTGAGCGCGATTCAACAGTCGGATCAAAAGTTATGGCCCTTTTCAGAAGTTATTCTGGTCTGACATGACAAGACCTACTCTTCAACGTGTAGAGATTCCATAGGTACTACAAGGAAAATAACCTTTGTAAACTACTGTAAACATTTGATCGCGATTCAACGGTCTGATCAAAAGTTATGGCCATTTTCAGCTGTTATTTCGGTCTGGCGCAAAACGATCTCCTCTTCAACAAGTACGGATTCCATACCTACAACAAGGAAAAGATCATCAAGAAACTACAATAAAACTTTGAGCGCGATCCAACGGTCGGATCAAAAGTTATGGCCCTTTTAAGCTGTTATTCATGTCTGGTGTGACAAGACCTCCTCTTCAAAGAGTAGGGATTCCATAGGTACTATGAGGAAAACGGCCTCCGGAAACTATTGTAAAACTTTGAGCACGATCCAACGGTTGGATCAAAAGTTATGACCCATTTCAATTGTTATTCCGGTCTGGCGCGACAAGACCTCATCTTCAACGAGTTAGGATTCCATAGGTATTACAAGGAAAACAGCCTCCGGAAACTACTGTAAAACTTTGAGCTCGATCCAACGGTCAGATCAAAACTTATAGCCCTTTTAAACTGTTATTCCTATGTGGCGAGACAAGAACTCCTCTTCAACGAGTAGGCATTCCATTGGTACTACATGGAAAACGACCTCAGGAAACTACTGCCAAACTTTGAACGCAATTCAATGGTCGGATAAAAAGTTATGGCGCTTTTGAGCTGTTATTCCTATCTGGCGTGAAAAGACCTGCTCTTCAACGAGTGGGGATTCCAAAAGTACTACAAGGAAAACAACCTTCGGATACTACTGTAAAACTTTGAGTGCGATCCAACGGTCGGATCAAAAGTTATGTCCCTTTTGAGCTGTTATTGCTGTCTGGCTCGAAAAGACCTCCTCTTCAATGAGGAGGGATTCCTTAAGTACTACAAGAAACACGGCCTCCAGAAACTATTGTAAATATTTAAGCACAATTCAACGCTTGGATCAACAGTTATGGCCCTTTAGAGCTGTTATTCCTGTCTGCACGACAAAGCCTCCTTTTCAACGAGTAGGGATTTCATAGGTACTATAAGAAAAACGGCCTAAGGAAACTACTGTAAACCTTTGAGCGCTATCCAACGGTCATATCAAAAGTTATGGCCCTTTTGAGCTGTTGTTCATGTCTGCCGTGACAATACCTCCTCTTCAACGAGTAGGAATTCCATAGGTACTATAAGGAAAACGACCTCCGGAAGCAAAAGTAAAACTTTGAAAGCGATTAAACGGTTGGATCAAAAGTTATGGCCCTTTTGAGCTGCTATTCCTATATGGTGCGACAAGACCTCCTCTTCAACGACGAGGGATTCCTTAAGTACTACAAGGAAAACAGCTTCCGGAAACTACTATCAAACTTTAAGCGCGATTCAACGGTCGAATAAAAAGTTATGGCCCTTTTGAGCAGCTATTCCTGTCTGGGGCGACAAGACCTCCTCTTCAATGACGAGGGATTCCTTGAGTACTACAAGGAAAACGGCCTAAGGAAACTACTGTAAACCTTTGAGCGCTATCCAACGGTCATATCAAAAGTTATGGCCCTTTTGAGCTGTTGTTCATGTCTGCCGTGACAATACCTCCTCTTCAACGAGTAGGAATTCCATAGGTACTACAAGGAAATCGGCCTCCGAAAACTACTGTCAAACTTTGAACGCGATCCAAAGGTAGGATCAAAAGTTATGGCCTTTTTAAGCTGCTATTCCGATCTAGCGCGACAAGACCTGCTCTTCAACGAGTACGGATTGAATAGGAACTACAAGGAAAACAGCCTCTCTAAACTACTGTAAAACTTTGAGCGCAATCTAACGGTCAGATCAAAAGTTATGGCCCTTTTCAACTGTTATTCCGGTCTGGCGCGACAAGACCTCATCTTCAACAAGTAGGGATTCTATAGCAACTACAAGGAAAACAGCCTCCGGAAACTACTGTAAAACTTGGAGCGCGATCCAAAGGTCGGATAAAAAGTTTTGGCCTTTTTAAGCTGGTATTCCGGCCTGGCACGACAAGACCTCCTCTTCAACGATTAGGAATTCCATATGTACTACAAGGAAATCGGCCTTCGAAAACTACTGTCAAACTTTGAACGCGATCCAATGGTAGGATCAAAAGTTATGGCCTTTTTGAGCTGTTATTCCAGTCTGACGCGACAAGACCTGCTCTTCAACGAGTACGCATTCCATAGGTACTACAAGGAAAACAGCCTCTGTGAGCTACTGTAAAACTTTGAGCTCGATCCAACGGTCGGATCAAAAGTTATGGCCCTTTTAAACTGTTATTCCTATGTGGCACGACAAGAACTCCTCTTCAACGAGTAGGCATTCCATTGGTACTACATGGAAAATGACCTCAAGAAACTACTGCCAAACTTTGAGCACAATTCAACGGTCGGATCAAAAGTTATGGCGCTTTTAAGCTGTTATTCCTGTCTGGCGCGAAAGGACCTGCTCTTCAACGAGTGGGGATTCCAAACGTACTACAAGGAAAACGTCCTTCGAATACTACTATCAAACTTTAAGTGCGATCCAACGGTCGGATCAAAAGTTATGGCCCTTTAGAGCTGTTATTCCTGTCTGCACGACAAAGCCTCCTTTTCAACGAGTAGGGATTTCATAGGTACTATAAGGAAAATGGCCTACGGAAACTACTGTAAACCTTTGAGCGCTATCCAACGGTCAGATCAAAAGTTATGGCCCTTTTGAGCTGTTGTTCATGTCTGCCGTGACAATACCTCCTCTTCAACGAGTAGGAATTCAATAGGTACTATAAGGAAAACAGCCTCTGGAAGCAAAAGTAAAACTTTGAGTGCGATTAAACGGTTGGATCAAAAGTTATGGCCCCTTTGAGCTGCTATTCATATGTGGTGCGACAAGACCTCCTCTTCAACGACGAGGGATTCCTTAAGTACTACAAGGAAAACAGCCTCTGGAAACTACTGTAAAACTTTGAGCGCGATCCAAAGGTCGGATCAAAAGTTATGGCCCCTTTAAGCTGCTATTCCTGTCTGGTGCGACAAGACCTCCTCTTCAAGGACGAGGGATTCCTTAAGTACTACAAAGAAAACAGCCTCCGGAAACTACTGTCAAACTTTAAGCGCGATTCAACGGTCGGATAAAAAGTTATGGCCCTTTTGAGCTGCTATTCATGTCTGGCGCGACAAGACCTCTTCTTCAACGAGTAGGCATTCCATAGGTACTATAAGGAAAACGGCTTCCGGAAACTACTGTCAAACTTTGAGCGTGATCCAACGGTCATATCAAAAGTTATGGCCCTTTTGAGCTGTTGTTCATGTCTGCCGTGACAATACCTCCTCTTCAACGAGTAGGAATTCAATAGGTACTATAAGGAAAACAGCCTCTGGAAGCAAAAGTAAAACTTTGAGTGCGATTAAACGGTTGGATCAAAAGTTATGGCCCCTTTGAGCTGCTATTCATATGTGGTGCGACAAGACCTCCTCTTCAACGACGAGGGATTCCTTAAGTACTACAAGGAAAACAGCCTCTGGAAACTACTGTAAAACTTTGAGCGCGATCCAAAGGTCGGATCAAAAGTTATGGCCCCTTTAAGCTGCTATTCCTGTCTGGTGCGACAAGACCTCCTCTTCAAGGACGAGGGATTCCTTAAGTACTACAAAGAAAACAGCCTCCGGAAACTACTGTCAAACTTTAAGCGCGATTCAACGGTCGGATAAAAAGTTATGGCCCTTTTGAGCTGCTATTCATGTCTGGCGCGACAAGACCTCTTCTTCAACGAGTAGGCATTCCATAGGTACTATAAGGAAAACGGCTTCCGGAAACTACTGTCAAACTTTGAGCGTGATCCAACGGTCATATCAAAAGTTAGTGCCCTTTTCAATTGTTATTCTGGTCTGGTGCAAAAAGACCTACTCTTGAACGAGTATGGATTCCACTGTTACTATAAGGAAAGTTATGGACCTTTTCAGCAGTTATTCCGGTGTGGCGCGAACGGACCTCCTCTTCAACAAGTTTCATAAGTACTCTAAGGAAAACGGCCTCCGGAAACTACTATCAAACTTTGAGCGCGATCAAACGGTCGGATCCAAAGTTATGAGCCTTTTAATCTGCTATTCTTGTCTGGCGTGACAAGACCTCCTCTTCAACGAGGAGGGATTCCATAATTACTAGAAGGAAAACAGCCTCTGTAAACTACTGTCAAACTTTGAGCGCGATTCAACGGTAGGATCAACAGTTATGGCCCTTTTGAGCTGTTATTCCTGTCTAACGCGACAAGACCTCCTCTTCAACGAGTAGGGACTCCATAGGTACAATAAGGAAAACAGCCTCTAGAAAGTACTGCAAAACTTTGAGCGCGATCCAACGGTCGGATCAAAAGTTATGGCCCTTTTGAGCTGCTATCCAGTCTGGGCGACAAGACCTCCTCTTCAACAACGAGGGATTCCATAAGTACTACAAGGAAAACAGCCTCCAGAAATTACTGTCAAACTTTGAGCGCAATTCAACGGTTGGATCAAAAGTTATGGCCCTTTTGAGCTGTTATTCCTGTCTGGCACGAAAAGACCTACTCTTCAACGAGTGGGGATTCCAAAAGTACTACAAGGAAAATGGCCTCCGAAAACTACTGTCAAACTTTGAGTGCGATCCAATGGTCGGATCAAAAGTTATGGCCGTTTTCAGCTGTTATTCTGGTCTGGCATGAAAAGACCTTCTCTTGAACGAGTATGGATTCCATTGTTATTACAAGGAAAACAGCCCTCGTAAAATACTGTAAAAATTTGAGCGGGATCCAATGGTCGTATCAAAAGTTGTGACCCTTTTCAGCAGTTATTTCGATCTAGAGCGAAAAGGCCTCCTCTTCAACGAGTGGGGTTTCATAAGTATTACAAGGAAAACGGCCACCGGAAACTACTATCAAACTATGAGCGCGATCCAACGGTCGGATCCAAAGTTATGGCCCTTTTGAGCTGCTATTCCTATCTAGCGCGACAAGACCTCCTCTTCAATGAGGAGGGATTCCATAATTACTACAAAAAAAACGTCCTCCAAAAAATACTGTCAAACGTTGAGCGCGATCCAATAGTCAAATCAACAGTTATGGCCCTTTTGAGCTGTTATTCCTGTCTGACGTGACAAGACCTCCTCTTCAATGAGTATGGATTCCATAGGTACTAGAAGGAAAATGGCCTCCGAAAACTACTGTAAAACTTTGAGGGCGATCTAACGGTCGGATCATAATTTATGGCCCTTTTGAGCTTTTATTCCTGTCTGGCGCGAAAAGGCCTCCTCTTCAACGAGTGGGGATTCCATAAGTGCTACAAGGAAAACGGCCTCTGGAAACTACAGGAAAACTTTGAGCGCGATCCAACGGTCGGATCAAAAGTTATGGCCCTTTTCAGCTTTTACTATTGTCTAACGCGAAAAGACCTCCTCTTGAACGAGTATGAGTTCCTTTAGTATTATAAGGAAAACGGCCTCCATAAACTACCGCAAAACTTTGAGCGTAATCCAACGGTCGAATCAAAAGTTATACAAGAAAAGTGAAAAGAAAAAATAAAATAAATACTATAATTTATACAAGAATTTACCTCCCCAGCAACGGCGCCAAAAACTTGACATGACTAAAAGATGTCTTCTTTCAAGTGCAAGAGTGTCGAAGTAATAAATATCCCTGCAAGACCGAGGTCGAACCACAGGGAGGTTAACTATATAAATTATAAATAAAAATAAGAACAACAACAACAATAACAATAATAATAAGTTAAAGAGAGCTTTGAGATGTGATATTGATGTAAGGATTAAACAAGGATAAAATAATTGTCAAGGTTAGGTGATCCACTAATGGTATTTCAAACAAGTATAGTATAACTCTTTTTGTTACTCAACTGGAAACCACAAATAAAGAAGGTTCCAATCGGATTATAAATTCTTAACACGATTATTTTAGTTATCTTATTCGAATAATGCTAATACTTATAAATGTTGTCAGGCATTCATGATTATAACTTATGTTAACAACAAATCAAGTTTCTTTCATAGCATAGGTGTCGGTTATACCATACAGTTGGGCTATTAAAGTACCAAGTATTTGTTATACCAAGGGTTATACAACATAAATCTAGATTAACCATTTAACAAGTAAAGTATTAAAAGTGAACAAGATAACAAATATAAAACATGTTAGTATCAAACATTAATAAGGTGCATGTTGAGTTTATATTATACTTATTCTTACACCATTAGTGTAACCTTTTCACCTTGCCATGATAAACTTAGCTAAACATAATGAAAGAGAGAAACATAAATAAACCCTAAGGAAATGAAAAGCAGAAGCAAGAGATTAATATAAGTAAAACTTAAACATTGCAAAATATAAAGAGAGAGCAAGAGCATGATCTTGATTTGAAAACCAAGATGCCTAAATACATGGCAAATGCCTCCTTTTATAGGCCAAAATTCAGAACTATTCATTTGTTGACTAATTGTTGAGTGAGTGGCCATATCTTGACTTGGTGACAATCCTTATCTTCTTGTCTGCCAAAAACATCATTGATAACGTCATAATTTGAACAGACTTAAATCATGAAAGTTCTAGGAAATTGTCTCAGCTTTTCAAGAAAAGACAGTTGAGGTCATTTGGACTTCTAGAACTCGAGATATGGGCTGAACATTGAACAGTGTGTGGGCTGCCGGACAGATTTAGACTTCTCCGTTGTTGCTACAAGTTGGACTTGAAAACGGCCTTTTTAAATCTTAGACTCCTATAACGTTTTAGGCCTATGTCTTAGCTTTCCATCCATATAAGGCAGACCTAAATCCAAGATCTATAGCTCTAGATATGACCCAATTACCGAATGGTGTTCCAGTTTGTACTAAACCAGCATCTCTTTTCTAAGTTTGGCCCTCTCTTTGTCCTTTCAATTTTTGTACTTAAACTCATCAATCAATCCTTTCATTTATGTGATAGGCCTGCATTTAAGATGAACATTTACCATAAATTAAAGGTATCTTATGGTATCAGACTTGTTATTATGAAACATGCTTTAGTTAAGGAGTTATTGATACTTTAAGTGCAAAATGATGATATAAAACCTTGATAAAAATGCACTTTTAAGTACTAATCACTCAACAGGCAGATGGCAAAGTAAAAGAGATCAAGGAGAGGGTAAACAAGGGTATAGAGACATCATTTCAAATGTTATCCGATAGGCTAATAACTATAGGAAGGCGAATTTATTTGCCTGAGGATAAGACTTTGAAAGATGAAGTATTAAGAGAAGCTCATGAATCTCAATTTGCTACTCATCCTGGAGTACAAAGATGTATAGGGATTTAAAGGAATACTATTGGTGGCCAAATATGAAGAAGGAAATAGCAGAATTTATGTCGAATTATGAGATTTGTCAACAAGTAAAGATAGAACACCAGAAACCTGCAGGGGAATTACAATCATTAACAATTCCAGAATGGAAATTGGAGGACATTTCTATGGATTTTGTGACGGGATTACCCAGAGGAAAGAAGGGGAATGATGCCATATGGGTGATCGTGGATTGACTAACAAAATCTGCTTTGCTTTTGCTTATGAAGATGACTGATTCGGTGGATAAACTAGCAAAATTGTATGTCAATGAAGTAATCAGACTTCACGGAGTGCCAGTTTCAATTATATCGGATCGGGATCCAAGGTTCACATTGAGATTGTGGCCTAGCTTACAACGGGCAATGGGGACAAAGTTGAATCTAAGCACGACATTTCATCCTCAGATGGATGGTCAATCTGAAAGGACCATTCAAACTCTTGAGGATCTCCTGAGGTCATGTGTGCTAGAGTTTGGAGGGAATTGGAAGGATCTCCTGCCATTGGTGGAGTTTCCTTATAATAATAGCCATCAAACTACTATTGGTGTGGCTCCATATAAAGCATTGTATGAGAGGAAATGTTATGCCCCAATTTACTGGGAGGAAGTAGGAGAAAGGAAGCTTTTGGGACCTGAAATGGTGCAACTAACAACTGACAAGGTGAGGGTGATCGGAAAGAGGATGGAGGAAGCCCAAGATAAACAAAAAAGTTACATGGATAGCCGAAGAAGGCCTTTGGAATTCCAAGTGGGGGATAAGATATTTTTGAAGGTGGCGCCTTGAAAAGGCATCATTCGATTTGGAGTAAAAGGAAAATTAGCCCCGAGATATATCGGCCCTTTTGGGATTAAGGAAAGAATCGGGCCAATTGTCTATCAATTAGAATTGCATGTATATTTGGAAAAGATTCACAATGTATTCCATGTGTCATTACTGTAAAAGGCCAAGATAGACCCCTCACGGGTA
>Ga0325403_1001784_pt1 | contig 18391 bp, 21 predicted proteins | sample PopdelMetagenome_19_FD_205665 | JGI IMG/M metagenome (GOLD analysis project Ga0325403, IMG submission 205665) | Populus deltoides microbial communities from Bellville, Georgia, United States - Xylem-PdKOR-R4 | ecosystem: Host-associated > Plants > Phyllosphere > Stem > Wood/Secondary xylem...
ATTCTTTGATAAAACTAAATGCCGCTTTACTCATCCCACGCAGACAACAAGGATAAAAACTAGAAGCATGCTCTATTCATGTATAAATAAGAAACATGAGAGAAGTAAAACATGTGTACGAGGGAGCCAAAAATATGAAACCAGAATTTTGAAATTAAACCCTTATGTCCGTGCCTCACAAACCCCACTATTTCCTCACCTTAAAAAAAACAAACAGCCTCATTCATTTTACAACGCCAACAGAGAGAAACAAAAAAAGAAACTGGGAAAGCATGCTTTATTACAAACAAAAAGACAAAGTCATGGCCGGCTAACCTTCCCTCCAGCAGGCGTAAGAAGAGAAAAGAACGTGAGGGTCCCTAACGTTCTCGCAGCTGGAGCACTAGGGAAGAAACACCTGCAGATCCTGTCTTTTTCTCCTCCTTTTTTTCTCTCTTTCACGTTCCAGTGCAGGCTTTTTAGTATCAAAGAAAAAGCCTCCTTTCTTTCCCATTGTTTTGCCTCCGTCCCCCCCTTCTATGCTCTTTTTTTTCTGCCTTTTTTTTCCTCTCCTTTTTCTGCTCTCCTTTTGCTATTTTTCTGCTCTCTTTTTGCTATTTTTCTGCTCTCTTTTTGCTGCCTCTCTTAGGTCATTAGAAGGGCTTGTATATAGCCTAAATATGTCTCTATTTAGAAAGGATTCAATGCCTTAATCCTAGGACGCAAATCCCTACTGATTTGCAGTAAAAAAACACAAAAAAGGAAACTGCAATATTCTGATTTTGTGTTGGTGCTTTACGTCTGATTTCTTTCCAGTTTTAGAGGATGGTGTGGCTCTTTTCTTTCCTTCCATAGGGCCAGCTGCTCCCTTTGAAATGAGGCAACAAAAACGTGGTCTTCAGCTCCAAAAATCAAGCGTGATGAGAAAGGAAAACAGCAGAGACAAAAGGAAAGAAATCAGCTGGAGGGTGCAGCTGCAAGGTCTTATTTTCCTTATTCGGTGTGGTAAAAATCCTGTCATTTATGATGATCCAACCCCCCTCTCCAGCTTTCAATATCATTCTTCAATTCAATCCCTCATTTTAACACTTTTCGATTCAGTCCTTGGTCAAAAAAAATCCTTCGAATCAGTCCCGCGACAGAATTTCCTGCCCTCATGTAAGATATTCAAATGGGAACATCTTAGGCCTTTGATATCGAAATCAAGGGATTCAAAAGGTCAAATTCATCTACGCGTCTAGGACTACAACTTTGATGAAGGAGTCGAAGTGAGATAAAATCTTTTTATAGAACAGAAACTGGCAGTAATCTAGTTGGTCAAAAGGGATCCTAGGTCTAACTCAAAAACTAACGAATGCCAAGAATCCTGATATGACTGAGAGTATGAACTAAGAACAAAAATCACAAAAACTAGGCCAAAAATAGAGTTTTTTTTAGTGCAGACTCGGGTCAATATCCTTCTTGCGGCAGAATTCTCTACCTTCACGTTAGATATTCAAACGAAAACATCTTGAGCCTCTGATGTTGAAATCAAGTGATTCAAAAGCTTAAATTCATCTACGCGTCTAGGACTACAACTTTGATGAAGGAATCGAAGTGAGATAAAATCTTTTTACAGAACAGAAACTGGTAGTAATCTAGTTGGTCAAAAAGGTTCTTGATCTGACAATATTGAGCATCCAAATCTGACTGAGAATCTGCTCTAAGAACAATGATCCCTAGGACCTAATAAAGGTGTACGTTAATTTTTCAACATGTAATGATTGATAGAATATACCTAGGATGGTCAAATATCGTACGAAACTGAGTTAGAATCAGAGTCTAAGTTGGAACAAAAAATTGCGACAACAGCAAAACTATTTTTTAGTGCAAATTTTGAGGGATTTATTCAACCTTAAAGACCAGATAAAAAAATAAATTTAGCATTATGAAGACTCCTGATCAACCTAAGAAAACCTGATGATTTTGGTAGTAAAGGGGAAGGATAAAAGGAGCAGAAAACAGCTCAAACAAGGTTTCAAAAAAAACAAAATATTTCTTTCTGTGCTTTTATCAATCTTCTAGCGAATATGAGCTAAACTCCTACACTCTATTCAAAAGAGGTATACACCGTCTCTAGCACGTGGGGTCCAAAATTGAGTAACAACAACTTCCTTGGTTGATTTTGGTTGAACCCTAATTGTTAGACCTTATTGTCTTCTTTATTTTTTCCGACAACAATTCTACTTGCTATTATGACTTGCTTGATTCTATCAGTCACTACCATTATGTCAATGAAGTGTTGGGCTTAGGCTGGGGCACCAATCAGATGATCAAAATAAGGGTCTTTGAAAGTATTAGAGAATAGATTGACTTTCTTTTTCAAGTAGGGGTGGATCAACTTGAGCAACCTTCTCCCTCCACCGTTGAGCATATTCCTGCATTGATTCATGGCTTCCTTTCTTTAATGCTAATAGACCGGATCGGTCTAGAGCCATGTTTATGTTGTATTTGTATTGCTTGATGAAGACATCTATGAGGTATTTCCATCCTCGGATCTTGGTGTTATCTAACTTCATGTACTAGCTTAGTGCTACCCTAATCAGGCTATCCTGAAAGAAATGCATTAATAATTTTCCATCATACACAACTTCTGTCATCTTGTTATAATAAGACTTGAGGTAAATGGTAGGGCATTAAGTTCCAGTGTATTTTATGAACTTAGGTACATGGAAATTCTTTGGTACAATCATATTCAGGATTAGACACATTTCTATAACTTGTACGAGGTCATACAAGTCTGCTCCCTCGATAGCCTTCACTCTTGCTTCTAGTCTTGGTATTTTGTCATAGTTAATGTCCTCATGAGACTTTGTTTTTCGGGATTCGCTAGCAAATGTGTTAATGGCTGCTAGGCTGGTACAAGTATTATGGACTACACAAAGGTTGTGTTACATAAAAGGTCCTGAGCCTATCCTCCTGCCCTTTCTTCAAACTGGATTATTGCAAAAGTAACAGGCTGATTAGATGGGCCTTCACCAGAAAGGTGTCTGAGTGTTTACTCAAACAAGCTTGTAATGCGAGCCATGTTAGCCTTTATAGAGTCCAACTCCTCCTAAAAGTGGGCATCACATTGAGCATGTTCTTCATCCTTCATACTTCTTTATCATAATTGGGTGTTGTAAACTTTGTGGATTGGGGCTTTCTAGGGACCTATATTTCAATCTGTGTATGCATGACATTTAAACTTCAAAGCATGAATGTATGTATGTTTATGAATGCAAGTGTATGTATACGTACATCAAATATGGATTAACCTATTTAAATGACTAATTTATAACTTATTTGTTGAAAAAATCATGGTTTTAGCTCAAAAAATCTTGCAGAGTTCAGGATTATTAATCAAGTCTATCTTGATGCAAAATGAATTATTAGGGAGTCCATATCCTAAGGTCAAGGTCAAGTTCTAAGCCATTACATGAAGGGTAAGTTTTTGCCTGATCTCAAAAGGATCTATGACATGTCCAGTGATCACCTTTTATGAATGGAGTATGAGGTTTACAAGGAATGGTTGAGGCACAATGTGACCACTATTATTAAGTGAACATTTAGCTCATAGTTGGATGTCTCATGAATCTAAAAGCCAAATGAAAGTCATGAGACAGACCGCTACTCCCCACCTAACCCAACGTACTTATGCATGCACAGTATGTAGAAAAAATGCATGCTAAAATTAATTAAATAGACAAAAAAATAATCAGGCAAACAATGAAACAAAAAAAGCTCAGTTTGACCAAACAAGTCCCTAGTGGAGTTGCCATATTGTCATGACGTGCTCGACATCGAATGACAGAGCTGCCTCTTAGAAATGACGGGGGTTTTGGGTTTAATCATAAAGTTATGATTAAAGGGTTCAAGAGTCATCACTTAGTATTATGGTCACTATAAAACTTATTAGTTTGCGAGGGTCTAGAGAAGAGGACTAGTTATGCAAGGGGAAGATGCATCACCTCTAGTGTACTCTACCCATGGTAAGCTGCATTGTTGATTGATTATTAATCTAAGACATGTTTTTATTTGTTGGTCTTAAAAATAGACAAACTAAAACTAAGGGAAATGCGCTAGGGGGTGTTTGGCAAACACAACCTTAACTTAAGGGGTTGGGATAGTCAGGCCCAGCTCAATTGAGGTGGGCCAACTGATAGCCTAACATTTTTTTTCTCTTTTATATGAAGATGGGCTAGACCCAGCCCATCTTCCTTTGCTGGAGAGAAAATCAGATGCAGGATATGAATTAATTCACGTCTTGCATGCAACGAAACTCAGCTAAAGAAAGAAAAGAAAAGAAGGTTATCTAGCTAAAAGGAGTTGTGTGCTACCGTGAGGATGGGTTGCTATTGTTACTAGTGGAGGAGCTGGCGGTTAGCGAGGTTGTTGCTCACATTGTTGGGAGTAAGAGCTGCTAAAGTTATTGAAACCAGTGTTGCTGCTATTAAGAAGAGGAGGTTGTTGCTGGAAGCCCTGGTGGTGCAGGTCTAGAGGCTCTCAGTGGAGGTAGTGGTGGCCTTTTGGCTGGCAACATGGCTGGGTTAGAGTAAATAGTGTTTTTGGTTGGCTATTCTTTGAGACTATAGAAAAAAGCTATTAGAGAAACCAACTGAAGATGAGGCTGAGCTAATGGAACTATTGTTGTTGGGTGGAACTATCGTTTGTGGTTGCTGGAGCGATAGTTGGTGCAGTTTGCTAGTCCAAGAGGAAGTTCATCTACTGTTATTGATGTTCACAGATGAAGTGGAGGAGAGGAGCTGGTTGTCTTGGGTGGTTTGGCCAAGGGGGGAGGAAGCTGCTAGTGTTGTCTTTGTTATAAATAGTGGTTGGAGCTAGTATAGGCTATGGTGGAAAGGGAGAAGAGGCTACTATCTTTACCACCGTGGGGTCTGACGATGACCCGAGGGAAGGAAACCATGAAGGGGAAGGGTTGTTGTCCTTGGTGATGGCTGTATGAGTTGTCACGGTGAGGCTAGGTTATGAGGTTGAGGAGAGAGAGTTGCAGCTGCTTGTGTAGTGGTTCTTACGGTGGTGTTGAGGTGTTTTGTTATGCTCGGTGTTAGGAAATGAAAGTGGTGGTTTTAGTGGCTGCTTGTGATGATTGTAGAGAAAACAGGTTCTTGACTGGTCTCTTGTGTAGCTACAGATAGGGTTAGGGCTTTTTTATGTTCTTATGAGTGTGTGAGCTGGAGATAAAAGTGTGGAAAATAGTGTTTGGCTTTTGGTTTTTTTTTTTTTTTGGCTCCCCTGTCCTTGTAAGAGAAGTGGAATTTTATTTTTTTTTTCCAATTGCTTGTTGCAACAAGCAATCTAAATTCATTTTAGTCCATTGTTTTTTTCCTTATCATTTTTGTCCAAATATTTTTTATTTTTCTCATTTTTTATATTTTTTGAAAAAAGCTTAAAAAGGTAACTTTGACTCAATGAGAAAAATCAACAATTTTAAAAATTACGCGTTAAAAACTGAATGCATTGAAAAGAAATTTGAATTTTGTATTTTTTTAGAAGACGTTGAAAATGCTAAAAATAACACAAATACGTCAAGGACATATTTTTTTATTTTTTGTATTTTGAAAATATTTAGAAAAAAAAGGGTTAAATTTTGGGTTACGATAGCTAGAATGAAATAAATAAATTAGAAAGCCAAAAATGGTGTATTGTGTGTTAAAATAAAATGTTTGCTTGGAAAAGCCAAAATAGCATAGAATGTGTTAGGATGAGATGGATGTTTTAGCTAGAATAAAATAAATGCATGGAACGTCAAAAATGGCATATGGTGTGTTAAAATGGAATGCATGTTTGGAAAGCCGAAGTGGCATAGAATGTGTTAGGATGAAATGAGTGTTTTGGCTAGAATAAAATAAATTCAAAGGAAGCCTAAATGGCATAATGTATGTTAAGATGAAATGAATGCTTGGGTTTGAAGGAAATGAATGTATGGTTGGCTGAAATAACAAAATAAGTGTGGCCAAAAAGGACGATGTGAATGTGTGAATTAATTAATTAATGGGTTGATAGCCAAAATGAGATATAAAGAATGCTTAAGATGAACAAATGCATGGGTAACCCAAGATTAATAATGGATGATGATATGATTAGATAATTGAAAAAGATAGATAATAATAAATGGGTACTGACTTAGGGACCTTTTTGGATGTCACGAGCGAGGGACATCCAAGGTAGGACCTACAATAAAAAGAGCTCATTAAAAAAAAAAAAAAAAAAAACACCAGGAATATGCCCTTCGCCTTACCTTTTCCTTTATTAGAAGAAGGTTTGCAAACTTTAATTGGTAGATAAATGAAGTAAATGCAAGAATACATAAACATATATATAATTAAGTTTGAAAGTGTACAAGTCGGCTGCAATGGCGGAAACTATTATAATGAAAATAAGCCGACCACAATAGTGATGACTATCATGTTTAAATAAGTCAACTGCAATGATAAAGACTATCATGTGTAAATAAGTCAGCCATGATAGTGAAGACTATTATGAGATAACGAGTGGGCCATAATGGCAGGGACTACTACATAAAGATAAGCTAGCCACAAAGGTAAGGTCTATTATGTGGAAAATGTGTCAGCCAAATGGTACGGATGAGAAAGCAACAATGAAATAGTTGAAACTAAAAGTTTAGGGGAAAACAAGTAAAATTATGGAATTAGGTTATGAGATAGATATATGGATAACGAGATATACTTTTTCTATGTCAAAGTAATGTCAAAACAAGTATCATGAAAGGAGGGGAGATCTAAATCTGGATGAAAAGAACGAAACATGAGAACTTATATTGTGGTTTATGTTTATTCATAAATGAATCATGAATGTGGTATTTACACATAAGTATTAAAGCAATAAGTCATGTTTGGATATTTGAAATGTTTGATGTATATTCTACCTTTTTATGTGATTTGCATGTACATTCATCACCATAATGGAGGTTCTATGATTTAATTTCTACTATTATTTGTATCTAAGTAAAATTGATTTGAGTAATGAATGCATGAATGAATTATGGGTTGTGTTTTTTATGTGTTTACATGTATTAATATGAAACAAAATTTTAGGTAGACCCTCCGTACAAGAGAGGTGCCGATGAAGTTTCATTAAAATTGGATAGATGCACTATATTTTTTTTTAAATGGGAGATCCCTTTGTATGTTTAGGATGTATATGTAATGAATTATGAGTGTCATAAATCATGTTAAATTGGTCGGAGGAGTAACATATGATGAAGTAAGATAAGGATAAATAAGTTTTATTAAAAAAAAAAAACAATTCTAGCCTATTTTACATTAATATGACAAATTGTGAAAGATAATTATATGAAAAATTACTGGAAGATACATGCCATGTCAGGAAGATCATTCTTTCATCGTATTCATAGGTGATCACCTGTTAAAATAATCCATGTGTTGTCACTATGTTAAGGTGACCATCATTTCAATAGTTATATGTAGTTACCATTCACGGTGATTATTCTTTTTCATTAGTAATTACATGTAGTCTAGTCCATGTCAAGATGATCTTCCTCTTTATATTCACATCAATTTTTTACAAGCTTGCTAAGACAAGATGTAGAAAGATTCCTACATCCTCATCACGTAAGTATTGTAAAATAAAGACTATTATCATTACACATACATGCAGACATATGTGTTGTTACGTGTGTCATGGAAAAAAAAAATAATTGATTGAGACAAATATAAATTTCAGCGTCAGAGTTGCTAAGGATGTTAAAATTCAATTAGATTATTTTGATGATATGAATTACACAAAATTGATGAACAAGATGGTGTTCCTGCTTATTTCATTAAAGATTTACTATATTCTTAACCCGAATCTGTCTACACTACCTGAACCACAAGAAGATGAATCTGCTATTGTTAAGACTAAAAGACTAAAACGTGAAAAAAATGAAGTACTTTGTTGAAGGCATATTCTGAATACTCTAACTAGTCGATTTTATAATATCTTCACCAAAAGAAATTTGGGTTGCTCTGGAGACATTACAAGCAGGAAAATCAGGTATTGGTCGTTTTCTTGCTTTATAATTTTTTAAGTATGAGATTAATGATAATAAGTCAATCATGGATCAAGTCTATGAAATTCAAATGTTGATATCAAAACTTAGTGATCTGGATATCAAAGTTCCTGATTCACTTCAAGTGGGGGTTGTTTTATCAAAACTTCCTTCATCTTGGAATGAATATAGGAAGAGGATGTTGCATTCTACAAACAATTATACCTTTGAACAGTGTCAAACACACTTGCAAATTAAGGTTCAATCTCGTATGTGTGAATTGCAAGCAATAAATTATAAAGTGAATTTGATTCTGAAACTGGTTTGATAATGTCTCAAAACAATCTGAAAATGCAAAAGAATAGAAACAAATTCAAGAAGAAACAAAATGTTAACAAGAAGCATAGAGTTTGTTTCCATTGTGGAAATAAAAGGCACTACATAAAAAAGTGCAGATTCAAGAATTTCAACAAGAAAGGTGGTTCTTTCAAAGTGAATATGGTTGAAAATGATGAAGTTAGGGAGTTAATTGTCATGGTTTCAAACATTCATATTGGAATGATTACGAAATTAAATATGACAACTAATATTGTGAAGACTTCATATTGATGACTGGATTCTAATGCAATAGTTCATGTTTGCAACAACAAAGCATGGTTCAAGACATATGAAGAATTGAAAAAACATAAAGAGGTTTTGATGGGCAACCATAATTCTACCAAAGCTTTGAGAAAATGAACTATTGAGTTGTACTTTACTTCTAAACAAAAATTATCTTTAGTCAATGTGTTTCATATTCTTGAGATTAGGAAAAATCTTGTATTTGCTAGTCTCTTGAGCAAGAAAGGGTTCAAGATTGTTTTTTAGTCTAATAAGGTTATTGTAACTAAGAGTGGAATGTTTGTGGGAAAGGGTTATTCTTGTGATGGCATGTTTAAGTTCAGTATTAATATAATCATTATTTCAGCTTATATGGTTGAATCTACTTCTCTTCTTTAGCATGTCAAATTAGGACATTTAAATTATAGATATTTGAAATATATTTGAAAGCATGGTTATATTTCATATCAGCATGATCATAATAACAAATGTGAAGTATGTATTCAAGTAAAGATGACAAAGAAGCTCTTTCTTAAAGTAGAAAGGAACTCTCAATTACTTGAGTTGGTCCATTATGATATATGTGAAATAAATGGTATGTTAACAGGGGGTGAGAAAAGATATTTCATAACTTTTATTAATGATTATTCTAATTTACCTATGTTTACTTGTTAAAAACTAAAGACAAAGCCTTTGGAAAACTCAAAGAATTCAAGAAAATGGTAAACAATCAAAAGGACAGGAAAATTAAAATTCTTAGAAGTGATATAAATGGAGAATACTTTTCTAAAGAGTTGTCTATATTTTGTGAGGAAAACGAAATAATTCATCAAATGACAGCACCCTATACACCACAACATAATAGACTTGCTAAAAGAAAAAATGGACCTTAGTAGATATGGTCAATGTCATGCTTTTGAATGTTAATTTACCAAATAATTTATAGGATGAAACTTTACTTACTGCACCATAATAGAGTATCATCTAAAAAATTAAATGTTTCTCCCTATGAAGCATGGAACGATAAAAAAACAAAGTTGAATTATTTTAAAGTGTGGGGGTGTGTAGCTTTTTATAAAGTTTCTGATTCTCAAAAAATAAAATTAGAACCCAGAGGCCTTAAGAGTGTTTTTGTTAGTTATGCACAAAATTCAATGGCTTATAGGCTTTTGGATTTAAAAACTAATGTGATTGTGAATTTGTATATGTTGAATTTATCGAAAATAAATTCATAAGTAATTCAAATGTGCAAGAACCAAATTTAAAAGTAATGACTTCTAGCTCAGCGTTAAGTGAAAAACATAAAAAACTAGAAGTAATATGTTCAAGTGAACTTAGAAGAAATCAAAGAGTTAGAAGGAAAAAGAATAACTTCTAGCTCAGCGATAAGTAAAAAACGTAAAAAATTAGAAGTAATATGATCAAGTGAACTTAGAAGAAATCAAAGAGTTAGAAAGGAAAAACACATGGATATAAATTTTATTTCTACTGATTCAATTGTATTTTTAGTGGAATGTGATGGAACTTCAGTATTGAAAAGGACACCTATGATCCTAAATATAGAAGATGATCCAAAGACATTCTATCAAGCTATGTCTTCTAGAGATATTGTTTTTTGAAAAGAAACGATAAATGATGAAATGGATTCAATATTGTCTAACAATACTTAGGTCCTAGTAGATTTACCTCCAAATTCTAAGCCAATAGGATGTAAATGAGTGTTTACAAGAAAATACAATACCAATGGTTTTATACAAACCTTCAAGGTAAGATTAGTTGTCAAAGGTTTTATTCAAAAAAAGGGTGTTGATTATTTTAACACTTATTCTCTGGTGGCAAGAATTACATCAATTAGAGTTTTATTTGCACTAGCAATCAATTTATAAACTGTATGTTCATCAAATGAATGAAAAGATGGCTTTCCTTAATGGTGATTTAAAGGAGAAAGTGTATATGGAGTAACCTGAGGGTTTTATACTTCTTGAAAATGAAGAAAACGTTTGTAAATTGGTAAAGTCTTATATGGTTTAAAACAACTCTGAAATAATAGCATGAAAAGTTTGACAAGTTAATTTTGTTGAATGGTTTTCATCACAATGATACTAATAAGTGTATGAATTCTAAATTTACAAAAAAAAATATAATGTAATTATTTGTCTCTACATAGATTTTGGTTTAATTTTGGTTTTATACTTCCTAGAAATGAAAAAAATCCTATTTAAAATCAATTGTACTTTCCATTGAAAGGGGAAGGCTAAAGCTTTGGTAATCAAGTTGTTTACAAGCAAAAGAATGACTTTTAAAGCTTGGCTTTTCCTACCCAAAAATTAAAACGTCCCTGCAGGATAATTTATCTGCTCTTCAACAAATGGAAGATGATTAGAAGATTCGAGCTTTGAAGAAGAAACTAGGAATTTTGTAACGAGGCAAGATCCAAAATCAAAAAATCTATAGAATATCCAGGCATCTTAAATAGCCACTGAATCAAATGTGCAAGAGCTTTATGCTATACAGTGACTACTTCGTGAAAATTAGAAAATGAACACCTAAGGTGGAATACATGACAAGTTGACTAGCATAATAAAACACAGAAGATGTCAGCAATTTGTATTGCATCAGCAGAGGCAAGTATACGCAGATCTAGACATCTTAAATCTTATATAGCCATTGAATCAAACACACAAGAACTTTATGCTATACACACTATGACTGCTTCATTAAACTTAGAAACTAACCCTCTCTGGTGGGAGACCTATGCCCAAATTCCCTTCTGGAAAGGATAATGCCATCAGCTTCTTGTAATATCTCATCAAAATGGATTAACCCCTGAAACAAAGAAACATTTAAATAAGCACAAAAATAACATTGCTTTTAGTTCACCTCGATGGAAAATAGTTGAGTTATGAGATAATGGTTGGTATATGCTAAAAACCTCTATATTCTCAATCTTGGCAAGAGTTTGAGTCTGACATAGATCACCCAGCTTAGATAAGTACCCACGGGCCTGCTTCGCAGTGAAGAAAAAAAAAGGACTCTTACTGGAGCCATAAAGACACGAGCTTCTTATGCAAATACAGGAAGATCACTTGTTCAACAAGCCAGGATGCAACAAAAGGGCATTGAATCAGGAAAATACTTACATGGCATACATCTTCTGCATGCCATGTATACGACAGCGAGAGGAAATCAATTTTGTTTTGAACTCCCAGAAAGGGAAAAAATCAGGCATAGAACTTAAAAGAAATAAATGAAGCAGACCACGATATCCCGTGAAAGAAAATGGATAAATATTATACGAAGATAGATTCAGGACTGACCTACTTATCTTTATCTGAAAGAGTAGGAAGTTGAGGCATGCCAAGTGAATAAAGACCCAGCCAAGGTTGCCGAATTCTATATGACACATTGCCCTTCACCTCAAAAACCAGCTCAATTCAATTCCAGGAAAATCACTACAGGTCATCCATAAGCATTTTCTTCCCGGAATCACACGCACACAGTATGAACAGTATTGTGACGAAGTTCCTATGAGCAATCTCAACTTCTTTAAACCTTAGGTGGCCTCTGGTACCAGGTTAAAAATGAATATGAATTATTAAAGGGTAAATTTGATGTAAAAGTTAGTTTTTGATGATAGCTGGTTTATTAATAAGTTGTAAGAGAAATTGTTGGTGGAAAGAGAGAAAATAAGTAAAATATTAGTAACAATTGCATAGAAAGAAATAAAAATTATTTGAGTGTATTCTTTATGTAAAAAAGAAGTGAGAGAGAATAATAATAATAATAAAGCTGTAGGTTAGATTTTAACCTCCTTGTTTGGAGGATAATATTTAAACACCAAAGCAAGAATCCCACTTCCCTTCAGACAATGACTGAATAAAATTTACATTGTAAAGAACTAGACAGAAGACTATAATCAATGATTAGCAACCAATGTTGTCCTTCTCTTACCTCCAGCCATACAGAAGTAGTTTCATTGCCAGTAAAGGTGTTGACCAATAAAAATGGTGTCTCCTGGCTTCACTGCCTACAAAGACCAGATTGATAGTAATGAAAATTGTATAAAAATTCATATTTATCAATAAACTCACAGTTCCTTTGATCCAGAAAGGAAAACCAATACACTTAATTTTATGTATGATAAACAGATGATAAAAAATAATGTCACAAATTGGATTGTTAAATAGTAGAAAAACCATATTTCTTTTATTCAAAGTTTTAACTTCTTGTTCGTCCCCATGGCTACCCAGATTTCTACATAATCAAACCTTTCAAACTCTTTAAAGCATCATAAAGCACTAAGTTTGATCTGGATTTTTAGAGTGGTAATTTGCATTACATACACCTACCCTTAACCAATAATGGTTCCATCAAAAAGAAAGACAGAACAATTATTACACCAACAGTATGTTTGCAGAAATGATGAACGAATATATAGAACAAACCTCAGGTAGTCCATCAAAATTGATGGGGAGAACTTCAGAAGAAGCTTCCCGTTGTTGATCTGGAGTCAGAATAACAAAATCATCTGCCAGAAGTGAAATGGGGCTGCCGCTTTTTATTAACAACCTGCAACTCAGCTCCCACAGTGTCGAGCATCACCTGAAGGAAACAAATTGTTTCAACTACTACTACTATTACAATTAGCGTAATAAATAATTTAGAAAACTAAATGAATAAAAAAAGAAACGTACAACATAGAGCTTCTTAGTGGTCTTGACGGCAGCCTTCAAGTTCTCCAAAATCTCCTGGTGATAATCCGGGTCACCCCATGAACGATCAAACCTAGCCACTGAATGTAAGGGACTCGTTAATAGAGAATAATTAAATAGCCACTCCATGGACGAAGTCCTCAGTGCTTGCTCGTATTGGATGAAATTCTGGATATTTTTTTATTTATAATAATAATTTAAATAATAAATAATTGACCACCAGTTCACTACTTATAAAAATTAAACAATAACTAACAACCCATAATTAATAACTATCAGTATTGCGTAAAACACTTTGAAGTAACAACCACATAAATAACTACATATCCCAAATTATATTAAATACCCAAAAACTCAGGCAATATTACAACCCTATTTTTTCAAGACCCCACGTCTAGATCACCTAAAACCATGTCCTCCTAACAGACCCATGACAATCCTGCCCCATCAGAACACCGTGCCCTCAATGTCAGGGAAGTTTTTTTGCAACTTATGAAATTCAACCCAGGAGGCATCATCGACTTCTAGCCCTTTTCATTTGACTAACAACTCACTGACAGCTCGTCTATTCTTCTTCTTAAGGTGCCATTGCAAGATTTCTTTAGGCTCAGCTTGTGGCCCTCCACCAACAATTAATGGAGGGATTGTATTCACCAGCATATTTCAAGCACCCAGCTTCTTCTTCAAGACCAATACATGAAACACGGGATGAAGGAGGGAGGTGAAGGGAAGGTCCAAATGATAAGTAACACCATCAATCCGCTCCATGATTTGATAGGACCCATAAAATCTAGGAAAAAAGCTTGAGATTTTTACGCTGCACGACCAAATGTTGTTTATATGGTTGGAGATGGAGACCAAATCTCTTATTTCAAAATGTTGTTCAATACATTTTAAATATGCAAAATGCTTCATCCTCTCTTGGGCCACCTGTAGTTCTCACATAATAGGCGCAAAATCTGATCCCAGCTCCTCAAGGTGTTTTTTATAGACTGAACCGTAATTGTCCCCAATGAATGAGCTAACAAAGGTGGGAGTGGGTATCCATAAACTGCCTCAAATGATGAAAGTTTAGTGGAAGCATGAATGTTCATATTATACCACAAATCCGCAGGAGGCAACCACCGAGACCACTTTTTAGGCTTATCCCTAGAAAAATACTGTAAATACTGCTCCACACACTTATTCACAATCTCTGTTTAACCATTTGTTTGGGGATGATAAGCCGATGAAATTTTGAGCTCAGTCCTATGCAATTTAAACAGTTCTTTCCAAAATATTTCTGTCACTGACAATGAAGTTAGGCATTCCATGTAATTTAAAAATATTAACAATAAAAATCTATATGATTTTAGTGGCTGTATAAGAATGTGTAATTGAGATGAAATGCATATACTTGCTCAATCTGTCAACCATGACCAAAATCACATTGAATCCATTAGAAAGAGGCAGCCCTTCAATAAAGTCTAAGGAGATATCCAACCATACCCTTATAGGAATAGACAAAGGTTGGAGAAGACCTGTTGGATGGATGGTTTCAATTTTGTTGCGTTGGAAAATATCACACTCCTTAATGAAATTCTTAATGTCAGCCTTCATGCCTTTTCAATTAAAGTTAGCTCTAGCCCAAGAGAGAGTTTTATGGAACCCTGAGTTGCCTGTCTAAGGGCTTCCATGAGATAAGTGGAGCAACTGATCGTTGAGAGTAGTAGAATCACTAATATACATCTTGCCTTTGTAAAATAATAACCCATCCTTCATGACATATTTGGTCTCATCTAGACATTATCCTGCAAAATCAGAAATCAGTTTCTGTAATTTAGGATCCTCTGAATAGGAGTCCCGTAAATTTGAAATCCAATTATCAAAAGGAAATGACAAGGCAGTCAACGTGGCTAGTGCATTGTCAAATTGCCTAGAGTAGGCATCAACGACTAGATTTTCTTTTCCCTTCTTGTATTCCACCGAAAAATCAAAGCCCAACAATTTAGTTAGCCATTTTTGTTATATGGGTGTCCCCACTTTTTCTGCTTAAGTAGGTATTTTAGACTTTAATGATCCATCTACACTTGAAAAGTTTGCTCCAAAACATTAGAACGCCACTTCTTGACTGCCAAAACTAAGGTCATGAGCTCCTTTTCATATGTAGAAAAGTGCAAGGCCTTCCCATGAATAACCCGACTCATAAAGGCAATGGACCTTTCCTGTTGCATCAGTACAACACCTATACCACAACTAGAAGCATCATATTAAATAATAAAGTGTTTAGTAAAGTCAAGAAGAATTAAAATAGGGGGGTTGATCACAACATTCTTAAGGGCAGTGAAAGCTTCTTTAGCTATAAAGGTCCACTCAAATGAATTTTTCTAGAGTAAAAAAGTTAAAGGAGCAACAATAAAACCATATCCTTTGATGAATTTACGATAATACCCTATGAGACCAAGAAAACCAGGGTGGAAGGAAAAGACCAATTTAACATATATTCATTTTTTTTATCAGCCCAGACTCCTTTCTTAGAGATCAAATGGTCAAGATAATCCATCTCTTGACATCCAAAGGAACATTTAGATTTTTTTGCAAAAAGCTGATGATGTTTTCAAATATTCAATACCAATATTAAATGTTGTCGATGCTCTTCGGAGTTGGTGCTATAAATAAGAATGTCATCAAAGAAAACTAACATGAATTTTCACAAGAAAGGCTTAAAAATATGATTCATGAGAGATTGAAAAGTGGGTGGAGCATTTGTAAGGTCGAAAGGCATTACAAGAAATTCGTGATGGCCTTCATAAGTGAGGAAATCAGTTTTTGGGAAATCCTCGAGATTAACTCGAATTTGATGATACCCGAAACGTAAGTCTAATTTACTAAAGATAGTTGCCCCATGCAACTCATCTAGAAGTTTGTCCACAATAGAAATAGGAAATTTGGCCTTAATGGTATCTGTATTTAAGGCTCTCTAATCAACACAAAGACGCCAACTACCATCCTGTTTACGAATTAAAAGACCCGGAGAAGAAAATGGACTAGGACTAGGTCGAATGATACCCAAAATAAGCATGTTATTAACAAGTTTTTCAATTTCAGTTTTTTGAAAACAAGGGTATCGATATGGTCCAACACAGACTGGTTTAACCCCTGGTTGAAGAACAATATTATGATTGTGGTCATGATTTGGTGAAAGTCCCATGGGTTCACTAAAATCTTTCTAGAATTTATCAAGTAAATTAGTAAGAAAGAGGTCAATTTCAAGAGTAGAAATGCAAAATACATCAGGTGGAAAAAGCTGTAATATCAAACCTCGCTTGTCTTGATTCATAGCTTTTCCAAACTGCTCCCTATCCATCAAGGAAACTTCTGTGGGTGTAATGCCTTGTAAAACATGCCTAGAATCCAACAGATTAAATTCCATGCTTAGTTTAACAAAATCCCATAAAATAGGCCCCAAGGTATTGACCCATTGAACTTCTAATACAATATCACAACCACCCAAAGTCAAAACATAAATATATGTGTGATAAGTGTTACCCTGCATGTGAAACTAAATATCCGCACATTTTCCTTTATTGAAAAAACTATCCCCATTGGCCACTCTAACCAAGAGTCATGTTGTTGATTGTGAATGAAGATACGCTCGTTATTGAATTGAGGGGTCCATGAAATTATGTGTGCCCTCGGTATCGATGAGGAGCACCACAACACAACCATTGACATGCCCAAGAATGCACATGGTTTTGGGGCTCAGAGAACCTGCCAAAGCATGAATAGAAATCTCAGTTGCTGCTTCCAGATTCACCTCCCTTCTTGATGCGAACCCTAACGGAATTTAATGGTATTCGCAACCCCAAGATCAATCTAACCCAAGTTTGTTAAGATTTAAATGAGCTTATCACAATGAAAGACTTGCTCCAAGGCAACAAGACTATAAACCAACTCCATCACAACGCCTACACCTGGAGACGAGCAAAAGAAGTATAAATTCACAACAAAGAATGGTCAATTCTTTGAAGAGTTGAAAGTTCAATCAAGAACCAAGATTGAGCAACCAAAAGTCGGTTACAATGCTGAAAATATTATAAAAAGTCTGCCCTAAAAATATTCCTAAAGAGTATTTAAACTCTAAGCCAAAACCCTAGTTTTCCTAATGGATCTCACATAAACCCAATTTAAATAATAATCAACCTAAGCTAAAAGTAGCCCAAAATAATTAAAATAAACAAAATAAACAAGTCTAAAACCCAAACAAGTTGTCTCCTCTCAAAATAAATAAAGTTTGATAGCCCAACTAATTAAATAAGACAAGTTCGTTGTTTCCGTATTCTGTCTAGCAGCAGTAAGGCCCAACTTAAAATGGATGGTTCTCTCTCGTCTTAATGAATTAGAAGGCATGCCATATACCATTGTAAAGGTATGGAAGTCTAGTTTCCATCCCAACTAGAATCACATCAAAATTCTATGTGTAGCTCCAGTTATGACCAAAAGAGTAACGAAACGTCAAACTGTCTGAATCTAGTCTTCTTCTCCCAATCCTTGTGTAATGGTCTTGGTTCCACCAACAAGCCCCTCTTGAATATGACTCAGATTAATCAAGGCTTGCTCTTTATTATTACAAATTCTCTTGAAGTCCACCTTAGCCCATGTATCTTTAAGAAGTCCATTGAAAGATTCTTTGAACTTCTTAGCCCTAAGCCTAGTAACTGGACCAACTGGAATCTCCAATGGATCCTTTGACGGTTAGATCGCATCATCCCCTCGCTCCTCAAAAGGATTTGACATCGAATCATCACCTACATCAAATGAAGAAAGATCAGAAACATTGAATGTAGCACTAACACCATACTCACCTGGTAGATCCACTTTGTAGGCATTATCATTAATCCTTTCTATGATTTGATAAGGACCATCTCCTCGAGGCATGAACTTTGATCTTCTTTGTTCAGGAAACCTTTCTTTCCTCATATGCACCCAAACCCAATCACCTGGTTCAAATCTCACTAATTTTCGTCCCCTATTGGCTTTGTTTGCATATTATTCATTCTTCTTTTCT
>Ga0325403_1001785_pt1 | contig 18389 bp, 17 predicted proteins | sample PopdelMetagenome_19_FD_205665 | JGI IMG/M metagenome (GOLD analysis project Ga0325403, IMG submission 205665) | Populus deltoides microbial communities from Bellville, Georgia, United States - Xylem-PdKOR-R4 | ecosystem: Host-associated > Plants > Phyllosphere > Stem > Wood/Secondary xylem...
TTTTTTTTTGCTATTTTACGAATTAAAAAAAAAACAGTGATACTTTTCGAAAAAGGAAAAAAATCCTTATAGACGGGAAAAGTTAAAAGAAGGAAAGGAAAAAGAATGTACCAAAAAGATCCATCGGAGAACAGAGACCCAATCAATATGGCAAAAAGGCTTACTTTCCCCGGATGGAGAGATGGCCCACTAACAGCCACACGTACATCCATGGCCTTTCATTTCTGATCTTTTGCCATTGACACGTAGCATATATAGTAAAAACATAGAGGGGCAAAAGGGGCCCACATGGAGTGCCCTGGAGTGGATGCTGAATAAAAAAAGAGTGATAGAAGTGAGATGGACGATGGAGAATGATTCTGATACAGTGAAAGGACCCACAGAACCCCATCCCCATTCTCCATTGCACACGTATTATGTACGACACTCTGCCACTGGATGGATTCCTATAACAATAATAATAATACCACTACAAATCTTTCTAATTTCGGATTTCACGCAACTCTCGCTTCCGCTTTCATCTTCTTCACCTTTTTTATTTTCTTTTAATTATTATTATCCGGTGCTCACACTTTTAAGTTTAAGCTATAGCTAGATCTCTAGTCGTAGAAAGAGAAGAGAAAAGAAAGAAATGGTGTACTGCGCTATATCAGGCGTACGTTTTCCTTGCCTTCCTTCAGTGTACAACACCAAGTCTCAATCAAGTTTCAATGGCGATCCTTTGTGTCGAAAGGGCCTCTCCTTTTTCTCGAAGAAAGACCCATCTTCTTGTAACTCTCCCTTCTATTTTTCTGCCAAAGGTTTTGCCTTTTATTTTTCAATATATATATATAAATGGTTTTGATTCTTGATCAATGATTTTGTTTGCAGTGAAGATGCTTGCTGGAAAGTCTTCTTACGATTCCGATTCCCCAAATTTAGCTGTTACTACTTCTACTGCTACAACAACAACCACACCGACACCTGAGAAAGTCCTTGTCCCCCCCGATGGCAACGCTTCAGAAGATCCTCTGGTTTGTCTTTTCCTTGTCCACGTGCTGCATACTACTTTTATGACGCAAGCTGTTGATTCTCAGTTTAGAGTGTTTTGCATTTGAAAACAAATCATGTTCTAGCATTTGATTTTTAAAGAAAATGAGATCCTTACAGGGAAAAGCACCAAAAAAAAAAAAAAGGAAGCAAAATGATGTGGAGCAAAACCCTTGTGTTCAAGACTCCTACAAATTGAGAACTGGAGTCGACTCCCACCTTTTATTTTCTAAAGTTTTTTTTTTCTTTTTTATTACCACCACCTAAAGTAGGAGCCAATACCATTCCTTTATGGTGGACCTTTAATCCCTTGCTCATTTTGAACGAGTAATCTCTCCACGAGCCATTGAGCTGTACGAGCTATTATATATTCTAATCAAAATGAAGGGCACGGATGAATTTTCTATGGATATTTTCCACTTGTTTCTATGTACATATTCCCAAGTCTTTTTCTATTTTTTGTTTTACCCTTTAGATTTCGATTACCTCATTCTTATTATATGCTTCTAGGAAATTCTCATCCTCAGAAAGCGTAGGCTACGTTAACATGAAAAGCTGTTCCTTGGTTCAACAATTTCTTTATCTGTATCCTCTTTTTTTTTTTTTTTTAATTTCTTATCCCCTGCTAGATGGCAAGAGGTGGCTTCTTGTATATGGACATGTAATGTTCAAAGTAACCAAACAATGCAATTCATTACTAACACGATGATCTGTGAGGCACCAGTGGTGACTTGAGAATGAGAGAGGATAAAATTGCTATTTGAACATTTAAAAGGAAGTTACAGGATAAAAAAAAATTGGGAACTCTTGGATAGCCTAAACTTAGTCTCAACTTGAACCTGAAGCATGGTTATTTGCATGCAGATGTTAAAAACTGTGACAATTTAAAGGTATTATATAGGCTCTTCTATTGTTCTTGCTTCATCAGGATCTTGTGATCTTTCCAATACTATAAAGGTTTGGATGATCTTGGGAAAATATAAATATAAGTAAGGCCTGAGATTTTGGAAGGTGTAGGTAATAGATTCTCATTTTGAGAATTTGCATTTGCACTTTTTGAAACACATTGCAGGATCAATCTAGATATCGTTGAAGTTATAGGCCTACTTGACTGTCATCCTCATGATGACAGCTCCTTTGACAAAGATGCTTGGTGTAACTAAAGTCATGTGCTCTTACAGTGTGCGTGAAAAACTGTGGTTGGCTGATTGGTCTATCTTGCTTATTCTTTAGTTTCTTGATGCCTTTGCCAGAAAATGGTGTTGATAGATTTAATGTCTGTTGATATCCAATTCCCACTTAAATCAGCGCCTCCTTTTACCAGTTTGATTCTCGTGTTAGGTACCTCATGATGTAGAGTGTCTAACAATGGAATATAATCAGATTGTTGAAGACAAGGAAAAGCAGGAGACATCTACTCCTTTGAGCGAGTCAATAATCATTGGTAAAACTGAAGCCAAATCTAGGTCTATCCCCCCACCTGGCTCTGGGCAGAGAATATATGAAATAGATCCAAGTTTGACAGGTTTCCGTCAACATCTTGATTACCGGTGAGCTACTCTATCTTTACTCGTGGAAGATATTTTTACGTTGAACTAAGTGTTGAGAGCTTAAAGTAAAACTAATAAATGAGCAATTGCTCCATGTTATATACTAAAGTTTTGGTGATCATATGTGATAATTCTCAGCATCAACATTTATCATTAGCTTTCTTAAAATTGTTTTTTTTCCTCTTAATATTGTTTTTTAGAAGTACATTTTTGAAGGTGTCTGTTTTTGATGATATCCTCAGTCTGCATTCATGTTAAAGATCAAACTCCAATAGATATTTCTTGCATTTTTTCAGACATATTTCTATTTCAACCTTTAGATAAAGTAGGACTATAGAAGTATCTATTTAAACAATAGCTTGAAATAGCTGACTAAGATTTCAAATGAATATCCTTCTACATCTTTTCCTCCCCAATCCTCAGCATTTTTTTCCCTGATGATTCTTATAAACAAAGAGTAATATCATATGAAGTTTCAACTAATTTGTTAAGTGTGTTTACTTAATTCTTTGAAGACTGTTTTGGATTTGTCTTTTCTCAATTTATATTAGATACTAATTCATTTTGTGCCATGGTATGCTAGCACTTTGGATACCTCTGTATCACCTAGAAATTTTACTGTATTTTCTTTCCATATCCATTTATTGTTTTCATTATTTTCTCTGTATATGGATAGTGTAATTAACTTATGCACTAGCCCACATCATATTTTTTTTCTTTACTAAAATCATGCAAGATATTGCATGAAAAAGTGTATGTTGTTTTCAATGCTGTTAGAGTCATACCAATGAACCCTAGTGCTATTTTTTCCTGAAAGGACCTAATATATGATATGATTGTCGAGTCTAGTTGTAAGGTTGAGGTGTGATTATTTCTTTGTTTAGAAACATGACAACTGCTGCCTGGAAAGAAGTGCTCCATGTATTCTCTCTTTTATAGTACAATACTTTGACGTTTGCTATCTTTAGACTAGCTTGTTCGTATATGTGTAGAAATATATTGATAGGTATATATATATATATATATATATATATATATATATTTTCAGGGTATGATTTGAAGATGTTGATAAAGTTTTTGTAACATTCTATAGCTAATTTAATCTTTTCCTGATCGTAGATATTCACAGTACAAAAGAATTCGTGAAGAAATTGACAAGTATGAAGGTGGTTTGGAAGTGTTTTCTCGTGGCTATGAAAAGCTGGGTTTCATACGCAGGTATTCTACCTTTTTTATTTCTGCAGGTTGAAGTCCATTCATTTTCTAGTATTTTTGGCATAACCAATTGCACCTTCCATTTTTGCTGTTACATAATGCAATGTGTTTTCACTTATATTTTCTTTTGCAAAGTAAATGAGCTGTATCAAAAAATGAAACTAGTGACGAGATGATCTCAAAAGTGGCAATCATAACAGAAGTTCTTGAAATTTTGCTTTGCATTGCAAATGTTTCTATTAGTGTGGTGACACTTTGGCCCTTGAGTTGATTGTTTTCAACATCAGAGGTTCTCACAAGAATTTTCAGTTGGTGTTGTGACACTTACATTTTTTTTTCTTTTAGTTCAGTGACTCTTGTTCCGAGGATAAGCATAGCACCCAAACTGCAAAGATGAGAGATGGGTCATCAAATGAACTGGGAAAAAAACTGACTAAAATTTTGTACCAAGGGTTAAGGTTCACAAATGTAGAAATAGTGCATTTGGATAGATTGAGGCAGATCTGTATGCATGTTGTGGTTCAAGAACAAATAAATGGGAAAAAAATTCCCACGTCCTAGCCAGGCCTCTTATAAAGATTGTAAGGTTGTACTGGTCCCATGAATTGAATGCATAAACTGAGTTCTCTCACTTCATTGTGATGGCAATTGTTTAATTTACTTGCTCATCGCTTGTTTGTTTGCTCTATTTGTTTCATTACCTATTATCATGCTTTATCTTAAAAAAACCATTAGTCTGCTATTCTAGTGTTTATTTTTTCTTTATAGCCAATCAATTTTAGTTTCCTTGGCACATCTCACTCTCACTGATTGTAATTTCTACTGGTTTCTCAGTGAAACAGGAATAACCTACAGGGAATGGGCACCAGGAGCTAAGGTCCGTGCTGTTTCGATTCTCTGTCATGTGGTCCTTAGTTTGTATAGTAAATCTCAGAGAAGGCAGTTATCTCAGGACTGCCTATTCTCAAATCTGATCTATTTAGTCATGGCACCTGTATTACTGAACAATTGGATGTATATTCAGGCACAAACAAAGGGCATATGCTGTTAATAGCATAAGCCTCTATAAATTTACATGAGAGGCTGCTTTTTTGTTCAGCATTTTAGTCAGAGACAATGTCCCTCCGAACTGATTCAAGCTAACAAATTGACTGGCTATGAGATGATTGTTTTTTGTTCCTGACAAATATGTTCGTACATTGACTAGTTACTATTTATTTCAGTGGGCAGCATTGATTGGAGATTTTAACAATTGGAATCCCAATGCAGATGTCATGACCCAGGTATGTTATCTATGCTTTTGCTTTATGTAGCATTTGATCCAATGATGGATATTTTCTGCATAATTCCAATGGTATTATTCATACTTGTTGGAATTGTCTGTTATCTTTTCAAATGATTGGTAAAGTGCATTGAAGCTTTGTCTCCCTTTCTTCTCCTGTACACTTCACAGCAACAGTCTTCTACTATCTGCTCATTTTTTTCAGATTCTGTTTACATAAACACATACATTACTCATTTTATTGATGAAGAAAAAAGGAAATCTTTATATTGGATTGCTCTACTATGGATTCTTTCTGTCTATTCCAACTCCTGCCTTTCTCATTTTCCTTTTCTGATCATTCTTTCTTCTGCAATAGAAAAGAAAAGAAAAATGTAAATATTGCTTTGATATGTCTTTGTTTGGAAATGGAAACTGGGAAAACTATTCATTTTACAGCTGTTTGAATCTGTAGTAGAATCTGAAAGCTTCAAGGATATGTCCAAATAATACATACTAGTACTAATATGTTTAATTAACATATTGTTGAGAGTCTGGGTCGAAAGAGAAGCCAGTAAGAATATGCCATAATGATGGGTGTTTGCAGGTTGTAATATCTTCATAGTTGTGTTTAAACTCCTTTTTTTTTCCTTGTTAGATCTATTGTACTATTTAAATTCCAAGCAACTGATTTATTATTTTACAGAATGAATTTGGTGTCTGGGAAGTGTTCCTTCCAAACAATGCAGATGGTTCACCACCAATTCCCCATGGTTCTCGAGTAAAGGTAACACATCTCAAGATCGAATACTAAAATCTTACCGTGTAAATTAGAGTTTTTGCATTAAACTTGATGCTCCTTGCTCATGAATTTTTTTCTGTGCTTGTCACTTTTGGCAAGCAAGAGAAATAAGTTTGCGACTTTCATTTGAAGTCTAAAAATGTGCATTTTTATACAAAGTGAGAGCTTCTAGGATTTTTTTGTCTCTTCTGGTTGTTTTCTTAAACTTTAAAAGAATACCAGGAGCCTCTTGCTCAGCACCCGGTGAATATCATGCGAAATCAAGCCACTTTTACACAACAAGAAAAGGATCTTTTGGCAGTGTAATTTTGTCTTCTTAACTATGCTATTCAGTATTCATAACACAAGAAAAACAAACCGAATGTATGATATCGGCTTCAGCTTCATATTAGTTTCTTGCATTTAATTTAAGCTAGATGTTTTCATTTCCAGTCAGCTGCAAAAGGAGATGATTATAAGTATTATTCAAGGCCCTGAGCTTGTTTAGTTTTAAAAACTTTGCTCCGCTATTTAAATACATGAAAGATGGTGAATCTGTTTTTGATTGCGTGTTTGTAGATACGCATGGATACTCCTTCTGGCATTAAAGATTCTATTCCTGCTTGGATTAAGTTCTCAGTACAGGCTCCAGGAGAAATCCCATACAATGGCATTTATTATGATCCACCGGAGGAGGTACACTTCTTGCTTGGGTTTCTCATGGTTGCTGAATATATTGTGATGATTTGGACCTATATTTTGCATACACTATCATGAACTTAGGTTAAGGCAACAGAAAATGTCAATCTAAAAATAATGTTAGCAATAATTTAAGCAAGCCTTTGAGAGTTCAGGAAAAGGAATTGTCAGTGTTGATCCTAATCCTGAGCTATAGATTTTTAGGCAAGTGACCCCTCAAGCGATTAACTATGCACTTTGTTTGGGAGACTGAGAATTTGGAACATCAAGGAATAACTCCCTAAGTTTTCAAAATGTTGCACCAAATAATGTCCTCACTTTCTAATTTTACTGTATATTACTATTGAAAAACAAACAGGTTTCAAAGTTTAAAATTGTTAGTTAGAGCCATACAAGTCAAACATTATTAGTATTTTCAGACTGCCTCAAGGGTAAGAAAGCATTCCAAAGGTCTTGAGATTTAGGGGAGTTTTTCAGCATAAAGGATGAGGAGTGCAAGGAAGATTGGCTATGCTTGGATGGATAGTTTGAGGAGGGTACGAGGGGAGGAGGGTTTGTGGACGGCAGTATGGTTTTTTACATGGTTGTGAGGCGAAGATTGATAGAGAAGGAGGGACAGAAAATACTTGCTGAAATACAAGGCTGGACTGTGTCTTGGTGTAGTATTGAATCATAATTACCATATAGTCAGGTGGTTGAATCCTGGGAAACTCAATTATTAAAATTAATAGTTCCATATACACATGATCCATCCACTTTCAAAGACCAGATGGGCTTTCCGCATCTGTTTGGGTGGCTGGGGAATCTCCTTTCTGAGATTAAAAAGGAATCAGTAGGTGTGTATCATGCTAAGACTACAAGGGCCAGTGAGGTTGTTTCAAAACAACTTATTGATCAATGCCAATTTTTCAACGGTCAATTTAAATATCCAAATAACTCCACAAAGAGTAGCCTTTTCCTGAAATTGTTAGGTGCTGGTACTGTTGCATCTAGTTACACATACTCGGAGCCCTCAGACCCAGTTATTAATGGTCTAACAGGCTGGTGCACGCGCAGAAAGAAGTTTTGGAATGGCTCAAAAGAAGTGTTGTTATAGCACATACTCCTAAAGGGGCCCTGCCATAGTAAGTTCTGGTCCATTCCATTGCAGGATAAGACCTGTGGGAGGTATCCTTGCAGCTCACATTTGACTCCCCTGATGATACGGGTCAAATACTCTAAACTGCTAGTGGTTGCTTAGGTTTTTATTTATGATTGGTTTGACTATGGATAGCAAAGACATTGGTTTAGATCGTTATATTTGGGGTGAATGAGCTCAAGAGTCTTATATTATCAATTTTGTTTTAATGACACTCATTTTTTTTTAAATTTCTTAATCCAATCATTGTACTACTGATTTGTCAATACCGTTGGACCACCTGTCACTTATGGCGTTATTTGTCTGTTAATTTTGGAATAATTTTGGAATATGCTCTTTTATATTTGAAAAAAGTAATAAAAAATAAGAAATAGATAATGAATTCTAAAAGCATACAAACATTAAAATTATAAATATTAAAGTCCTAACAATGATTATTAGCCCTTGCATATAATTAATCATTTTAGAAATTAAAAAGAAAATTAAAATAATAAAAAATAAGACAATCAATTCACATTAAAAAAATAAATGAAAACAAAATCTAAACTAAATTGTTTTTAAAAAAAGACATATCTAGATTTTCTCTCGCATTTTTTTCATGAAAACCAAACTATTACAAACCACATGTCCAAATTCTTATGTATTTCATTAAAAAATCCAATTTTGTTACGTGGTTTCCAACTTTTTTACTATATGAACTTTTTTTAGAGATAGTTGTTTGATAATAGAAGGGTTGTGCTGATGACTAAAAGTTTGTTTGGGATTTAGTTGAATTTCTTACAATTTTTTAAACTGGTGCGATAATGAAAGGTTGTAATGGAAAGGATTTTTATTATTTAATTGAGCCTTTTGTTTCCTTTTTATTTTCACTCAATTTCATAATTTTTTTTTGTTATACAATTTTAATTAATAAAAATGTAATTATAAATCAAGGAATGATAAATTGGTCGGTTATAGTTTTGTCAATTTTATTTATTTGGTTCTCATATTTTCATTTTATGCTGTTAACATTTTTTTAAAAAAGAATAATTTATTTCTTATTTTTATATGATATTTTTCTAATATAAATAAGTATATTCCAAAAACTATTTCAAAGTTATTGGTTAAACAATACCGTTAGTGATGGAAGGAATAACATTATGGACAAAACAATGGTACAAAGGTTGAATTAAGAAATCTAAAAAATGAGGGACCTCATCAAGATAAAATCGATAATATAGGGATAATATAGGGATCCTCGTGCTTGTTAACCCATTATATTTTCTTAAGAATTCATGGTGCTCTGCTTTATGCTCACTGCCCAGATGTTTTCTAGTCTTTAGTCTCCTTTGTTTGCCTTGAGTTTTGATGATTGCCATGGATAGAAAAATCATCAATCAAACCATTTCTGTAATAAACAATGGTGGTAGTCTTGTTGTCCAAATATATGAAGATTAGCACATGTTTTTCACCTTTTCCAGAGGTGTTACACGCCCAATGAGATGTGCCAACCATTGATAAGCAACAATTCTTCCAATGCAAATGATTCTCATATCATGTTGGAGAATCTATTGCAGATGGCAACACTTCGTTGCTCCAAACAACCTAGATAATCCATTAGAGGGGTACATTGGTGCTGCAGATGGGCTTTCCATGGATAAACAGGGGAAATTCAAATACATGGGAAATGCCACAGGCCCCTAGGCAGCATGCACAGTCAAGGTCTTTGTGTTTCTGAAGTTTGTCTTGGAGATGGCATAGAAGGCTTTTACCTCTCCTTTGGGATTGGTTTGGACCAACTCTTTATGCCTGCTTCTTAAGTCCCATCTCAAGCAGCTTTCCAGTCCTTCATTTGTTCAACCATGAGAATATAACAAGATTCACACTTCTCCCTTGCCAATTTCTTTGCCCCATGTCTCGTTTCCATCACCATACAATAGTCAAAGTTCTTTGAGTGATGATTTTCACATTCCCTTAATTGTGTTGAGAAAGGGAAGAAGAAATAAGGTTGAAGCCAGGAAAAAGAAAAGAAACATCTATATTTGTATCTCGAGGCTATTTTCTCAAAGATTAGCCATGTTGCTTATAAAGTTTAAAAAGTTAAAATCAATTGATGTTTAGTGCAGTAAGAATGTTTGCTGCTGATGAAAAGATGGTGGTGGATAATAGAATGTCGGAGCCCATCAATGAAGTCTTGGAGACTTTGAACTTAGATGAAACCTTGGTTATTATAGTTAAGAGAAGAGATTGGCTTTTTAAAGATTTCCAACTCACTCTTCATGATGATCAAGTGTGGCCGGCCATGAAGGGTATTGAAGAGTTCCTTGTTTTTGATTGCAGTCTTTCTTGGGTCTGTTGGTCCTGGTTTCTCCTGATCTGGGCACCATTATGTCGTATGAAAGCATGTTTCCAATTTCTTGTGTTGTAACTTTGGGCCTCCCAGCACTTTTGTTGTGTTGGTTGTTTGGTATCTTAGGCTCTTTACCCTGTTTGTTTGTCTTAGCTGGGCCTTGCTCTCTCTAGGTTGTAGCTTGCTGTCATGTCTTATTTTCATCCATGTGAGTTATAATGGTGGTAGTGGTGCTCTTTAGTTTTGTCTGGCTTGGTGTTGCCTTATCACCCATCTTTGTTTCCTTTTTTTCTTTCTTTCTAATAAAGAGTACTGCTTGATTTATGAAAAAGAGGAAGAAGAAGCAAGTTGAAGATTCAGATGATTCTACAAAAGAATGATCCTTAGAAGAAGAAGCCATCCTGGATTCCTTCTTTGTCCAGCAACTCACAAGTCATGAGCCTCTTGTCATTCATGATCTTAGTGAAATCTATAAGCTACTCACTACAACACCAATGGTCAATAAAATCAGTCATCATATTGAACAAGCATCAGATCTAAAAACTTAAGCTTTGAAGTAGAAGCCAAATGCATAAATATCATAACAACTATGCTTGAATAATCTGTGTTATTAGTTGTGGCTTTAATTTGTGTTCATTTGAGAACCAACAAGCATTAGCTGCGGTTCATGATGTAAAACACTCAAGATTGTATTAAATGATTGAAAATCTATTCCATTTTCTTCATAATTTCTGTTTGAGGTCTGTGGCTTTGCACTTTGATGCTATTGCTTACTTCTTTGCAGGAAAAGTACATATTCAAACATCCTCAACCAAAGAGACCAAAGTCACTTAGGATTTATGAAGCTCATGTCGGAATGAGTAGTACGGTGTGCATCTTCTCCCATTATGTCTCATGTTACAAGCTCTTATTCACTGCTTCCTTGTACTGGTGATTAAAATCATTCATGATTGGATGGTGTTCAAACATGTAGAGCTGTTTTATTTCTCGGCAAATATTTATTAAAAAGAAATTGGGAGTTAATGCAGAATGCTTCTTTGACTTGTCATGGTAGAAGTATCTACAAATGCCTCTATAATGATGGAGCATGACCAGTCACTATACTCATGCTTCACCAATCCTGCCAAATAGTGCAAGATGACATTTTCTTAAAGAACAGTGGTCTGTACCAGCAATCTTGTTCAGGGTTCTGGTCCTCCTCAAAGCCTGGACAATGCGATATGCCCGAAACCATATTGTCTTGCCCTTGCATGATTGAACAAACACCAATCAAAGGCAATGGTTCAGGGCACTGTCATAGTGATTGTTTTTACTACATACTTCTGATTTCCTTCTTTCAATTACCACGCAAAATTTTTACAATTTATGTATTTTGTTGAAATATCTCTGCATGATGAGAATGGTTAGGTTATAGATCTTAATACATTATGGCATGACCTTTATTTGGACTCTTTAATCTTTCTCTTTCTTATTCCTATTTAATTTGCAGCCTCTTCATTCTATCCCTCGTAATTTTGCCACTTCTTAAATGCAGGAGCCATTAATCAACACATATGCCAACTTTAGAGATGATGTGCTTCCTCGGATCAAAAAACTTGGTTATAATGCTGTTCAGATTATGGCTATTCAAGAGCATTCATATTATGCTAGTTTTGGGTATTTCCTTTATTTAGGATAAAGCTCCACCTTCTATTATTCCCCTTTTTTCTTTTACATGTATATTTTCCCAAAGCTTGGTGTTCATTAGCATAGTGGGCAGTTTTTGCTTCCCTGTAAACTCACGAATTCCTTTTGATGATATGAAGGTACCATGTCACAAATTATTTTGCACCCTGTAGTCGATGTGGAACCCCTGATGATCTGAAGTCTCTGATAGATAGAGCTCACGAGTTAGATCTACTTGTTCTCATGGATATTGTTCACAGGTAACTTTCCATTAAGTACAATATGTAGAAATGACTGGTGTAGACTCAAAACTTTAAATTCTGATGATTTTGGCGAATTGACTTCTATGAGTTAAAGAGGAAGAAACAAACTTGAAAAATGCATGAATTATGGAAATTATTATTTGGGTGTAGTGGCTTTCAAATGTTCATTCTTGAATAACCACTATTTACATCTTTGTATTTTAGTATGTATTAGAAAAGTTTGAGCCATCTTAAAGTAAGAATATGTTCTGAAGATTAATTGGAATCTTGAGATGAAGAGTCATTCATATAGGGTTATGTGCTGGAATACATGAATCATAACCTTCATTAATCCGTAGCTTTTATTTATTTTTCACTAAACCATGTCTTTGAGACAAGTCATCAATGGGCAAGAACAGAACCTGCTATCATTCAGTAAGTTTGGTATGATAGCAGCTCTTTTCTTAAGTGCGCTTGCTAATATTTTGGGTGTCACTTATTCTGTTTGATCGGATAAATAACTTTTTTAATGCTTTTATTCAATCTTTCATTCCATAAATCATAGTGAACATTCATTACTGATTATTACTTGATCTCCTAGTAATAATCTTTCTTTTGGTTGACAACTAATATCAAATGAATCCAGCCATGCATCGAACAATACTTTGGATGGTTTGAATATGTTCGATGGAACTGATAATCACTACTTCCACTCTGGTTCACGGGGACATCATTGGATGTGGGACTCTCGCCTTTTCAACTATGGGAGCTGGGAAGTATGTGCTTGTTTGAATCTTCAGCAACAGTATTTGTCTGGAATTTTTATTTTTCATTTGTCTTTTTCTTATAGTTGGTGAGGACTAAATACTTGCTCATTGGTTTAGGTACTGAGGTTTCTTCTTTCAAATGCAAGATGGTGGCTGGATGAATACAAGTTTGATGGGTTCAGATTTGATGGTGTGACTTCGATGATGTACACCCACCATGGGTTGCAGGTATCATTTAGGTTCTTTAGGGTATATTATTTTTGTTTGCCTAATCAGGCAACAATCTCTCAAGTTCTATGAAGCCTTGGATGTGCTCAATTAGAGGGATAAAAGTTATAGATGCTTGATTCTTAAACCTTATGTGACTACTATGGCTAGGCTCATTATGCTTATTTTGATGTTTCCTTTTAGCTCTATTAGGGCTATGGGTGATGGAACTTAATTGTTTGGTGTTCTGTTTGACTTATGATTGAATGACAGATATTTTCTTTGGTTATTTTTTCCAACTTGATGCAGATGACTTTTACTGGAAACTACAATGAGTACTTTGGATATGCAACTGACATAGATGCTGTCGTATATCTGATGGTTGTTAATGATATGATTCATGGTCTCTTCCCTGAGGCTGTTAGCATTGGTGAAGATGTAAGTTTTTGCCCCCTAGAGGAATCAACAGCTACAGTTAATCCAATGCCAGACCTGTTTGCTTGCTCATGTTTATAATTTTCTTTTTTACTTTGCAGGTCAGTGGAATGCCAACATTCTGCATTCCTGTCCAAGATGGTGGCGTGGGATTTGATTATCGCCTCCACATGGCCATTGCTGATAAATGGATTGAGCTTCTCCAGTATGTTGCCACTGAAACTCTCCAACCTCTTTTTGACTGCCTTGAAGCTGCATCTTCTTGTTTGATGCTATTTTAAGGTCTTTTCTGGCAGTCACTTTCTATTTGTACTGGGTGTAGGAAGAAGGATGAAGAATGGAGAATGGGTGACATTGTACACACTCTCACTAACAGAAGGTGGCTGGAAAAGTGCGTTTCATATGCTGAAAGTCATGACCAAGCTCTTGTTGGTGACAAGACCATTGCATTCTGGTTGATGGACAAGGTTATATGAGTTCTTTCCCATATCATTCCAAAATCAAAATTTATGCACATTTTTATTAGAGAATATTGTTTTTCTCTTGAATGTTTACACCAGTGGGAGAAATGATGCAGTAGGTAGAACAGAAAAATAATGGTTAACATTTGAACAAGTTTAAAGTTTGAAGAAGAGAATGAGGTGCAGGGTTTGTAGAAATTCTAACTATTGTAAATATTAATTAAACTGATTTGTCTTCTACAATACCTCTGATAGCCTATTTATTGTAGTTATAACCATTGTAGGAATAGAAATTGCCACAAATCCTAGTTGACTACTATCATTAAATGTCAGATATACATAACTAGATCGAAATAGCATAAGGATCTGTGAAACTAAAAAAGAAAACCAAAATCTGTGAGGAAAACAAACTTTTCTTCGCAATCCCCTTGGAGAACTTGACTCTAGCAAGAAGACTTCTTGCATCTGGTGCATATATCTAGGGATTAGCTTTCTTTATTCATCTTATTTTATCAGAGTACTTTCTTCAGAGTTGAAGTAGGGTGAGGAGGAAACCAGCAATTACTGCAGATATAATGGCTAAAACTATAAGAAAATTGAAGCTCAAACTTATAAACATTGATTTGCCGGTTTGTAGAGAAACCTCTACAGTATATTTATAGGAAATAAAAGATGTCTGTAAATTAGCCGAAGCAGCCTTATTTATATTAGTTCCAAGTCTAAATCCTGATCCTTATAGAGTGAATCACATTTCAAAGTTACATGAAAATTGAAAAACCCAAATAACTAGAGGATTCCTAAACTAAACAACAACACTAAAATTACCAAGGAAAATATAAATTCTTCCAAAAGTTAATGTGCCAATCAATGGATGCAGGGTGGCAAGAGGAAAACAATAGAAACAGAAAATTCAGCACTGTTATGGCTAAAACTAGAAGGATATTGAAGCTGGAACAGGATAATAAGTTTAGGGCTCGCCATTAAACCTTTAAAATTTGAATAGATCTACATCTATCTTCTATATGACCATTAAATTGATGAAGTTTTTGAAGTTGTTGAGTAATTGTAGGCATGATCCCTTTCAATTATAGTGTCATGTCAGCAATACAATTTTTTTTTCTAGGCACACTGCTTGAACCATTAGGATGTTACTATTTAGGGACTCCAAAATGTGTCATTTTATTTGTATTTATCAAAGGAAAACATGTCATTCTATTTTTTTTTGTGTTATTTCATCTTAAACATTTGGAATGAGGAAAAAAACACAAAATCTTAAATTCTTGGGATGAGACACCATGTCGTTTTGCTTTATATATAAATGTTTTCCTATAGAGCAGTGATCCCAAAAGTTACAAACTCCCAAGTTATTAAAAAATTTACCATTTTCTACTATATTTTTCTGTTTTTCTTCCTACTCCACATCATAAAACCCTATGGTTTATCAAGCTGGGAATCAGTCTTCTAATTCTCCATTTGTCTCAGGATATGTACGACTTCATGGCTCTTGATAGACCATCAACTCCTCTTGTAGATCGTGGAATAGCATTGCACAAAATGATCCGGCTTATTACCATGGGTTTAGGAGGAGAAGGATATTTGAATTTTATGGGAAATGAGTTTGGACACCCTGGTAAGAATATTTATGAATTTTATTACCATGGTTATTACTATTCTTTAATGTCTTCTTATTGGTTCTATCATCATTTAATGAATTTTTATTAAATTGGTAGCTTTTATAATGTCGGTGTACTTTTCTTTTATTCTTCTCAGAGTGGATTGATTTCCCAAGGGGCGATCAGCGCCTTCCTACTGGTAAAATTATTCCAGGCAATAATAACAGTTTTGATAAATGCCGGCGTAGATTTGATCTAGTAAGTTTATGCCTGATTTTGAAACCTAATCTGACCATTGCAGTTTATTCTTGGCTCAATTGGAGCTTGAAAAAGTGTTGGTCTTAATAACCATTACTTGCACTGAAAAAACAAACTGATGAACCCTCGAGGAATTTTAAGAATTGTTGAAACAAAGTAGCTCTTCCACCGTGGTTTCTGGAATTTACTCACATCTGACATGTGTTGATTTTTCATGCGTGCCCAGGGGGATGCAGAATATCTAAGATACCATGGAATGCAAGAATTTGATCGGGCAATGCAGCATCTTGAAGAAATCTATGGTGTAAGTTCCTATCATACTGTTATGTAGCATAGTTTTGGCTGCTGGTGAGCTGCATTTATGGATTATGAACTTATATTTATTTATTTGCTTGAATGCATCTTATATTAAGCAAGGTAAAGGAGACAGTGTCTCCATATTCTAGCTTGATTCGGTTTTTCTATTTCATGTCTGTGGGCTGAGATGGTGGAAGCCTGCAATTATTTACTTGTATCACATGGTTTCAAATCTCTGCAAGATATTGCAAAGCAAAGCGTATCTCATTAACCTGTAAGAGAGTTGAAATCATTTCAAATCATGTCCCACCATACCACATTCCAATAGCAACATATTTGCAAACATTGAGCTATATTTTTCTCTTTTCATAAGAAAATTCAACTTTTCTTTCTAGGTCTTCAAACACACTGGTACTGTTCTTTTTAACTGTTACACTTGACTATTTATTTTAAAAATATATTGACAAGCTATTTTAACTCTAATTGAGAATAGAAAAAATTTTCTCCATCTTGCTTGTGAAACAGCTACGGTTTAAGCAGATTGCTCGTATTTAAAAGTCTACATTTTAAAGTCTTTTTAAATGTACTTCATTTCCCAATTTTTTTTCTGTTCACTTCTCTTGGTTTGGAATTTTAGAGTTTTACACTGAAAATTAGCTGACTATATCTGTCCTTGAAATTGCTTTATCTTTGGTGCTTAATTTAGACTGTTGAACCCCATCCCCAACAAAGGATCATTCTCGCCTTCATTTCTATTTCAATTGTAGGGCATGAAATACCGAACGAGCAAATCTATGAGTTTGCTACCCCGTGCTTGCAAAATTTAAGATAAATGTGAAAAATAAATTAAAAATGTTAAGGCTTAAATGGTAACTGTTTTTGCAGTTCATGACATCTGAGCACCAATATATATCACGGAAAAACGAAGGGGATCGAGTTATTGTCTTCGAAAGAGGGAACTTGGTTTTTGTCTTTAATTTTCATTGGACCAACAGTTATTCAGATTACCGAGTAGGCTGCTTAAAGCCAGGAAAGTACAAGGTATTCACTGTAACCTTTTCTATATGCTTGCACAAGTAATAAAGGTTATGAAAATTAAAAAAAAAAACAAAACAAAATCAACAGTGCTAATTGTGCCCTTCCTTTTCTATGCTCTATTGATTAATCTATGTTTAGGAATGTGTAGGCTTTCAATTCAGTTCAGTTCTGTTTATAGATATCTTGTAAATCCCCAGCATTTTAAAACTTGTAATCTAGTTGATGCCTCGTGCTGTGCTAGTTTGCCTCAAATTTTCCACTTCTATTTATAAAACACATTTTGTTCTTTGCCTGCAGATTGTTTTAGATTCTGATGATCCATTGTTTGGAGGCTTCAAAAGGCTTGATAAGGATGCTGAGTACTTCAGCTCAGTAAGAAAATTCTCTCAAGTTTGTTACCTGAATTTAGTTTCATCCTCATCCGTCTTCCACTGGGCAATTCCTTGTAAATATTAGAATATTTGTCAAGATTTATGTGGTGTGCAGGAAGGGTGGTATGATGACCGGCCTCGATCCTTCCTGGTGTATGCACCAAGTAGAACGGCTGTGGTCTATGCTCTGGTGGAGGATGAATTGGAACCTGCTGAGAGTGAAAATGAAGCTGCTGAGGGCTGATTGATCTCAACAAAGCCTTTCTCGATATAGGAATGGCATCAGGCATCTTCAATCGACATAGTACATGGAGGACCATGATTTAAGTCAATCCTAGTGCCGTTGCCAGCATTTTGTCATCCAAGCACAACCAAGAAAAACGAGCAAAGGCAGAGATTATGCGAATTGTTAATCCGTGGATCAAAAGAAGACCAAACAATGTTGAACATGTAGAAAATTTTGTCTGACATCTGTGTAGTATTTGCTGGTCAAGTCATCGTGCCCCTCCAAGCTCAAACCAGGCCTCTTCTTGTATAGGCACGTTGTGATGCTCCTGTAAATAATGGCGCATTTATAATAAAATGTGATTGTCTGATTAGTTTTTCTCATGCGAGTGTTGTGCTGATTAATGGCGCTCGTGAGGGTAGCAGTCACCGGGTGGCTATTCAATTTGGAGATTTGATTTTTATTATCATGCATGTTGCCTGACCTGTCTCATTTTGTTCCATGTATGCAGAAGCTTGGCCTTTTTAACCTTTTTTATGTGCTAGGGAAGTAGCATTTTTTCTTTTATGGTGTTTTGAACTGCCATTGCTTCTGGTTACCATAGCCATGGCCAGAAAAGGTGGTTGCTTGAAACAAGGCATGTGTTTCCAGGCCATCATTTTCTGCTCCTTAAATCTAAATTATTAAATTTAAATAATTTAGATTGAATGAAAACGATTTATTACACGATAAAATGGCAACAAATTATTTTTCATTTAATTTAAGTCGTTGAATACCGGATTAATGGTGAGATTTAAACCATAACGG
>Ga0325403_1001786_pt1 | contig 18388 bp, 7 predicted proteins | sample PopdelMetagenome_19_FD_205665 | JGI IMG/M metagenome (GOLD analysis project Ga0325403, IMG submission 205665) | Populus deltoides microbial communities from Bellville, Georgia, United States - Xylem-PdKOR-R4 | ecosystem: Host-associated > Plants > Phyllosphere > Stem > Wood/Secondary xylem...
GGACAACTATGTTGTGAGGAGGGTATGGGAGAACCATGCGGCAACTAGGTAACATCAAAAATAATATTTATTTTTGTTATATAATTTTATGTTCTAAATTCTAATTTGTTACTATGGAAGTAGGTTGCGTGATTTTTGGTACGATACACAAAAAAAAAGTAAAAAGATATGTGAGGGATAACGGTCTTGAAGGATGGAATGAGGTGGCAGTTTGGTAGGAATTTAAATCGCCATTCATCTCGAGGGATATATGGACGGCATATATTGAGCACGTGACATCTGAGCGGTTCACACGACGCTCACATTTCGGTGCCGACAACCAGAACAAGCAAATTCATGGTTCGGTGACCACGCGCACTGGCGGCTCCGTCCCGTTCAGTGCACATGCGAAGCAGATGATAAGGTTAATTTAAATGAAATATATCGTTAATTAATATGTTGTTGCGCCATATGGTCTCGGGAACAACCAGCCTCCTCCTCCTCCCGCTCCTGCTCTGCCGTTATTCTAGTTTAATTTTGTTTTTCAAACACATTAAATTTGTAATGAATATTTGGATGAATATTATTTAACATTATTTTTATATTTTTAATGTTTAATACAATTTTATTTGGTTAATAAGTTTTTTTTGCTATTAATAAATAATTTTTTAATATTTTAAATCAATACTAACGGAATTACAGATGAAACCAGGCCGTTAGTATTTTAGTGAGGATTGCAAAAAAATTACAACCCATGCCACAATCACCGACAGATATATTTTGTCGGTGTTTACTGTTACTATACCGACAGAATATTCCGTTGGTATTTTACAGAGAGTTTTGAAATTTTGTTTTTTAACGCACTTCGCCATCTGTGAGACTGTCGGTGTTCCATCGGTGGTTGTTTTTTTTATTTCTGACAGAATCAGTGACGGAACAGGGAATTACCGATGATCATTATTCCGATGGACAAATTCCGTCTGTGAGGCAGTCAGTAAAAATGTTACCGATGAATTGTGTGCCCTACACCGACGGAATTAATCCATCGGTAAAACTGTTTAATGGTGTAGTATTCAATGATTGAGTTTTTTTTTTTATGTTATGAATTATTTCTGAATTTTTAATTTTCTAATGTACCGTATAAAAGTGAGGAAATCTCTTTCATATCGACCACTTATAGAATTGATCGATTCAAACACAATAAGCATTTGAGATAGATAGATAGATAGATAGATAGAGAAAGAGAGAGAGAAGCAGGCTATCAATATGTGAGTGCTTCATGAAAATTTAAACGTAGGCGGTTTCCCTTTTTGAAATGTATCTATAAGGGCAAAAAGGTGGTCACAATCCAAATGCACGTATAATGTTAAGAAAAGTTAGCTTATCGATGGCCATGATCAAAACTTTTGATTGAGTATAATTATAAATAAGATTGAACCTTATACAGTGTTTGGCAATAATCTTGAATCTGATTTTCGAAAAGATAGATTGTTAACCACATGTTTATATATAGGTGGGGGTATGAATCATAGACTTAGAAATCGATCAATTTTTGTTTTTATCATTGGGATTGATTGATTCAAATTAGAGGCTTCATTAGTGTAATGTACACATGTGTATGTATATATGTATATATATGTATTTCAGTGTAAGTGATTTGCATAATTATATTTGAATTAATTCTTTTGAAGGCAACCTTCATGAAAAAATTTGATCAGATTTAACCATTTATTTAAAAAAATTTCTCAATTCGAAGCAATCAAACTAAGATGTGTAGTGGCTAAAGGGTATCATCAATGTCCATGAGTGGACTATACAAATACTTTCAGCCCCATAGTTAAGCCTGCAACAATTAGAATTATACTTCCAATAATTGTGATGAATAGTTAGGGCTTACACCAACTAAACATTAATAATGCCTTCTTACATGGGGAGCTCAGCAAAACAGTTTATATGTTGCAACCCTGAGGCTTCAAAGATTTAAGCAAACCTGGTTTTATCTGCCAACTTTGAAAGGCCACTAATGGTCTCAAACAGGCCCCTCGGGCATGGTATTCTACCCTGAAAAATGCAATTCTTCATTTTGGCTTTAAGAACTCCCAGGCAGATTCTTTATTATTTATTTTTCAGCATGAGTCAATTATCTGCTATTTTCTTGTATATGTGGATGACTTAGTGATTACTGGAAATAATTTAGAATTCGTGAATTCTATTGTTAAACAACATGGCTGGAAATTTTCATTGAAGGATATGGGGTCCTTGCATTATTTCTTAGAGTGGAAGTCATACCCACTCTAGGTGGTATTTTCCTTTCCCGGCACAAGTATGTTCGTGATTTACTTTCCAATACGAACATGCTTGGGGCAAAGGAAGTGTGTAGCCCTCTCTCAACCAGCACACCTCTAAAACTTAATGATAGCACTGCCTCTTTTGACAGCACTAAATATAGAAGAGTTATTAGCAGCCTCCAATACTTATCTCTCACCAGACCGGATATCTCATTTGCTGTAAACAAGTTGTCTTAATTCATGCATAAGCCTACTCAAACCCACTGGCCAGCAACAAAACATCTCATGTGCTACTTGAAGCAAACTATGTTCATGGTATTCGGCTGACCAGTCATACACATCCATCTCTCACCACTTTTTCAGATGCTGATTGGACAGGCAACCTTGACAATCGCACATCCACGTTAGCGTTTATTATCTTTCTTGGCTCCAATCCTGTCTCATGGAGCTCGAAGAAACGGTGTGCTATAGCTCGATCTTCAACAGAGACAGAATACAGGGGTCTTGCAAATGCAGCCTTTAAAACTGTTTGGATACTCTCTCTCCTTCAAGAACTTGGGTTCAAACTCAACACTAGTCCCTCACTACTGTGTGCCAATCTTGGAGCCACACATCTTAGTCCCAATCCGGTACACCACTCAAGGATGAAACATATCTCAATTGATCTTCACTTTGTTCGCAATCTGGTTCACTGCGGGGCTATTCATGTTCGACATGTCCATACTCAAGATCAACTTGCTGATTTGTTGACAGAGCCTCTCTCCAAGCAATGCACAGAGCATCTAAGACGCAAAATTGCCCTTGCTGATGGCAGCTCAATTTTGAGGGGGTGTATTAAGACAACTATTGGCAAAATGGATCCACCAGACTCCTAGCCGAAAATCATGTGTATATTAATGCAAATAGAAAATGCAACAGTATTCTAGGAAAACAATTGCAAATCATTCTATATTTAACTTATTGTAATTCCTTACATTCAGCATACATTGTGTATAAATCTGATCCTCAACAACAGTAATAAAGTGTGGAAAATTTCTATTGAAAACACTATGTTTTACTTCTCTCTCTCTCTGTTATAATCTGCTTTACAATGAACAATTTATTTTTTATTTTGACTTACCGAATCAATAAGGTCATATCAGGAAAACTCTAATTATTTAATTTTAAATCTAGGATAAACAAAGTGTCAAGTCGGGTTTTTTTAAAAAATTTGAACAGTTATGCATAATTTAATGAGAATTTCTAAAAATTTCCAATAATCTAAATATTTTTTTTCAAGTTCCAAAAAAATTTAATTTAATAAGTAACGCCAAGTTTCTTTACTCTCACACAAGTACTCTCTCAATATTTATCATAAGCTCCCTCTCCTCCCCTACTACTTATAAGCAGGAGGAGAGGGATCTCCCCTTGCTCTATCCCACCGTGGTGCAGGGTGGAGCGGGGCTACCTTACCTCTGCAGGGTAAGGTGGTCGGCCGTTTGCAGGGCATGATGCCCCTCTCTTTTATTTATCACGTTGGCAGGGTATGTGGGAGCATGAGCCGTGTTAGTTTTATGCAAGTGAGAGGGGAAAGAGAGAGAGAGAGAGGGAGAATAGCGGGAAAAGAAGATTTAAAAAAATGGTTTCTCCTTCCCCTGCTGCATGTCTAGGGGAAGAAGAACAATGTCGTTCCAAAACGACATCGTTTTGTAATTCTGTTTGTTTTTTATTTTTTTGGAAAAAATAAATAAATTTAGGAGTAACCTAAAAATGGGTTATGACACTAGATCACAGGTTAATCAAGTTAACTTGGTCCACTCAAGTTATCACTATTTGAATATATTGTTTTATGAAAAATCTAGTGATAGCTATATGAGATGTTAAAATTATTTTTATGAAAATGAAATTCGATTTCTATACATTTTTTGAAAAAAATTAATAAAATGAAGGAAAAATTTTAACAGTTTTTTCTCTTTAATCTTCTCCTCTTTCTTTCACAATTCTATATAAAATACAAAATGTCTTGTTCAAATGTTATTTTTTATTGGAATACCACATAACAAAAAAACTAAATTATACTATTCAAAATACTATATTAACAATTTGCCTCTTTAAAATCGTTTTTTGCCATCAAAGCCCTTGATTTACTATACCACTCTGAATTTTGAGTTAAGAAAGAAATTTCCACGACTAGCCTATATTTATAGATGGATTGATCAGTTTTACCTAACTTGAAGTATTTATTGGGTCCCAACCATGTCAAGGACATACACCAGATTTGATTCAAGATGACCATATGTTTTTGGAGTGGCAACAAATTAAGAACAACTCCAAAAATATAGGGTCATCATGAATGAAATCATGTCTTTCTATATATATTTGTGTTTGGTATGTATACTCCATTTACTCATGTTTTTTAAGAGATACAAGTACTCCAACACCAATCAATGAATCCAAACAAATTTGTCCTTAATTTGTAATAAACTCATAAAACATATGGCATCATAGATAAATCTTTAACAAAACAACTAAATTACTTGGTCGGTTTAAGTATTTATATAAATAAAAAATCATGTTAATATATTATTTTAATTATTTAATGACATATTTATTATGTGGTTAACTTGATTAATGTGTGGTGTTGATTAAACAATGAACAATTTATTTTTTATTTTGACTTACCGAATCGATAAGGTTATATCAGGAAGACTCTAATTATATAGTTAACTTGATTAATGTGTAGTGTTGATTATCAACAATTTATTTTTTATTTTGACTTACTGAATCGATAAGGTCATACCAGAAAAACTCTAATTATTTAATTTTAAATCTAGGATAAGCAAAGTGTCAAATCGGGTTTTTTTTTAATTTGAACAGTTATGCATAATTTAATGAAAATGTCTAAAAATTTCCAATAATCTAAGTATTTTTTTTCAAGTTCCAAAAAAATTTAATTCGATAAGTAACGCCTAGTTTCTTTACTCTCACACAAGTACTCTCTCAATATTTATCACGAAAAAAACTCACATCCTCCTAAATTGTTTTACCGACATTTGGATTTGGATGGGATAGTCCATGGCTAAATCATATAATTTTTCACCGGAAGATCTCATGATAGAATCTCTAAAACGTACAATCAAATATAGAAAGAGAGGCGGCTTCCCTCTTTGAAATGTATATATAAGGGCAAAAAGGTGGTCACAATCCAAATGCTTTTTTGAAATGTATGTATAAGGGCATCGTTAAGAAAAGTTAGCTTATAGATGGCTATCAATATGATCAAAACTTTTGATTGAGTAGAATTATAAATAAGATTGAACCACATGTATGTTTATATATAGGTGGGGGTATGAATCATAGACTTAGAAATCGATCAATTTTTGTTTTTATCGTTGGGATTCATTGATTCGAATTAGAGGCTTCAATGGGAAATTAGTGGCATGAAATAGCAGATAAGTTAGAATTATATTTGAATTAATTCGACAGATGAGAGCCTTCATGAATTTGATCAGATTTAACCATTTATTTACAAAGATTTCTCAATTTGAACCAATCTAATTAAGATGTGTTAAATTAAAAGCTTTCCACAAATTATCCAAGCAGTTGAAGAAATAAAAAGTTACGCATAATTTAATGACAATAACAATGACAATGTGAAAAATTTCCAATAATCTAAATATTATTTTTCAAGTTCCAAAAATTTTTATTTCTAGCAGGGATAGCACATGCAATAACCTGGTTTCTTTACACACACACACAAACGAGTACTCTCTCAATATTTATCATAAGCTCCCTCTCCTCCCCTACTCTCCTTATATGCAGAGGAGAGCGAGCTTTTTAATAAGTATTCAAAACTGTATTTTTATCAAGGTTTTATATCATCATATTACACTTAAAGTATCATTAAATTCTCTAACTTAAGCATGTTTTATAATAACAAGTCTGATAATATCAGATATCTTTAATTTATGGTAAATGCTTATTTCAAATGCAGGCATGTTTCATAATTCAAAGCATTGATTGATTTGTTTAACTATTGAAATTGATAAGACAAAGAGAGGGCTAAGCTTGGAGAAGAGATGGTGGTTCAATTCAAACTAGAACACGATTCAGTTATTGGATCATAACAAGAGGTGTGGAACTTGGATTTAGATCTGGTTTATATGGATGGAAAGCTAAGACATAGGCCTAAAACTTTGATGAGAGTCCAAGATTCAAAACGGTCGTTTTCAAGCTCAAATTATAGCAACAAAAGAGATGTCAGAATCTGTCCTGCAGTCCAGACACTGTTCATTGTTTAGCCCATATCTCGAGTTCTAGAAGTCCAAATGAGCTCATTCTTGTTTTGTTGGAAAGTTGAGACAAATATCCTGGACTTTCATGAAGATTATCTATTCAAATTCTAACGTAATCAATGATGTTTTGTTCAGACAAGAAGATAATGGTTGTCACCAAGTCAAGAGGTGGCCACCCACTCAATAATTAGTCATCAAATCAATAGTTCTAAATTTCTATAAAAGGAGGCATTTGCCATACATTTAGACATCTTGGTGTTCAGGTCAAGATCACACTCTCTCTTTGTATTTAGTAATGTTCAAGTTTTATTTTATGTTATTTTAATCTCTTGTTTATGCTTTCCATTTCCTTTACTATACTTAGTTAACTTATATCATGTTTATGTTCTTATATTGTTTATTTATGTTTTTCTTCTTCATGATGTTTAGCTAAATTTATTTTGTCAAGGTGAAAAGGGTACACTAATGGTGTAAGAATAAGTATAGTATAAACTCAACATGGACTTTAATGTTTGATACTAACATGTTTTGTATTTATTATCTTACTCTTAATACCTTGTTTGTTAAATGGTTAATCTAGATTTGTATTGTACAACTCTTGGTACAACAAATACTTGATCCTTTCATAACCAACTGTATGGTATAACCGATACCTGTGTTATGAAAGGAACTTGATTTGTTGTTAACATAAGTTAACATCATGAATTCCTGACAATATTTAAAAGTATGGTGTTACTAAAATAGGATAATTAATATGGTCATGTTAAAAATTTACAATGAACTACTAAGGATAAATCATCCGATTGGAACCTCCTTTATGTGTGGTTTCCAGTTGATTAATAAAAAGAGTTTATACTATACTTATTTCTAATACTATTAGTGGATCCTCTAACCTTGACAATTGCTTTTCTCTTTGATTAATACTCACATCAATATCACATCTCAAAAGTTCTCTTCAATTACATGCATTCATTGAAAAGCAAGAGACAATCAACACTCAACTTGCTCAAAGCATGATAGATTTAAAAGATACTCTTGCAAAATTCACATATGCTCTCAGTTTTCAAGTGCGAGTAGCTCTAGAAGCCAACACATGGATCAAGTCAAATCAGCCATTACTCTTCGCAGTGGTAAGGTTATTAAAAAACCTATTCTTGAACCTTGTGAGAAAGATGATGAGTTAATCTCTGAGGGTAAAGAAGGGGTTGAACCTGAACATTGCAAAGAAAAGACTGATTCCCCACTAGTATTTCCATTTCCTCATGCTATGACCAAACAATGGAAAGTCAATCACGATTCTGAAATCTTTAAAACTTTCAAACAAGAAAGAATCGAGGATGAAAAAGGCACCGAAAATGTTGTCGCGGATCATTTGTCAAAATTGACAATAGATTCAACATTTGACATCTCACCAATTAAGGAATACTTTCCTGGTCAATCTTCACTTTCTATTGCTTCGATACCTAATATTGACAATTTTCTTGCTTCAGGATTTTTGCCGGCTCATTTGGATACCCAAGACAAAAGAAAGTTTTTAAGCGACGTGTAGAACTTTTATTGGGATGACCCTTACCTATTCAAATATTGTTCTGATCAAATATATCAAAGATGCTTTCTGACAATGAGGTAAGTAGTGTCATTAAATTTTGTCATTTTGAGGCATGTGGAGATCATTTCTCGTCAAAAAAGATGACTGCAAAAATCGTACAATGTAGATTCATTGGCCCATCATGTTCAAATACACATGCATTCTGCAAAACCTGTGAAAATTGTCAAAAGGTGGGATTTATTTCAAAGCATAGAGAGTCTTTAGATAATATTCTATTGACTCTTAAGTCTCATCATAGTGGAGATATACATCGTGCAATTCATGATTTATAGTTCCATTTTCATGAAGAACACGATCAACTTAGTCTTGGGAATCTGACTAAAAAAGACCCTATTTGCCAGTTTTTAAGAAAACTGGATGGGAAGCCTATCCCCGACCCATAGAGGGCGTTTAAGTAGTTTTTGGACGTAAAACCAAGGGAAGATGTGAGCCACAATCACAACTGCTTGTACATACACATGTTTAAAAAAAATTGAAATAAAAAAGAAATAATAAAAAAAAAGAGTGAGACCCCAGCTAGCCTACATATAGGTGGTATGATTGCCTTTTCAATTTCTTATCTATAAAATCTTCTCTTCCTTCCCATTATTTCAACAAATATAGAAGTGTGTCGAAATGGCAAGTTCCTCAGTTCCTAAAATAAAAAATATTTGTGTTTTTTGTGGATCCAGTCCTGGGAAAGAAAAAGAGTTTTTAGAATCAGCAAATCATCTTGGTCAGGTAGTAGTTGAGAGAAAGATTCATTTAGTGTATGGGGGAGGCAGCCTTGGGTTAATGGAGGGTGTTTCAATAGCTGCATTTTTAGGAGGTAGCCTTGGGTTAATGGGGGGTGTTTCAATAGCTGCATTTTTAGGAGACAGTCAAGTTTTGGGGGTCATCCCCAAAGCTTTAGCCGAAGGGGACATCATTGGAAAAATAGTTGGAGAGGAACTACAAGTCTCCACAATGTCTGAACGACTGTCTGTAATGTTTGAACATGCTGACGCCTTCATTGCTTTACCAGGTGGTCTGGGCACTTTAGAAGAGATATTCCATATTTCTTCTTGGGCTCAACTGAACATTCACCAGAAACCTAAAGGTTTGCTAAATGTTAATGGTTTTTATAATACTTTACTGTCTTTTCTTGATCATGTTGTGGAACAACAATTTCTAACATTTTCAGCGCGACAAATCCTCATCTCTGCTGCTACTACTGAGCAATTGATTGATGAACTACAATCTTTCATCCCTGTAGTTGATTCCTCTATGAGTCGACTCAATTGGTCAATCATGGAACGCTGTAAAAAGCTTAGATTGGATTTGAGCCTTAGTTTGTAAAAACTTGTGTCTTTTGGTTTTATTAATAGCATATTATTTGTGTTTGGTTCTTTCTTATATTTGTTTAAGTGTGTTTCAGGTTTGTCAGTAGTTGCTGTTTCAGGTAATGTCTTCTATACTCTATCTTTCTGCCTTCGAACATTGAGAATAATGTCTCGTTTTGGTTGGGGGGAGAGGGTAGTAGTTGATATTAAAAAAAAATTAACTAACTGTGTTTTCTATTATTAAAACCGCAAAACTGTTGTTACTAGGATGACAGAGTAAATGAGGAATTTTAATGACTCTTGAGACGTATCTTAGTAAACATTCTTAACAAGGTCTATCAGAATACTTCTTGAAATATTCAGGTTTACAAACTCTCGCATTGTTATCACTTGATTCTGCTCATATACTCATTTAACAAGTATTCCTAAACCTTCATTTTCACACACACACTTTAACATATGATTGTGGGTTGCACATTGGATTATTACATTATTTATGTTCTTTTGTTAAAGGTAACAACTAAGGGAAAGGGATAGTATATAATATGCAAAACAAAAACAAAAACAAAAACAAATTGCTAATAAAATGAATAAATAAAAAGGTAGATAAGTTTGGTTTCATAGCCTCCTTGACCTAAGCAATTAAGCCCGAAGGGGTGTTTTAACACCTAGTACCCTAAAGTCAACTGACTTGGGAGCTATTGGCCCAGTGCTTGTTACATGGGTTGAGGAGAAAGCTTAAGGGAATCAAACATTGCACTATCTACATATCGGTATTTGCAACCCGAGTTACTAAGGTCGAAGGGGTGTCTCAACACTTGATGCCTTAAGACCAACTGGTTTGGGAGTCATTAGCCTAAAACTCGCTATATGGGTTAAGGATGCATTGTGTTTTAAGTTATATGTATATATACAAAAAAAAAGATAATAATCTCAACCCAAGGAAGTTAACCTTAGAAAAACATTAGAACAGAATATTGTTTTCTTCCAATAAAAGCCCCATCATCTATGTTTTCATACATTGAACATATGAAAAGAAGGTTTATTAATATCTTGTTTAAGAAGTATGAAGCAAATATATAAATTTAATGAGAGTTTGTTTATTTGGATAGATTAATGGAAGTTGAATGATGAATGTCTTGCTTTGTGGAACTTGCAAATTGTTTTTCTATTTTAACGCTTTGATTACTAGGGACTAGTAATAAGCTGGTTGGGAGGTGTAATTAGTAAAAGTGCATTCTCATTAAAGCTTTATATCATCATATTGCACTTAAAGTATCATTAAATTCCCTAACTTAAGCATGTTTTGTAATAAAAAGTCTGATAATATAAGATACCTTTAATTTATGGTAAATGCTCATTTTAAATGCAGATTTATCCCACAACTCAAAGGATTAATTGATGTGATTAACTATTGAAACTGAGAAGACAAAGAAAGGGTTAAGAGAAGAGATGCTGGTTCAATTCAAACTGGAATACCATTCAGTTATTGAGTTATAATTGGAGCTGTAGACCTTGGATTTAGGTCTGGTTTATATGTATGGAAAGCTAAGACATAGGCTTAAAACTTTCATGTAGAGCCCAAGACTCAATTCTACCATTTTCAAGTTCAAATCTTAGCAACAACGGAGAAGTCGGAATTTGTCCTGCAGCCCAGACAATGTTCGGTTTTCAGCTCATATCTCGAGTTCTAGAAGTGCAAACGAGCTCTGGTTTTTTTTGTTGAAAAGCTACAACAATTGCCCACAACTTTCATTCAGACTATATGCTGAGATTCTGATGTTAGCAAAGATGTTTTGGCCAGCCAACAATATCAATAACCAGTAGCCAGCAATGTCAAAAACCAATCACCAAGCCAATTGTTGGCCACCAACTAAATAGTTTGTCAATCAATCAATAGTTCCAAATTTTAGCCTATAAAATGAGACATTTGCCCTGTATTTAGTCATCTTGGTTTACAGATCAAGATTATCTTCTTGCTTTCTCTTTTTGTAATGTTCAAGTTTTCTTTCATGTTATATTAATCTCTTGTTTATGCTTTTTCGTTTCCTTCCTATACTTAGTTAATTTATATCATGTTTATGTTCTTATATTGTTTATTTATGTTTTTCTTCTTCATTATGTTTAGCTAAATTAATTATGTCAAGGTGAAAAGGTTTCACTAATGGTGTTATAATAGGTATAATATAAACTCAACATGGGCTTCAATGTTTATATCCAAGAAAGTTTGCTATTAACATGTCTTGTCTTTTTATCTTACCAATTTGTAATACCTTGTTAAATGGTTAATCTAGATGATGCGAACCCTAGCAGAATTTAATGGTATTTGCGACTCCAAGATCAATCTAACCCAAGTTTGTTGAGATTTGAATGAGCTTATCATAATGGAAGACTTGCTCCAAGGCAACAAGATTATAAACCAACTCGATCTCAACGCCTACACCTGGAGACGAGCAAAGGAAGTATAAATTCACAACAAAGAATGGTCAATTCTTTGAAGAGTTGAAAGTTCAATCAAGAACCAAGATTGAGCAACCAAAAGTCGGCTACAATGCTAAAAATATCATCAAAAGTCTAACCTAAAATTATTCCTAAAAAGTATTTAAACTCCAAGCTAAAACCCTAGTTTCCCTAATGGGTCTCACATAAACCCAATTTAAATAATAATCAACCCAAGCTAAAACTAGCCCAAAATAATTAAAATAAAAAAAATAAACAAGTCTAAAACCCAAAAAAATTGTCTCCTCTCAAAATAAATAAAGTTTGATAGCCCAACTAATTAAATAAGACAAGTTAGTTGTTTTCCGCATTCTGTCTGGCAGCAATAAGGCCCAACTTAAAACAGATGGTTCTCTCTCTTCTTAATGAATTAGAAGGCATGCCATATACCGTTGGAAAGGTATGGAAGTCTAGTTTCTAGCCCAACTAGAATCACATAAACATTTGACCTGTAGCTCTAGTTATGACCAAAAGAGTAACGAAAAGTCAAATTGTCCGAATTTAGTCTTCTTCTCACAATCCTTGTGTAATGGTCATAGTTCCACAACAAGCCCCTCATGAACATGAATCAGATTAATCAAGGCTTGCTCTTTATTATTACAAATCCTCTTGAAGTCCACTTTAGCCCATGTATCTTGAAGAAGTCCATTGAAAGCTTCTTTGAACTTCTTAGCCCTGAGCCTAGTAACTAGACCAACTGGAACCTCCAATGGATCCTTTGATGGTTAGATTGCATCATCCCCTCAATCCTAAAAAGGATTCGACCTTGAATCATCACCTACATCAAACGAAGAAAGATCAGAAACATTGAATGTAGCACTAACACCATACTCACCTGGTAGATCCACTTTGTAGGCATTATCATTAATTCTTTCTATGATCTAATAAGGACCATCTCCTCGAGGCATCAACTTTGATCTTCTTTGTTTAGGAAACCTTTCCTTTCTCATATGCACCCAAACCCAATCACCTGGTTCAAATCTCACTAATTTTTGTCACCTATTGGCTTTGTTTGCATATTGTTCATTCTTCTTTTCTATTTGTTGTTGATTTTTTGCATGGAGATCTTTCACCACCTATGTTTTTTGATTACCATTGTCATCACCCAATTTTGGGTGATTCCCCAAAATTCACTTTTTTTTTCAAAATAAAAAAAATCAAAATAAAAAAAATAAAATAAAGGCTGGCAATGCGGAGAAAGTTGACCAAGAAAGGCTGCAAAAATAGGCGAAAATCAAACTGTAATTTTTGGAGGAAATTCGAGGCCTAATTGTACCCCATTATGGAGAAAAATGCAAATTCAAGGTCAAATTAAATTATTATTGGATGAATTTGCATAAAAATTAAGTCCAATGATATAATTACATTTTTAATAGGCCAATTTGATTTAATCATGGGCCAAATTAAATTTTAATTATGTTTAAGAATTAATTTGAGTCCAATTGAAGGATTTAATTAAGTGCAAGGACTTAATTATACTTTAAATGGGTCAAATTAATTTTATTTGGGGCTTAATTGGTGAAAAATTAAGTTTGGGAGCCTAATTTGGGCTTAATTGAAACGATTGGAATTTTAAGAGACCCAATTTAATTTTTACCAAGTGAATTGATTGAAATTAAGGGCCAAACACAAAACTTGAGGGACCAATTTTGAAGCCCGAAAAAATATTTTGCCTATAAATAGCCTACAATTTCAGCTAAGTAAAGGGGGGGTAATCTTGACAAAAAACAAGGAAGAGAAGCCCTAAACCTATCTCTTTCACACCCAGCCGCCGCTGTCACCAGAGAACTTTTTCTTCTCTGCACACAGCTCCCCGGTGGCCTTCATTTTTGTAACCCGGCTGGTTCCACCGTTTCCTTCCCCTCTTCATCGCTTCCCCCTCTCTTTGAAACCAGCCTCCACGCCGTTCCCCATTTTCTTCTCTTTTTCCAGCCAACAACACAGAGCCCCTCCCATTGCAACAAACTGGAGCAGCCACCCAGCTTCCTTCTCTCCCTCTTGACAGCCATTCGCCCCTTTCTCCTAAAAACAAACGAACAACAACTGGCCGCTCACCCAAGTTGCCATTTTCTTCTTCTCTGACCGTCCCCATCATCCCTTCAGCCAGCCATTTCCCTCTCTTCACAGCTCCTGAACCGAACCCTCCCTTCACCGAAGCCTTCTCCTCAGCAGCGTCTACCACGCCGGCCAACGACAGTCTTTCCCTCAGCAGCGGCAACAGCAACCCATAGCCGGGTCTCTCTCAACCGACCCCCTCACTTCCCTCCGGGTCAACGGACAGACTGATCTCCATCAACGCCGGCTCCACAAGGTCGCACAGCAGCAGCACCCGTCCAGCCCCCCACCGCGACTAAGGCGCTGCAGCGCCGCCCGATCTGCTACCCGAAGCAGAGGAGAAGAGGATGAGTAGACAAAGCCGATCCAAAAGAGGCGGGGGCAGATCTGAAAAAAAGGAGAGCCGGGACTGTTTGTTTTGTTGATTTGCCTTACAGGTGACCGGGAGATGCACCGCCAGTACGGATGGGAAGAGGGGAAGGAGACGATCCCGATCTACCAGCTTGCTGGTCTTCACCGACGGCGGCGCGTGAACCCACGCGCCGCTAGTGACGTTGGCGCGTGGGAAGACGCGCCGCCATGAATTTCTGCAGTTCCTGAAGCACTTCCTTTGCAATTCCTGGAGTTTTGAGGACTATTTTGTAAAGTTTGAATTATTTGATGTAATTTTTATTTATTTTTGAATTATTATAATTTGTATTGTGGATGTAAAAAGAAAAGAAAAAAAAGAAAAAGAAAAATAAAAAAAAAGAGAAACAAAAATGTATGTTTGTATTTATTTCAGGGATTTTTTATGATGAGACGGCAAAAGAATAAAGAAGAATTTAATATTTTGATCGGATCACGGTGTAGAAGTACAAACTTGTACGGAAGTTGTATTTCTAAAATCTGATGAAAAGACAAAATTTTTTAATCTTCTTTAACACATCACAACCACGAAGCAGCTTACCTCAGGTAGGGTGCGTTAGGGGTGCTAATACCTTCCCTAACCACAACCAGTCACTTACCCGCGAATCTCTAACAAGACCAGTCAACCTGGGTTTCCTAGTAACCCTCAATTAAATACTAGGTGGCGACTCCCAACAAAATCAATTCCAATAACAGAGAGAAAAACCGCCATCGCCAGGGCGGGGATGCCGTGCGGGGTTTTCCGACGTGCGACAACCATCAAGACTAACCCTTTCATCAACAGGAAAAGGAATCAAACCTAATGGTGTCAAAGGGTTAAAACCATAAACAATCTCAAATGGTGAATAATCAGTAGTAGAATACAGACTATGATTATATGCAAATTCAATGAATGGCAAACAATCTTCCTAATTTTTAAGATTCTTTTGAATGATAGCCCTTAACAATTGAATTAAAGTATGATTAACAACTTCAGTTTAACCATCTGTTTGTGGATGACAAGTAGTAGAATATAAAAGTTTAGTTCCTAACTTACCTCACAAAACCTTCCAAAAGTAACTCAAAAACTTAACGTCTCGATCGGATACAATGCTCCTAGGAAAACCATGTAGCCTAATGACCTCTCTAAAGAATAGATCAGCTATATTTATTGCATAATCTGTTTTATGGCAAGCAATCAAATGTGTCATCTTAGAAAATCTATCCACAACAATAAATATAGAATCTCTCCCTTTCCTAAACCTTGGTAGACCCAAAATGAAATCCATAGAAATATCAACCCAAGGTTCCTTAGGAACAGGCAAAGGTGTGTATAGTTTAAGAGGCATTACCCTAGACTTAGCTTGTCTACATGTTATGCATGTATCACACATTCTTTGCACATCTCTTTTCATATTAAGCCAATAAAAGTGCTCATGCAGAACCTCCAAAGTTTTAGTAATTCCAAAATGCCCCATTAAACCTCTCCCATGTGCTTCCCTCACAAGCAATTCACATAAATAACAATTAGGCACACATAACTTATTTTCCTTAAACAAAATCCATCATGCCTAAAATATTTATCCTTGGCCAAAACTTTGCATATGTCATATATAGCACTGAAATCATGATCATCAAGGTAAAATTCCTTAATATACTCAAATCCTAGCAATTTAGTATTAAGAGTATTAAGAAGAACATACCTTCACAACAAGGCATCGATGACAACATTTTCCTGACCTTACTTGTATTTAATCATACATGGAAAAGTTTCAATAAACTCAACCCACTTAGCATGTCTCCTACTTAACTTACCTTGACGCTTCAAATGTTTCAACGATTGGTGATCAGTATTGATGCAACCATATTATTCGATAGTTTCACCCACATTTAACTAGTTTTTTTGCCTATGTTTTATATATAAAATGCCTTGATATTCTTTGTTTTATGTTTTGAGGGCACTTTTGGATGAAAGATGCAAAAAGGAGTAAATTGAAGATAATTGCCAGATTTGACCTTCAGTCAATGTTTTGTGCAGAGTGTGAGCTTTAGAGGTTGAAATGAAGTGATTCTAGTGGCATTAAAAAGCTAACATCCATACCTTTTTGGAAATATAAGGCAAGAAAATAAAATAAGGAAGAGCATGGAAGTCAAATCTGCCAGTGTTGACCTTTGGCCATTCCGACTTGAATATCTGGAGCTACAGAAGTCCAATTGATCCAAACTCAATTGTTTTGGATTCCTGACTCAAAGGTCTATAAACACTCCAAATTGCAGCAAAAAAAGATTTCGTATGAGGGAGATATGATTTTTCAAAGATGACAACTGAATTCTGCCAGCAAACAAGTTTCGTGAAGAAACGAGTCCAAATTACATTCCGAAGCATCTAAACCGATATCCAAGTTTTTATTTCAGCAATTTAGCTCCTCTAAGTCAAATCTTGAAGATTTCATGCAAAGGTATTTCTTCTTTTTTAGAAAAAGAGTTATTGAAGTATTTAAATGTAAACAATCTACTTAAGGGAGGACTATTTTGTAAAATAGAGACTAGGGTTTCCTAGGATATAAAAAGAATGAGAGAAGAGAAGGGGGGCAGCCAACCAAGAGGAGAAACCTCCTCTAAGAAACATGAAATTATGCATTCTTCCTTCTTTTTGATTAGTTGTTCAATAAACATGCAAGGCTAAACACTTTTTATTGGTTGTAAGGACACGGAAACCTTCGGATTTCAAGAACTGTGAGATTTATTTTACCTTTCCTTTTTAGTTTATATGATGAATATGTTTGTTCTCCTAAGCTTATTTTTTCTATGATTGTTTATTTTAATTGCTAAAGCGGACTCTAAGTTATTATTGTAGATAATCTATTGCTAAGTTTGATATCAAAACCGAAGTTGTGGTATATGAACTTGTGAAGCAACTGAGTTTAATAATTATGGCGGATCTATGTTATTAATCTTAGGGAGAACATTCAATCAAATCAAACATAGACTGCGGACAGTTATGTTTTCTTGATTAATCAACTTATCTAGTTCTTAAGTCTGCTATTGAATTAAATTACTAGTGCGGACATTGTGGTTGTTTGATGGTTAGGGTTAGTTATACGGCGGATTCGTTAATTAACCAATGTTAAGAAGAGATAAATATTTAGAATATAAATTGATGTTTCGTTTCCATGATCAGTTCTGATTTTTGTAGGTGGATGTGTGCTTGCAACCAAGGTTTGTTCTCTTGATAATTTTCTGATTTTATTAAATTTTGTTTGATAGTTTTCTGTTTTCTTTTACTTTAGCCTAGATAACGTCCAAACCCCCCCCCCAAATTGCATATCATCTAGCATAAAAATCTGACTTGAATCTTCCTCGTGGGATCGACCTCTTGCTTGCTCTATACTATCTTGTGTGTTGTGTTTGAAGTTAGGGTAATTAATTTGTGCGACCGTGACATCGCAACAAGTATGTATGACAAACTCTCGGGGCCACAGATAATGTTGTCAAGTCTCCAAAGCCGGCACGACTGCATACAACTCTTTATCATAAGTGGGATAGTTAAGAGTTGCACCATTGAGTTTCTCACTAAAATAAGCGATGAGCCGTTTTCTTGCATTAAAATGGCTCCAATATCTATTCCTGAAGCATCACATTCAATCTCAAAAGCTTTATGAAAATCAGGTAAAGATAGTAAAGGTGCCGAAATCAACTTTGATTGTAACAAACTAAAAGCATTTTCTTGTTCTTCTCCCCATTTGAAACCCACGGCTTTCTTAACAATTCCAGTCAATGGAAAGGCTATCGTACTAAAGTCTTTAACAAATCTCCAATAAAAACTAGCCAAACCATGAAAACTCCTAACGTCTATTATGGATTTTGGTGTAGGTGACACGATCAAAGAGTTGATGTCTTATCCCAAGTGCAGGAGTGTCACAGTAATAAATAACCCGGCAAGACCGGGGTCGAACCACAGAGAGGTTAATTGTATAAATTATAATTAATAAAACA
>Ga0325403_1001788_pt1 | contig 18377 bp, 11 predicted proteins | sample PopdelMetagenome_19_FD_205665 | JGI IMG/M metagenome (GOLD analysis project Ga0325403, IMG submission 205665) | Populus deltoides microbial communities from Bellville, Georgia, United States - Xylem-PdKOR-R4 | ecosystem: Host-associated > Plants > Phyllosphere > Stem > Wood/Secondary xylem...
TGAGACAGACTACTTGAAGAGAAATATTCAGTAATAGAATTATAAATTATGGTACTATGTGACAACCTTGTTCGATTTCAATTATGTCTTTCTAGCCCGTTCTCTTCTCGTTTGTGTTTCCATATGTATTAATTGGTATCACAACTCAATCATCTTAATGGTTATTTGCTTGTTGTGTGATGAAAAAACCACGGGCTGAAAGAGATGGTAGAAGAGAACGTGCTCGGGTAAGAGAGGATAAGGAGGCTCCCTCTTGAGAAAAAGATGTTCAAAACGAGTGATAAAATACATGACATGTGGAGACAGATTGCAAAATTATCCCATCAGTTGGCGGAGGTTAGGAGCCCGAGGAATCATAAGAAAAGTGATCACGGATCTATGGGTAATTTTAAGAAACCGTTTCAGAGGCATGAGTAGAGAAAGCAACTTTTTGATTGGGATGAATATGATGTTGAAATTTAATGTTTTGAAGATTCTAATTTCTTTATGGATTGGAATCAACCATTAAAATCTGATGAGGATGATGCTAGAAAAGAAAATTTAGATGTAAAATTCTTGGTTTGTGATGTTAAAAAGAAGGGAACAAAATTATATATTGTTCTAAAGATGATTTTTTTATGAATCATATTGTGATAGATGTTTCTCATATGTGCTTGAGGATAGTTTTTAAATTGATGAGGTCAAAGTTAATATTATTGTGTTTTGGATAAAAGTTGTGAAGTAAATTTTCAAATCTTCTCCTAACACTAAGATTAGTCTCGTTGTTAGGATGGTTGAACTTACAATTGACAAATATTATTTTTTAATAGAAAAGCTAAGCATATAAAGGGTTAGAAATTTTTTATTAGACATCCATGAAATTGAGGCAACAACAATTTGAACTAAATGATGAGTTTTTTTCAACCTAGGAAGAGTGATGTAGGAGGATTTTTTTAGCAAATGTTATTTGTTTTCTTAATTATTTTTATTGTTTTTTATTTAGTTTATAAAATCAAATATAATGCTTAATAATTTTATTCTTTCTAGTATATTTAGGACTTTTATTTATTTTCCTTTATTTTCATGTTTCCTATTTTGTTTAGGTTAGTTTTTTTGTTTATTTAAGGAGGTTTAAACTTTTTAGTAAGGTAGATTACTTAAAGAAAAATATTCAGTAATAGAAATATGAATTAGGGTTTTGTGTGACAATCTTATTCAACTTCAATGTTGTCTTTTTGTTTGGATTTTTATATATGTTAGTTGACATTAGAGCCTTACTATCCCGATGGTTTTTTTTTTTTATTATTGTGTGATGGAATAACCATTACTAAAAGAGATAATGGAATATAGTGTTCTTGTATTAGAGAGGATACAAAGGTCCTCCACGAGAAAAAATATGTTCAAAAACTGGTGTTAGGAGACATGTAGAGATAAATTGTAAAATTGAAAAAAAAGAATGAAATTTAGGAACTGATTATAGAAGACATGCAAAGATAAATTACAAATTTAATCCATTAGTTGATGAAGGTGGGGATCCATGAGATCATAAGAAAAGTGATCACGTATCTATGGCTAATTTTGAGAAACCATTTAAGAGGCATGAGCAAAAAATATAATTCTTTTTATTGGGATGAATCTGATATTAAAATTGAAAGTTTTGATGATATTAGTTACTTTATGGATTAAAATCAACCATCAGAAATTGACGGGGATGATGAAAATGGTGTTGAATGAGAAGATTTAGATGTAAAATTCTTAGTGTATGATGTCCATGAGAAAGGAACAAAACTAAATATGGTTCAAAAAGTGATTTTTTTATGAAGTATATTGTGAAATGTGTGTCTCACGTGTGCTTGAGGAGAATTTTGGAATTGATAGGATCAAAGTTGATGTTATTGTACTTTAGATAAAAATTGTGAAGAATATTTTCAAATCTCCTCCTAACACTAAGTTTGGTTCCGTTGTTAGAAAGGTTGAACATGTTATTGACAGGTATGGTATTTTTAATGGAAATGAGACTAATACGAGAGGATTTTTTTTAAAAAAAAAAGCTTTTTTTTTATTTTTTTCCTATTTAATTTATGGAATTAAATATTATTCTTAATAATTTTATTTTTCCTAGTTTGTTTAGGACTTTTATTGTTATTCCTTTATTTTTCATGTTTTCTAGTTTTTTAGGTTAATTTTGGGGCTTATTTAATGAGTTGTAACGCTCTTAATGAGGCATGATACTTGAAGAGAAATATTCAATAATAAAATTATGAATTAAAGTTGTGATAACCTTATTCGATCTCAATTCTATCTTTCTATCTTGTTATATTCTTGTTTGGGTTTCTTTTTGTGTTATGATGAGTTGCGTGTAACTACATATGTAGGCATGTATTGTTTAAAGATTTCTTAAAACCAACAATTTTCTCAAATATAATTGTGGTTTGATTAAAAAAACATTAAATTATTTGTCCTATGTCATTTAAATGTGAATGTCTTGAGAGTTATTAAGGTGTTGAATATATCTCTTTCATTCAGCAATTATATGAAAATTGATATATTAATAGTATTATTAAACTCGGCTTAGATATGTGTGGTAGACCTAAAACCTGGCTTGAGCCGAATTGTTTTTTTAAAAAAGGGTGAGAGTTAACTCGGGTTACTTGACGGGTCAATTGGTAATCCAATTAAGCTTATTAAAACCCAGTTTGATTAAAAAAAATGACATCGTTTTAATGTTTTTTTTTTAAATTGAAGAAACATTATTTTGATTTTTTTTCAAAAAAAATAAAACATTAATTGATTAGGTTAACTTGAATTATCTCATTCAACTCTTAACACGGATTGGGTTTAATAACTTTGTATTAACAATAAATCATTGATCTTCTTATGAGTTAAACTTTAACCGAAAGAATTAATGTTGGCTTTGTAATCCAACATATGTACTTTAACATAAAATATTAACATGGTTTTAAAAACCAATTAATTAAAGATGAATGAGAAATTATTCTTAATGAATCTTTAAATAACAAAAGTTTCAAACCCAAAACAGCTTTGTTGACCGAGGAGTAGGCTTGTGGGCTCATGAGTTTAGGTTTAGATTTGATTAATAAAAAATATTTTGCTATTAAATCCTTGTTTAATCGATAATTTTTTAGTCCCTAAAATAAATATCTTAGTACATGAACTAATATATTAATTATGTGATAAAAATAAATGTATTTATGAATTTTCATGAACTTTGAACATTCATCACAATTAATAAACATTCATAAATTATGAGTAATTAATGTTTTGGTTTCCAAGTCCTATAAATAGATGTCTTTGATGGGTGGAAATTCAATAAAAAAAATATCCTGAGTTCTTTCCTCTCCTCCCTTTGTTGTTATTTTTTAAAAAACTTGTTCATTTACTCATTCTTTTCTACTATAGAGCTTAGGTTCGGTCTCTGTAGAGAGATAGTGAGTATAGATTTTTAAGTTAATGGGTCCTTATTTAGGAGTGCACCTAAACAAAAAAGAATTATTAGAATCTTGAGAGACTTATTGAAGTCAGTCCTTTTACATAAAGTGATGAACAATAAAATTTTAAGGACAAATAATTGACCATTAACAACGATAAAAATTTCAAAGTAGATATTTTCTAAGAATTTCAACAAGTACCATAAACTAGTTTTGTTTAACTATAATTTTAAAACTTTGTTTAGTTTACATGCTATAATTGTTTTTTCTATATATTTTGTAAGTTTATATATCTGTTTAGTATGTATGCTAGTTTTTTGTAATAATTGCAAAATTACTATGTTTTATATGTCTGCATGATTATAAACTAAATAGATAGATCCACTTGTTCAATCATCTACTCATTTGTGATTATTGGACAACACTTCATTTATATATTTTAACGTATTTGATTGGCATTTATGAATTAATTTTTTTCTAGAAGAAACTATCATACAACTAGATTTAGGAATTTAAATCATGTATCGATTTAATCAAAATATCAAAGTAGCTACTCAAGATCCATATTGTGAACCCTTAAAAACTTTTTTATTTTTAATTCAATAAAAAATATCTTCAAATTAGTTTACATGTATGTATCCTTTCTGTTAGTTTATAGGTCAATTAAGATCACATTTTTCAAACAATCCTAAAGTTAATGTGTTTGTAATAAAAACATTAACAAGCAATACATTTTAAACATTTTATTTCATTGTGGTCATTATTGTCATGTTAATATTCTAAATTTGAGGATTTCTTTGAATTATTGATTCATCATTATTTATTAGATTGATATGTTACAAAGACTATTATTAATCGTGTTGCACTAGGTGTGGAATTGTGTTGTGTTGTAGGGGTTATATTATTTCTTCACGTAAAAAATGATATTCAAGTATCGCAGACATGTTTTGAAGAAGGAGGAAAAATATGCGACTTGGTTCATAGATCCAACTAGGTCAAAAAGTTTGTTTTATTTTAATTAGACGATAAAAAAAATAGACAATGACAACAAATTAACCAAATGTTTTAAAAATTTATCATGATAACATGGAAAAAAAATATTTTTTCAAAAAAGAACAAAAAAACTGTGTAAAAAATGACATAAAACAATTGGCTTGAGTTAACTCGAGTTATCATGACAAACCTGTAATCTTGAAAATTAGGGTCAAGCCAACTCAGGTTATCTCATCAAACATGTAATCAAGGTCATGAGTTCAAGATAACATGATAGAGAAAAAAATGAAGAAAATAATAAAGCTAATTTTTTTTTAAAAAAACTAATCTACGTTAACTTTTCAAACATGTGATTTGAGTTATTAGATGATAAGCACCCTATATGGAAAAACCATAAAGTCCAACTGTCAATCAATCAAAATATTTAAGGATAAAATTAAAAAAAAAAACTAAATTATAAAAAAGAATTCAAAATTTTAAAAAAAATAGCAATTAAAAGAATAAGGATTAAAATTAAAATACAAAAAAAAATATTTTTGATTTAAGGGTGAAATTAAAAGAAAATTCAATTTAAAAAAATGATCCAAAAAGAAATTAAAACAATCAAATAGATGATGATCAAATTAAAATAAAAATAAAAACAAATATTTAATCGAATGGTAAAATTGAAAAGAAAAATCAATTAAATGAAAGAAAAAAAAACAATCAAAAGAATAAGGATCAAATTGAAAAAAATAACATATACCAAATTGTGATTAAAGGATGAAATTGAAAAAAAATCAAAATTTTATAAAAGGACCAAGAACATAAAATTTAAAAACAAAAGAATAAGGATCTAAATGGAAATACCCATAAATAAAAGGGTAAGTCTGAATTTTTGCATGGTTGACGCGAATTTCAAAGGGAGAAGAAAGAAAATAGAGAAAAAAATAAAGTGTTGTTGATGATAAACCATGCCAACATCCACTCATGTACTACCCCAAAAGAAAAAAGGATACCATGATGTTTCCAACGACACAATAAAAAAAGATTTTGGCCGATGGGAGGCACCGCCTGAAAGGTGCAGGTGCCTCCCATACATGTCAATCACTTTTTGTTTTTTATATTTATTTAAATATCAAACTGTCCCTTATCTGACCTAATAATGATGAAAAAACCATTGTAAAAACACGAAAAAGACCATTGACGTTACTTTTAAATTTTTTGCTCTTAATGACATTTTGATCTTTTCATTGAGCTTTTTGTTTTTATTTATTTAATATTTATTTAAATATCAAATTACCTCTTAGTTGACTTTATAGTGACAAAAAGAAAAAACATTCTGAAAATACAAAAAAACTTATTTACACCAGTTTTAAATATTTTGCTTTCAATGACATTTTGATAATTTTATTATGCTTTTAAAATGAAAAAAGATTTATTTGTACTCAAGTTATTTGGTAATGACTGATGGTATTGTGAAAAGATCTCAATGCTCTTAATAGCCAATTTTAAGTTTTTTTTTTTTATAGAAAAGCTAATATCTTGAAAACACTATTCCAATAAAATCTGTTTTCACTAATAATCTATAATGTTTTCCCCTCGTATTTTAGCTTTTATTAATATAGATTATGGTAATGGTACCAAAAAGAAAAGAAAAATTCTTGTAATCAAATTAAATTAATTTAAAACCCTAGAAAAATTTTACAATTAAAGTGATGTTTGTATTCCTATCTTGTTTTATTAAACATCTCAATCTTAAGTAAAAACTTATTCTTAAAAATAAACTTTAAAAACCCATCTAGTCCTCCTTTATCAATCCATGACTAGTATATAAAAAGTGAAAATATTATTATTATTAACAAAAACTAATTCTTTTAGGAAAAAAACTATTTCAATTCCTATGCACACACTTAGTTGCATTATAAATTGGAACAATGCAATTAAGCAATTCATTTTTTTTATCCCTAAAAAATTATTTTTTTTGATTATTTTTTTTCAATTTTATTTTCTCATATTAAATTGATAAAAAAAATTGACCTTATAATTTCTTTTTTTTCTTATACAATTAAGTTCTTATGATGTCAAAAAAAAGTGTCATTGTTAAATTGATTTTTAATTTTGTAGAGTGAAACTTAACTTTAGAATTTTTAAAAAATTGAAACACTAAGAACTAGATTGTACACTAAAACAAAAGGACATACTTGTTTTTATTTATTGTTCACTAATAGTTGAAAAGTATATTTTGATCCTTGAAGTTGTTAATTTATTAATTTTTTATTCTTGTTTTTCTAGGATTTGACATTTCAATCTCAAACTTTATTTTATTTAATTTGAGTTTGTGAGTTTGAAAAAAAATAGAAGAAATTATTGGAAAATAGAGGAGAAGAGATTGACCATATTCTTGCAATAAAAAAACTAATCTTCATGTTAACATGTTTCATTTGATGAAAAAAAAGCCATTGAGATATTTTTTTATCATCTGTCTTTCTAAAACAAGAGATTGAGGACTTGAGAAATTTTTTTATTCAAGATGATTTTTCAGTTTTTTGATAAATTAAAGACTATTTTAAGATAATAAATAAGTTTATTGAGGTTTCTACGATATTTCTTAGATGCTTTCAGATAAAAATATGATTGAAAATGAGTTTTTTTTTTAATCTAAGAAATTAGGACCTAACTTTCCGACCACTTGAGTGGCCAAAGTTTTCAACCGTCACAAACAATACGTCATTTATTGTTTTGAAGAAAAAAAAAGCAAAAAAAATCCTGATGCATTGACCCATCTAAGTTCAAGCATTTGGTCTTTTATTATAAATTTTAATTAAAATTTATTAATATAAAGTTTTTATAAATATATTTAGGATATTATTTTTTTAAATATCATTTAGTTTTTATTTTTTAAATAATATTATAGCATTCTTTTTATAATATTTGCAAACTTTTTTTTACAATTCTTTATGATTTTTTTATTACCTTTTCTTATATTTTATTCATTATTTTTTTCTTGAATATTTACTTTCATTGTCGTATAATTTATAGTTTCCCATGGAAACACGTGAGTAATATATTATTCTTATATATTTTAATACATGAGTATTTATGTCAAAATCATTGAAATATTATTTTTTAAAATTTGTTTTTATGATTCTTATATAAAAAAGGGAGTAAATTTGTAAGATAAAGAAATTTTAGTTAAAAAGGTAACTTTTTTATTTTTATTTCAAATCATTGAATTTTATATATTTATTCTAATTGCTTTTAGTATTTATCAAATAAAAAACATAGCTAAAAAAGTTATATATTTTCTTTTGAGAAAATATAGATAAGTAAGAAAATGTGGAATTATACTATAAAATTATTTTTTAATAGAATTTAAATTGTTACTTTTCTTAAAAAAAACTTGTTTTCATATAATTAAATAAAAAAATTTAAATAGCTTCTCACAGCACAAAATAAAATATGTTAATACACATCTATCTTATAACCTATTGATTTATTATTTAATCAACACTAACAGTTATTTTTAATATTTATTAATATATATAACTTTTTATTTATTTTATTAAATACACGCAATTCCTTTACATTTCACAATTAATGTTTTTTAATAATAAATGGCTTGCCATATAGTGCGGATCAATTGGGTAGTTTAATATAAAATAAATTATATATTATTATTATTATTGAATACTGTCCGAAGCTTATAAATTACAATACAGATAAAGTACAACTTGCGCATATTTTTCCAATTATTATAGTAGTTGGAACAAATACATACTTATCCAGCAATTTCATTACACAGAGGGACCGTCACCAAACCAAGAAGACTCGCCACCGCTATTAAAGCCAAAAAAGAGAAAGAAAGACGGACCCTTTGCATCTATCTGCATGCACTGTTTCGACTTTGACAAAGGAACAAGAAAGCATCAATCTTTACTGAATTAAGTTTTGAGGTCATGGCAGCAGCAACAGCAGAGGCAGCCAGATCTTCTTCAGGTAGTGGTGGAGGGGCATCAGCTGATTCCTATGTAGGTAGCTTGATTAGCTTGACTTCAAAGTCTGAGATTCGTTATGAAGGCGTTCTTTTTAACATCGATACTCAAGAATCCACCATCGGTTTAAGAAATGGTAATTATTTCAATCTTTCATTTTTGGGTTTTTCTTTTCTTTTTGTGGGACTTTGCTTTCTGGGTTTGTGTTTTTTAGGTTGTGGAGACAGGGATTCTTTCAATCTTGAATGGTTTTACTATTATTATTATTATTATGTGTCAATGTGATTTTGTGATGTGGGTTGGAGCTTTGGAGTGCTTTGCGTTTTGGTTTAGTCATTTATGTATGGATATGGATGTTCAAATATTAATTTTATTCAATACTGGAACCTTCATTTGTACTTGGGAGAATTTCTACTGGTAAAGAAAATTTTGGGAGCCCAGTTCAATGTTGTTTGCTGAATGGGAAATGGTGAAAGATATTAGCATTAAAACATAGCTATATATCTGAAGAATAGTTGTTGTGTTGTTTAAGAGGATTGAACTAAGGCATCTATGGTTGCAGAATCTGCTTCATGGTCCTCTTTGGGATTAGACATTTTTGTTTATGATTGACGGTATACTATTATTCAATGAGAGGAAGGATGCCATGTTGGTAAGAAGAAGGAATGAAAGGGAGGGCATAACACTCTGGTGCAATCTTTTACAATTTTCAATGGTGTCATGTCTTAATTGGAAGGATCTGTTGGTTTTGTAAGTTCAGAAATTCCGTTGATAAACTAGTTAATCATCAACTTCTCCATAGAATGTCACTGATTTTGCATATTACGTAAATGTAAGTTTGGAAAGAGAACAAAACTGGACCAAGGGAGTGTGAATTACATCTCACTTCTGTTTCCATGAGTTACATTTCATGAATGATTTGATGAGATTTGTATGTAATCTGGGATAAGTTCTCATCTAAAGTAGATCATAGAATTTATCTCTTATCGAGGTCGAAATGCTTTTTTTTCTTAGAATGGTTGAAAGAATCCCTTTACACAGGATAACAGTATTGTTTCTAACAGTTGATTGTGGCTCTTGCAGCTCTCATTTCTGGTCATAACATTGGTATTCTTCACTTCCATGACCCAACTAAATTGCTTATCTGACATCATTTTGTTAGATTTCTCTTCCACACTAGGGGAGGCAAGACATACTGGCAACTTGCATTCCATTTATATGGTAGTGTGTTGAACATTCAAAGGCCTAAAGCATTCTGGTGCCGTACAAGTTTTTTAAATTTGAAAATCTGGTTTTTAATTCTTTTCCGATCCTGGATATTGGTGTCTTTTATACTCAGATCTTGATGAAGTCATCAAAACCAACCAGGAAGATGTCCATCTCTTGATTTTATGGTCTTTTATTTTAGTTTCAGTTGTTTTTCTACATGTTTCTGTTTCTTTCTGCTTTCCTTTTCATGAGGATCTCTATTTCACCTTGAAATTAGTTACTAATATACCTATCTTTTCATAAAACAGTAATTGGAGATGCCCTTAGGCCTTCTATTTTCAAGTTTACATGTAATTACTAATTAAGATGGTTTTTCCTTGTTTAAAATTTGCTAAACCAACCATGAAGCTGTTTCACCTGTCAACTCTCTTTCTAAGCTACTAGTCCAAGGTTTCTCTTACATCAATGCCCAAAGAAAGGTGTTTTTCTTAAATTATCTCTTCTTTGCAGGAAAACAGCAATTTTTGAAAAGTTAAACACTCACTGAAAACCAAATATTGTTTTGGTGCTAGGACAGCAAACTGACAGCCTTACACAAACAAATTTGTCTAAAGAAATGTACTGCATAATAAATTATTATAAGCACAATTCAAGTTGCTTCAGTCTTTTACATATGCCGTGTGCTTGTCTTGTGCCCTCTTTGCATCTCTAATGTAATTATTTATAGGAAAAAATGAAACCCTCTCCTAATGCTAGATAATATTGTTAACACATACGCAGATATCACATCATTTTCATAAGAAATCAGTGATATTTCCATGATAGAAGTGTTTTTCTTAACATAACAATAGCTTTTGTTGCTTTTGTGCCTGCTGAAATACCCTCTATTGTTTTCACTTTACCATACAGTTTTTTTAATAGAAAGTTTTATACTTATGCTGGAACCATAATGTGGTAAATTTGGGTCACAATCTTCTATGTTTTGTGCTAATCCTATTTTAAATTGGTATAGCAGCAACCACATTTTTCTAGAATCAATGTGATTTAATATGCTTTTCAGCCACTTCAACTTTCTTGTATTTCTGAGGATAATGAAATTGTGAGTCTCAAAAGATATTAAAAGTAAATCTTTGGTTAGAAGTTCTGTATTTCATTCCCTCTCTTTCTTCTGGTTACTTTTTAAAGATGCAGAGCATATCTTTTGGTTTTAAATTGCATCACTTAAATTTGCAGTAAGATCATTTGGAACAGAAGGGCGGAAAAAGGATGGTCTACAAGTTCCTCCAAGTGATAAAGTTTATGAGTTCATACTCTTCCGAGGAACTGATATCAAGGTATACTGATTATCTGCAATGAGAATCATATGCTGTGCATATGAAAAACCAAAGTCTGGATTAGGTGTTAAGAGGCTCTTTCTGGAAACATGCTTAATATGTAGTATGATTATACTTGCTATCATTGCTTATGCTTGATTTCTTCTTGGATAAACTGTCTGTATTAGACCACACAGTTCGGAACTAGAAAACATGCATAGTTTTTTTTTTTTTCGTGTTGTTTGTAAGTTCAGAATTGTTGTCTCTGGTCATTCCTGCCCCATGTTCAAAAGATTGACCGTTTATCAACCACACACTTTGGCACTGTATAGATAGTCTAAAATGAGGCATACAACTTTGAACTTGTTAGCCACAGACAGACTAGGATTTTTTTTTCATGGCCTAGTTTTTTGACACCATGTTGCTACTTGTTGGTAGTTGTGATGGTTTTGTATTTTTGCTGTGTCGTCTCTTTTATTTACACTCCAGATGAAGTTCTGGCTAAGATGTGCTAGGCTTGATTTTGGGCACGAATTCATCAACCATGCTTGCCTGCCCTGGACAGGGAATTATATACTTGTTAAGCCCCTGCCTCTGCAGCAAAAATTTTGGTGCAGAATATCATAAATAAAGTGCCACTACAATTCTTGACACTGTTTCTTAGGACATCTCATGCTTAAAATCAGTTTCAGTTGGATTTATTAAAGCTTTGTTGCACACCAGCTCACATAAACATAAGGAAATCCTTCATTTGTTGAGTTTTGGAAAATCATGTTGAATACTTAAGGAGTTACAGTAGACCATCATTGATTTTACTGTTTATGGGCCACACATTTTGTTAAGTTGGCCTCTGATAGTCTTCATATTTAAATTATCATTGGATAGCTCATTTGTATTCTTTCTTTGGTTCATTTGGTCGCAGGATTTGCAGGTCAAATCTTATCCACCTGTTCAGACTGCAACACCAGTACACAATGATCCTGCAATCATCCAGGTGAAGAAAATAAAAATCTGAATAGTGCTTGTTGTATCTTGGCTTGACATGGACTGGTGAAAGAATGTCTTGCCTTGCTTACTCACAACATCGTTTATTTGACTTCCCTGTGCAGTCTCAGTATCCTCAAGCAACAACTGCATCCATGAATTTGCCTTCTTCTGCTAATGGACCGCTAACAGATCCAAGTTCCCATGCTTCATCCAATGGTCTTCCCAGGGCAACATTTCAAGGGAGTCTTCCCCAATATCAGCCTGGTGCAAGTTTAGAACCATGGGGTTCGTCACATCTTCCTCCAACCACAAACACTAGTGGGCTTGCCATGCCAATGTATTGGCAGGGATACTATGGGCCCTCAAATGGAGTTCAGGCCCCGCAGCAAGCTTTGCTTCGACCCCCTCCCAACTTGTCAATGCCACCTTCCATGTTGCAATATGTGCAGTATCCTGCCATGAATGCATCCAACACTTCAGCTTCTGCACTCTTAGAAAACCCCCCTCCTTTGTTGCCACCATTAAATTTACAGACTTCTACCCTTCCATCACGGTCTTCTGCAATGGTTTCAGACTCAACAAATTTAATTCCTGATAGGGTTTCTACTCAAACTCTTCCTAGTAAATTGCCATTGGCTTCCCCATTGACCACTGCTGTAGATAAAATTGCCGTTGCACCATCAGTATCTGACATACCCAAGACAGTGCCAGATCCAATAATGCCTTTTAAAAGTATTTCTGAACCTCCAACATCCATTATGAGGGCATCAAGTTCAGTTATGAACGAGGGAAAAACACCTTCTCTAGTTACGCCAGGCCAACTTTTGCAGCCTGGCCCCCCTATAATGCCCTCACTGCAGTCTTCACATATAGCTCAAAAGGATGTTGAGGTGGTGCAGGTATCATCACCAGAATTGTCAGCACCACCACCAACAACAGCTGTGACTGAATTACAGGAATCCATATTACCCCTACCTTCACAACCTGAACATAAGGTATGCAAATTTGCTGAGAGCTCTATTATTGTTGGCTTGAGAAAATTTGAAATTGATGACTTTAAATTGATGTTTCCTGGTGCCTAGTTTGGTGATAAATTCTTTTCTACAAGTTTCTCACATAAATTGTTTGAATTGTAATCTACCTCATCTGTTTCTTTTCCCCTTGAAGGTATATGGAGCTCCTATGTACACTTACCAAAGTAGTAGAGGAGGACGTGGAAGGGGAAGAGGAAATGAGGTATTTGTTGTTTTGCTTGCATTTTTCCATACTGTCAGATTTAACCTTTTTCTTTATCATGATCTGGAAATTTGACTTTGATTCTGTATGACATGACCAACGTAAAATAAGAACCTTACATTATCCAATGAGCTGTTACTTCTAAGGAATATTAAATGGAAAGTTTCTGAAAACATCCTACTTTAGTTTCGCATGGCTCTAATTTCTTTTCTCCCTTTCCTTATTTGTTTTTTTTGGGTTATTTTTGCTTTTTTTAACAATGCAATTACTAGTTCTAGGTACAGAATAGTCTTAGTTTTTGTGCCTAATTTCTTCCTTTTCTTTCTCAATCACTGCTAGTTCATTGGTAACACCAGAAAAGCAGTTTGTCTGTATTGCTTTTCCAAACCAAATTAGTTATGGCCAATATTCTTTGAGGTGATGATATTGGTGGACTTTGATTTTTAACAAACCAATCTTTTGGATTGCAGATTGCACGTTCTGCTACCAGATTTGAGGAGGATTTCGATTTTACAGCAATGAATGAGAAATTCAACAAGGAAGAAGTATGGGGTCACCTTGGTAAGAGTCACAAAGCTCAAGACAGGGATGATTTACTAGATGAAGATGATGTTGGATCATCAAAACATGAGGCCAAGGTAAACTCTCTCTCTCTCTCTCTCTCTCTCTCTCACACACACACACACACACACACACATGCGCGTGCGCCCACACACATGCGCGCGCGCGCACACACAAAGCTGCAAAGATTGAAGGGATCTTCTGTCTCCAATCCATTGTACTTGTTCTTACTCTGCACTTCCTGTTCTGCAGCCTGTTTATGTGAAGGATGACTTTTTTGATTCCATTTCGTGCGGTGCTCTTGATGGTGGATCACGCAATGGGAGGGCTAGGTTTTCCCAGCAGTCTATAAGAGATACCAATGTCTGTGTTGTTCCCTATAGTCCTCATCAGTTTACTTTTTCTAATTTTATAATCTAATCTGATAAAATTTGTCAATGTTTTTACTGCAGCTACTAAATTATGTTGGATTGTCTAAATAGTTTTGTTTGGTTTTAGAATAGAAGTTTCAAAAACATTCTGAACTGCTGAAATGATGAATTTTTGTTTTCAAATGCCATGATCAACGTTTCTCTTTGTTCTGGAATAGTTTTTGTTTCATTATCACTGAGCTGAATTTCTCTTGATTTAAAATTGCAGGCATTTGGTAATTTCTCCCACCATCGGGGTGGTCGAGGTGGCTGGGGACCTGATCGGGGTGGTCGAGGTGGTTGGGGACCTGATCGGGGTGGTCGATCACATGGTGGTTATTATGGAAGAGGTTATGGCTATGCTGGTCGTGGTCGAGGTTATGGCAATGATGCCTTCTAATTATCACTCGAGTTTATAGTGTAATATTTGGTGATATTTAGTTCCTGTCGAAGTCATCTCACACCAACCGACACTGAGTTTGTAGGGTAATGGTTGGTTTGGTGCTTGGAGTTTGCAATGCAATGATCAGGTGTAACCTGTCACCTCATGGTAATGCGTGGCCGAATTGGAGATATCCATAAATGGCGATGGAACTTTGTTGCTTGGAAATGTGCTGAAAATAAACAAAAGAACATATTTTGTTGAATGACTAATTTATTTGTGGAGTTCCCCCACCTTTTATGTATTGTTTCTTGGCCCAAGTAAAAATTCGAGACTAGCAGTTCTCTTGAAATTACTCCTCTTGTTTCCTTGCTGTGCTCAAATAACAAGAGCATGCCAGCAAAACAGCGGCAACTCTATTGAAATGGTAAAAACTGAACCTTCATGTTGCCATGATTGCAATTTCATATAGGGATAGAAGGAAAGCAAATCCTCCATGCCTGGCCACAACTTGATCATTGAAGGTATCATCCGATATGTGAAATTTCCCTGTTGTTCTGTTTCCTCTGATCACTGATCTGCCATCATCTGTTCCACTGTTACCTTCTTTATGCCTCGTTATGGAGCAGCACCACATTATCAAACTTTTTCGGTTTAGCAATATATCAAAAATCGGTAGCATAGGCGGAGGCAAGCCCTCCATTGTTAAAATAATAATACTATTGGCATGTATTTTGTAAATTTTAAGGGCTCAACCCTCTCTAGTGACTTCAATCTTTTGTTACAAAATTGCCAAATTGAACTCATTAGACAAGAACAAATCAATAAACAAGATGAAAGTTCCCTTGAATGAGAGAGCTAACCTTGCTATAAGCCCACGTATATGACTAGATTTTTGTTTGACTTTCAAGGTCACATAACCATATTAACTGCCTAATGCTTTTGCCGCCCAAATTGTCTTCAAGTCCTCTCCTCTGGACCCTCCGGAGACCATCTCTTAACCTTGCAAACAAAAGAAACAAGAAAAACTAGAACAAAACTTTGACAGACTCTTTCCATGTCAACCATGCTTCTCTTCCTTCTCATTCTCCTTTTAATCTCTTCCTCAGTTCTTGCAGCTTCTAGCCCTTTCTCGAACGCCATGGAGATCCTCTCAACCTCTGGCTATCTCTCCATGGCATTAACCCTTGAAATCACTTCGAAAAGACTCCATCTTGAATCATCTGCTGCAACTATATTCGCTCCATTGGACATTGCATTAGCAAGATTAGGCCAACTTTCTGTTCTTGATCTCCAATATCACATCTCGCCAGTGAGACTTTCTGGGTATTACCTCGATAGTCTCCCTTTTGGTACAAGAATCCCCACGTTGTTGCCAAATCACTCATTGATTGTCACTACAAGTTTGAGTTATTTTGATGGAAAGTTGTCAATCAATGGAATCTCGATTGAAGAATCTGCCTTGGTTGATTTTGGGTCTCTGATCATATTTGGTACGAGTGAGTTCTTCAATTCTTCTCTTGAGATTTCTCCTAATTTGACTCCAGCACCAGCACCAAGTCCTAGTCCAGTTACTAGTCTTGGCAATACTTCTCAGAATGAATCAACAGGCTTGGATGTCGACTTTTTTTGGCCAAGCTTCACATTTACTAATGCCTAGAGGTTATTCAATAATGGGAACATTTCTTGATGCGCAACTGTTTGGGATCAAGAACCAGACAAGATTGACAATCTTTGCACCAGTTGATCAAGCAATGGATGCATATGCAAAGAATGTTAGTGATTATTCATCGATCTTTCGGAAACATGTGGTTCCTGGATTGTTTCCAAGGCAAGATTTGGAGGGGTTCAATGATGGAACAAGTTTGCCAACTTTCTCAGGAGGGTTCATGATTAATTTGACTAAGTCTGGTGATGTGCTTGTGCTTAATAGTGTTCCGGTTATCTTTCCAGAAATGTATCAAAGTGACTGGCTGATAATTCATGGCCTGAACCAGCTGCTTATGCCACCATTAAAGGAGGAGGAGTTAGTGGGGGAATCATTCTCAGAACTCGATGGGGCAGAAGATAAGCCAGATGTGCTTGATTTTGATGATTATGTATATGGAGCACCATGAATGTGTAAATGATCAGTAGCAGTCTACTCTTTTAGTTAAAATCCTCTTCAAGCTGCAGACACCTTCTCGTCAAGTGCAATTTTACACCTCCAAATCACACAAAGCCCTCATTGCATTAAAATTCTTCTGCCATGAACATGATTTCTGTTCTCATGGAAACATAGGAAGTGAAACTTCAAGTCTTCAGTTTATTCTCAAACTTGACAAGTAATTAAGATCCATAAGCATAGTTTTAAGACTTTGGAACAAAATTCTTCACAATATTAATCAATACGTTGCGAGGCATGAATTATTAGACGAGGAATTAACTATGAAACATTTAAGTATTATGTTTTAAATTCTTATGAAAAACTAAAATACAAAATCATGAACATAAATTAACACATATGTATAATCCTTGAGAATGAATTTTGAAGAATTAAATCTAGCTTTGATTATGCTAAAAAAACACATCACATGAAAAAGTCACTATGAACATCGATTGAGGAAAATAATCATGTAAGCTATCGACCTTTTTATGCATTCATTCACACAATTCATTTGCATTTTTTTAGAAACATGATGGCTATATTTAAAAAAATACACAAAAATTAACTAAATAAACATTAATTGTTTGCTACTCTAAAATCAATAAATATTTCATATCATAGTTATATAAAAATTGATTTGAAAATCGACCTGGATTTTATATATATAGGTGAGGACCGCGGGTTAACACAGTAGAGATATAAAATATTATTCTGTACAATCAGGATACACACATATACAAGAGTTCCTATACTATTTATGAAATTAGTTAAAAAAGGAACAAATTAAATAGGCTAATTTAGGAAGTTTGCTCTACTAACAATTAGCCTAATAATCTTCCTCTTGTTAAGAGAAATGACAGCTCTACAATCACTAGTCAACTCCCTCTCTCAATGCATTAGATATTATTGATGCCCAACTTGTTGAGAGATTCAGAAAAAAACTTTCCTGGATACTGCATGTGTTAAAATATCTGTAGCTGAGCTTCAGACTAACAAAAAGTAGAGTCACGATCTTGGTGTCTAGTTTGTTTTTAATAAAGTGACAATCCAATTCAACGTGATTTGTGAGATTATGTTGAATTGGATTATTGACAAATTTCCTTACAACTTTATTGTCACAATAAAAGTTCAGAGGTCTCGAAAATAAATAATTTATTTCAGAAAAAAAACAACCGTAATCATAATAACTTATAAATACCATGAGTCATACTACAATACTTAGCATCAATCAAAGATCTTGGTATAACATTTTACTTTTTAATTTCATCAAACAACAAGATTTCTTCCCATAAATGTAATGTATCTAGATGTAGATTAATGATCAGAGGAAAAACCTATCCAATCAGCATTTATATATCTTTCAACATCCATATGTTCATATTTACAAAACATGAGTCCGAGGTTGATTTGAGATAACTCAAAATCATCTTGACTTTTCCATATGTTCTTTACTTGAAAGGTGCGTAAAATGATTTACCAATCCAACATCATAGGCAATGCTAGATCGAGTACAAGATAAATGAATAAACTTCCCAACTAACCTTTGATTCCTATCTTTATTGGTTGGTATTTGATGAGGACACACTTGTAAGTTCAAGTGATGATTCTTAACAATAGGTGTAGTGGATGACTTACAATCTAATATATTAGTTTCAGCTAACAAATCAAGTGTATATTTCTGTTGAGAAAGGAAGATTCGTTCAGCAAATGAGCAACTTTAATTTCCAGAAAATACTTA